>Ga0208872_1000266_pt1 | contig 44695 bp, 33 predicted proteins | sample CryBogCBH12Aug08_FD_185508 | JGI IMG/M metagenome (GOLD analysis project Ga0208872, IMG submission 185508) | Freshwater microbial communities from Crystal Bog, Wisconsin, USA - CBH12Aug08 (SPAdes) | ecosystem: Environmental > Aquatic > Freshwater > Lake | place: Crystal Bog, Wisconsin, USA...
TCCCATCCAGACGAACGGCTGGCACCAAGCGCGCACCTGCCAGACATCCACCACCAGATAAAATACGCCCAGCAAGATGGCGCTATAACCGCCGGCCACGAGGACGTAGGATGAAGTCCAAATCCGCTTGATGATGGGGAATTCCACTCCCCACAGCGTTCCCAGCAGGACGCCCGCCACGCCCGCCGTCAACAGCCATGTGACTTTCTGCCGACCGCTCCAGCGCGCGGTGGTCAGCACCCAGCCGGTCATGATGCCCAGCAAGGTGGTGCCCACGGCGGGAATGGTGCTCAACAGGCCTTCATTCGAATAGTTCAGATTGCGCTTCCATCCCGGCAGCCAGCGGTAATCAACGTAGTGCGCGAGGTTGTGTCCCTCCTCGAAGGTGCCATGGACGTTGGTGGATACGTTCGCCAGCAAGACCGCCGGAGCGATGGCCTGCGTCTGTGATTCTTTCTTGCCTATTTTGGAATGCGCCAATTGCACATCGGGAAACGGCACAAACATCATCAGCGCCCAGTAGCCGGCGAGACAGATCGCGGCCACGGCCACAATGCCCTTGCGAGGCAGCAAAACATAAAGGATTGCCGCGAAGAAGTAACACAGCGCAATGCGCGGGAGCACGCCGGAAAGGTGCACGTCCGGCCATGGCCGCGCCAGACCGTCGTAGTAGAAAATGCCGAGCACAAAGAGCAAAACACTGCGCCGGGCGATGTGGATCAGCGCACCCTTTCGTCCGTTCGCTGCCAGCATCCGATCCATCGAAAGCACAGTGGACACCCCGACGATGAACAGGAAGAGCGGGAAAATCAGGTCGTAAAAGCGGAAGCCGACCCAGTCCGCGTGATCCATCTGTCCCGCCAAAAACCGGGAGAAGGGAGTCGGGCTCATTTGGTTCAACGCTTGGACAAGCGCATCTGCGCCGATAATCCAGAACATGTCAAAGCCACGCAGGGCATCGACCGAGACGAGCCGCTGACTGGATGGTTTGGAATCGGGAATGCTCATGGTGGAATTGGTTGTGATAGTGCGGATGTGAAGGTTTAGACCCTGTAACCTTTGGCTGGTTACGGAAATGATGGCGGAATCAGTGATTGTTGCGTGGGATTTTCTGTTTAGCCTGAGATAAATATGAGTTGTTTGCAAGCGCGCCGTTCGATTGGGGCCGTGCCAGTGTGTCGACGCGAAGGTCTGATGATTGAATTCGGTTGACCGAGACAACTCATTTGTAATCCAATTTGCAAATGCCAAAGCAGACCTGTGTTGACATGTCAAATGTCAGGCCAAAGCCGGCGGTATTGCTGTCTGATGGCGTTGCATGATCCGGATGAAGTTCATCGTTTTTGCCGTTGTGGTGGCGGGCTGGATTTTCAGCCGGCAGCTTCATGCCGCCACTTACTATGTGGCGACAAATGGCAGCGACGCTTACACCACCAATCAGGCGAAGAATCTGGCCACGCCCTGGCAAACCATCAACCGCGCCTGCAGTAATCTGGTTGCGGGTGATGTTTGTATCATCCGCGCCGGCACTTATCGCGAAACGGCGACGGTGCTGGCCTCCGGCACCTCCAACGCCCCCATAACGTTTCAGGCTTACACCAATGAGACCGTCACGATTGACGGCTCGGACAACATCACTGGATGGATCAGTGCCGGCGGCTACCTCTGGACGGCACCGATGACTTGGACCTTGGGTGATGGCGATCAGGTGTTCACCAATGGAGTCATGGCACCTGTCGCGCGCTGGCCCAATGCCGGCAGTTCATTTCCCTGGCAGAACAGTCTGATCAAGCCATCGCCGGATTGGTCTTATCTGGTCACCGCCGGCTACACGAGCAATACAAATGGTTGGTTCACCGACACGAACCTGCCGACGCGCCCGGACGGCTATTGGAATGGAGCCACCGTCCACATCCTGTCCGGTCATGGCTGGATCATGAACCACCCCTCGGTGATTGGTTATACGAACAGCACTAAAACGATTGTGACGACAGATGCCAATGGAGCCAATGCTGCCTATGCGTTTTCCGCCGGGAACGAATATTATATCACCGGCATAAAGGGAGAGATGGACAGTCAGGGCGAATGGTTCTACCAAACCAACGTCCTTTCGATTTATTCAACAAGCGCCCCGACCGGCGTGACGGCCAAGCATCGAAACTATGGTTTTGATCTGCGCGGCAAAGACTTCATCAAGCTGGTGGGCTTGAATTTTTTTGCCTGCACGATTGAAACCGATGCGAACGGCACGGATCAGACGTTTGATGGATTGGTAATGCAATATCTCGGTCACAGCACCAAGAACTCCGGTGTCTCCGGCCTGACCTTGCGTGACCGAAGCGTTCTGCGCAACAGCGACTTGGGCTGGGACTCGCGTTATCTGCTGTCACTTTCTGGAAATGACTGCCGCGCCATCAACAACAATCTGCACGATTCCGGCTATGTGCCGAATTGGGATGCGCAGGCTGGCGGTTATGGTTATCGGAATTTGTTCAGTCACAATACGCTTCAGCACTCCGGGCGCGGACTCATGGGGAATTTCGGGAGGGCGGCCATCGTGGAATATAACGATTTAAGCGATGGCATGAAGCTGACGAGTGACGGGGCGGCTTTTTACACCTATCTGGAAGCTGGTAACACGATGTTCCGCTACAATCTGATCCATGACTGTCCAGGGCCGAAGGGGCATTCCGGCAATGGTGTTGAAGGCTTTTACACGGATTCCGAAAGCAGCAGCTGGATCGTTCATCACAATATCATCTGGAATTTTCCCGGCGCGGCATTCCAGATCAACTGCCGGCATAACTTCATCCAGATCTTCAACAACACTTGTTGGAATACCGGCGGTTCCCTTACTTCGGGATTTCCCGCCGATGGGGAAACCGGCACGCATGTCTTCAACAATCTCTTCAATGCCAGCCTGGGCGGCAGCACTTGGAGTTCTTCAGATTTGCGTTTCAATTATATCAATACGAACACGAACTCGCTTTACGTCGCACCGACCAACGGCGATTTCCGGTTGCAGACCGGCTCCGTTGCGATTGATGCGGGAGTGGTTGTCCCGGGTGTGACCGACGGTTTTCAGGGAAGCGCTCCAGATATGGGAGCCTTGGAATTTGGCGGAACCGATTGGACCACCAATGCCGGATCGAGCGCCAGCCCGCCATTGCCGGATCCGGTCTACAATTTTCCGGTCATGGTTTTTGCCAACCAGGTGAGTGATGGCAGTTTTGAGAGCGGCAAACTGGCGCCCAACTGGACGACCAACACCGGGAGTGTTTTAACTTTACTGAACGGCAGTGCATGGAGCGACACGCGTCTGCGGACGGGGAGTTATGGTTTGCAATTCAATCCCGGCACTTCGGAGGTTTCGCAGGTTGTCACGGGGCTGCTCGCCAACTGTGCTTACAAAGCCTATGCCGGAATACAAACCACCAATGTCGCCAATACAGTTCGGTTTGGAGTTCGTAATACCGGCGCTTCGGGTGCCGAACTCAGCGTTCCCGCCAACACCAATGCCAACCCCAGCAGCGCCGTTAATAATTCGGCAATGTGGAAAATGGTTGCGATTCCTTTCACCACCGGCCCGACCAATACCACGGCGGAAATCTATCTGAACGCATCTTTGCCAAATGGTGTCACGCCGGTTTATGCCGACGACTTCGGAGTCGAGACGGAAACCAAGACGAATGCGGACACCGGCTGGATCATGATCAATGACACGGATGCGGGCATCACTTACAGCGGAACTTGGACTTACGCCACCGGCCGCAGTTCCTATGGCGACTATCAGTCAGATGTCCATTACACGACCGCGAATGCAAACTATGCCCAATATACTTTTGTCGGCACAGGCATCCGGTTCATCACTGAAACCTACACCAACGCCGGAACCGTTGATGTCTATCTCGACAGCGTATTGCAAACCACTGTCGATCGAAATAGTGCAAGCCGGTTTGGTCAGATTGTGCTTTATTCCACAACCGGCCTGACCTCCGGCACGCATACGATCAAGGTGGTGAAGAAGAGCGGCACTTATCTGGAGTTGGACGGCTTTGCCTATCTTTCCGGTGGCGGCCCTTATATCGTGCCGTCCGTCGTGCCGACCGGTCTGACGGCGCTCGTGACCAATTCCAGCGAGGTCGATTTGGCTTGGACTGCGAGCAGCGGTGCGGTCAGTTACAACATCAAGCGCGGTGCCGCGAGCGGCGGGCCATATGGCATCGTGGGCACAGGTGTGGCGGCCAACAGCTTTGCGGATACCGGGGTGCTGACCTCGACCAATAATTATTTCTATGTCGTCTCCGCCGTGAACTATTTTGGAGAAGGTGCCAACAGTGCAGAACTCAGATCGCCGACGTATTGGCAGGACATGGACATTGGCGCGGTCGGATTGGCCGGTGGTGGTGCCTTGAGCAATGGCCTGTTCACCGTTCAAGGTGCGGGCAGCGACATCGGCGGCACGAATGATTCGGCGAACTTCATATATTACACGATGATCGGCAACGGCACCATCATGGCTCGTCTGGCCAGTCAGGTGATTGGTGGCGCACTTGATGACAAAGTCGGTCTGATGATGCGTGAGACGGCCAATACCAACGCCCTGTTGGCGGCGGTGATTTTGAACAGCGGGTATGGCAAGAACCGGTTCGTGAGCCGTGCTTCAACCGGAGCTGCAGCGATCTGGGTTGACGGTTCCACCAACATCGCCCTGCCGCTCTGGTATAAGTTGGCGCGCGTTGGGAATGCGTTCACCGGATATGTCTCCACCAATGGCACGGCTTGGACGACGATTGGTTCGGCAACGATTGCGATGTCGAACAGCATCCTTTGCGGCCTGACCGTTTGCTCGCGCCAGACCAGTGCTTTGAACACAACCATTTTTGACAATGTTCTGTCGCAGGGAACGCTTACGCCGTCCGTGTTGACTGGCGGCGCGGACAGTAATCGCAACATGACGCTGAATTTGACCGGGACCAGCGGCCAGACTTACCGGGTGATGGCCGCCACCAATTTGTTCACCGCTTCGTCCAACTGGTGGGTGTTGACCAACGGCGTGTTGGGCAACGGGCCGATAATTGTCACGGACACTAGCGTCTCCAATGCGGCGCGTTTTTATCGGATACTCTCACCGTGAGACAGGTGTCATGGCGTGCGATGAGACTGATTCATGTAACCCTGGCGAACGATTTTCCGTCGGAAACAGCAGTGATATTTCCCGCCGTCTGCACCAAGATTGGATTTTTCCAATGACCAAATATTGAAACTGCCATGAAAAACCTTCGACTCCTCGCCCTCACCGTCCTGTGGTTAACGCCGCTGGCTATCTTACATGCCGCCGCCGCGCAATTTGATGTGACGGCTTATGGCGCAAAGGGGGACGGCGTGACCAGGGACACCGTTGCCTTGCAAAACGCCATTGATGCCTGCGCCGCCGCCGGCGGCGGCAAGGTGGTGTTGCCGAAAGGCGTCTATCTTTCCGGCTCGCTTGTGCTCCAGAGCGGCGTGCGGTTGGTGGTTGAGCCGTCAGCAAAACTGCTGGGCAGCTCCAACATGATTGATTTTCCAAAGGGTGCGCTGATCGGGGCCAAAGACGCGCATGACATCGGCATCGAAGGCGGTGGCGTCATTGACGGGCAGGGCGAATCCTTCTGGGTCAAGAAAACTCCCTTGCCGCCCGTTCGCGAATCTTGGCGGGGAACAGCTCAATTCAACTACAACGTCCTGAAACGCCCCGCGTTCATCCATTTCCAGCGTTGCACCAACGTCATCGTGCAATCATTGTTGCTCACCAACTCGCCATCTTGGACTGTTCACTTTCAGCGGTGTGAAAATGTGCGCGCCACCAACTTGACCTTGCGCACCGCGCTCTACGGGCCGAACACGGACGGTTTCGACATCAACTCCTGCATCAACGTGCGGATCGACCATTGCGACATCATCACCGGTGACGACGGCGTGGTTCTAAAAAGCACCGAACCCGGCCACAATCATCCTTCCCGCGATATCACCGTGGCCAACTGCCGTGTCTGGAGTTCGTGCAACGGATTGAAGCTCGGCACGGAAACTCATGATACCTTTGAAAACATCACGTTTCGGGATTGCCAGGTCTATTCCCTCACCAACAATCCGATGAATCGCACGCTGGCCGGCGTGGCCATCGAATCGGTGGACGGATCGCACCTTTCCAACATCACCGTGTCCAACATCACCATGGACGGCGTCAAGGCGCCGATTTTTATCCGGTTGGGACACCGGGGCGGCAACAGCGACAAGACGCTTCAAGTGGAGCCGCGCGTGCCGGGCACCATCCAAAATGTCGTCCTCCGGAACATCACGGCGAAGGACTGCATGTTCGAGTCGTCCATCACCGGCATTCCCGGACATTCGGTGCAAAACGTCACCTTGGACAATATCACTTTGGAATACGAGGGCGGTGGCAGCGGCGAATTGGTGGATGGCGAGGTGCCGGATGAAACCTTGATCAAACATTATCCCGAGGCGCAGATGTTCGGACGGCTGCCCGCTTACGGTCTTTTTTGCCGGCACGTGGAAGGCCTGCACGTCAACGGCCTGCGCGTCACCTATGTCCGGCCGGACGCACGCCCCATGCTGGTGCTCGACGATGTCCGGGACGCGGTGTTCGACGCGGTCGGTTCGTACGCCAGCACGGGTGATTTCCCGGTGATGTGGTTCATGCGTTCCCGGGATGTTCTCGTCCACAACGCCGGCATTCCGGTCGGCACGCGGACGTTTATTGCCGCAGAGGGAAACGACGCGGATTTCAAAACCATTGCGCTCACGGAGACCGCCACCCGAAACGCGCAAATTCCGCTGGCGCAACTCAAGCCCGGCGCACTCGTGGCGGCGGGACTGCCGCTCTTCAAGGAAACCCAGCCCGGCGTGGTGAGCATCGAAGCCTCCGCCATGCACCTGAAGCAGCCGATGACCGTGGTGCCGGATGACCGGGTGGCCGCCGGCAAATGTATCGCGGTGCCTTCCGGCGTTGGTCGCGATCAGGGCCACGCGCAATGCCGGTTTGAAGTCTCGTCGGCGGGAGAATATGTGCTTTGGGTGCAGACCTTCGCGGCCAACACGGACGAAGACACCTTCTACGCTTCCATTGACGGCGGCGCTGTTTCGCTGTCCGACATCCTGAAGAAAGGCCAGTGGACGTGGGATCATGTCCGCAACCGGGTCGGGGAGCGGGCGGTGGCCGACGCCTGGACGGTTTGCCGGCTTGCCCCGGGCGAACACACCTTGCTCATCCGGAATCGCGAGAGCGGCGCACGGATCGCTCGCGTCATTGTCGCCCGCAAAGACTCGGCCTTTGTTCCGAAGTAGCTGTTGTTTGCTAGGCTTGTTTAACCACCTGCGTGAGTTGAACTACTTTATATCAAGACGAACCCTCAGATTATCACTCACCTACTTGCCAATATTAAATGTTACATGCGTTTGGTTGCCGGCACCGCCGAACTCCGGTTGCGATTCTGGGCGAGACCAGTTCTTGACGTTGATCACTACGTTCTCGAAAACGATGTTGCGGTTATTCTGTCCTCGCGCGCCCGTGAATGGTAGCGGGCGTTTCTCTTTCGCGGGTGCATTTGCGTAGGGATGAGCGGCAAGATCCGTCAGGGTGACATCACGCAGTGTTAGGTTCTGGTAGTAGTCACCGAATGGGAATCGAACTCCGGGATAAATGTCGTGGATAAAGCTGGAGTCGTAGACGCCTCTGACACGGTTAAGCGTCATGTTTTGACAGGGAAGCACATCCATCAATCCATCCGGTCGGCTGGATTCGTAGTCCGTGACACTGATATTAAGTCCACCAATCTTGAGTGAACAATCATAACCGCTCCGGTGTTCGGGATCTGTATCGCGAGCTTTGCCAATGCGCGGGCCGAGGTCGCGAACATTGTTGATGGTGACATTTTTGTTATTGCTGCGTTCTTCGAGCGGATCAGCCTTGCTGCCGCCGTTGAGGTAGAAAAGATGAGGCGGGGCGAACCATTTTCCGGCACCGCCGACGGTGCCGCCGAAATCGTCTTCCAAGTCGCCATAGCGCAAGCCCGTTATGTTTGTGTAAATGGCATCATGTGCAGTTCCTTGGAATCCCATGTAATACCCGTCAAAGACGATATTCTTAAACATCAGGTGACTGGGCACAAAAACGCGCGCGGAAGCCGGCAGAGTTGCGTTTGGCTTGATAGTTGGTGGAACACAATTATTGTCGTAACCTGTTAACATGGCGAAGCCCATCGGAATAAACCGGCTTCCGCGAGCATCCGGCGGCACAAACAAATTCATATCCTCGATCGTTACTTGGCTGGTGGAGCCGATAAGATAAAAAAGCGCCGACATGTCTGTTGGGCCATGCCAGATTGTTGTTCTCGCCGCCCCGCGCCCAAAAGCAATTCCGCGATGCACTTTTAACCAGCGCGTCAGCGTCAGATCGTTGAATTCGCTGGAGGGTTCACCCTCTTTGACCACCACTCCGTTAAGCAGGTATCCGATTCCCTTGCGCTCCATTGGCAAGCCTCCTATGTATTTGACGTGCCAGCCTGCAAAGTGAATATCCGAGCAGTTGGCGAGGACAAACGCTGGGATAAGCGCATTATCAACAATGAAAAGACCATTGCGGGTGAACTGGACGTGAGTTCCATTGTCGACGAACACGGGCCGCATGATGTCGCGACCGATGTGAATTAGAACAGGGCTGTCCACTTGGAGAGTGAAGGTATTATCTTTGCACGCTTCAAACGCTTGGGCCACTCCAGTATTGTCATCGGTTATGCCGTCACCTTTTACCCACTCGCGGATAGAGCGGACTTGCGGTGGGTCGGCATCGGTGTGGGCAGCCGCGGGTAACGTGAACAAGCCGGCAAAGTAAATCATAGCTGCAATGATTAGAAATTCTGGTGTTCCGGCTTGGTAACATCTCATAAATTATTTTGGTGACGCGCGTTAACCAATTTGCGAACTATTCAGTTTGTGATCCCTTCACCTAAAAAGCCTGAAATGATTATCAATATTTTGTTCGGTCAGGGCTAGAAAATTCACCGTTCGGTCTCACCTGTTTGCTCATCCGGCTCGCTGATTTGAAAACCAAGCCGGTTGCCAAGCAGGAGAACGCTTATCCCATGCAAGACTGGACGCGTCAAATTTGTCACAAGCACAGCGCCTCTATAATCCTTCGCGGAACTGGTTGCAGATGGCTAACAAATTGAGTGGAATCTATGAGGCGGCGGAGGCGTGTATTTCAGTTTCGCTGACGAAATATATTTTGCTACAATCGGCAAACGCCTGAACAAGCTGAGTGATTCGCCGCCGACCTCTTTATTATGAAAACCTTTGAAATGTCAGTCAGGGCTATGGCCATCTGTTTCTCCGCCACAAGCCTGTTTGCGTTCTCCGCCGAACCAGTCGATAAAGCAGCCAAGCCACATGTGGATGTGGTTCGGTATTCACAATTCGGGGCCGTCGGAGACGGAGTAGCCGATGACCTCGAGGCCATCGTCAAGGCTCATGAATTTGCCAACCAGTACGGGCTTCCTGTAAAAGCTGATGAAGGGGCGACCTACTACATCGGAGGAAAGGACAAGACGGCGGTCATCCAAACGGACACGGATTGGGGAACGGCTAGGTTTGTCATCGATGACACCGCCGTCTCAAATCACAATGCCAACATCTTCAATGTCGAATCATCCCTGAAATCGTTCCTCCTCAAAGGCATTTCGTCTCTCAAGAAGAATCAGTCCAAGATCGATGCGGCGCTGCCCGACACCTGCATCATCAGCGTTTTGGATTCGCATACCAAACACTACATCCGGTTTGGCTTGAACCAGAACAATGGCTCTCCGCAGACCGATACCTTCATCGCTGACAAAGACGGTCATGTCGATATGAACGCGCCGATCATCTGGGATTTCGACCCGATCACGAAGATAACCGCCCAGCCGATGGACAAGACGCAACTGACCATCACCGGCGGACGGTTTACCACCAAAGCCAACGCGGCCGAATCCAAATCCACCTACTACAACCGGGGAATCGGAATCCGGCGCTCGAACGTGGTGGTGGATGGCGTGGAGCACCGCATCCTTGGCGAGGGCGACCATGGCGCGCCCTACGGGGGATTTATCAACATCAACTCTTGCGCCAACGTCACGGTGCGGAATTCCATCCTGACCGGCCACAAAACCTTCATCAAGCAGATCGGCGCAGCGGGAAAGCCGGTGAGCATGGGCACCTACGACATCACCGTCAATCTGGCGATTAACGTCTCCTTCATAAACTGCAGGCAGGGCAATGACATCAAGGACCGCACCCGCTGGGGAATATTTGCTTCCAACTTCAGCAAGAACTTATTGCTCGACAAGTGCATATTCTCACGTTTCGATGCCCACCAAGGGGTCGCCAATGCCACGATCCGCAATTCGACGTTGGGTCATGCAGGGATCAACGCCATCGGGTTTGGGACGCTGCTTGTTGAGAACTGCACGAACTACGGAAACAGCTTCATCAATCTGCGTTCTGATTACGGCAGCACATGGCAAGGCGATTTTATCATCAGAAATTGCGTTTTTATGCCCGCCTGCGGCAATCCCGCCGCCGCCACTCTGATCAACGGATCTTATTCAGGCCAACACGACTTCGGTTATACCTGTTATATGCCGAAACAGATTTTAATCGATTCGCTCCGGATTGATGACGCCAAGCATCCGAACAATTATCGTGGGCCGGCCATTTTCTCTGATTTCAACGCGAAGTTCACGAATAATTCCTACCAGGAAAAATATCCTTATATTAAGACTGAAAAGGTTGTTCTGAAGAACGTGACCACCGCCAGCGGTAAAACCCTGAGGCTGAGTGACAATCCGTTCATGTTCAAAGATGTGAAGGTAATCATCTCACAATGAAGTGCGTTTACCCTATCGAAACAAACCAAAACTTACCGGGAAGCCGGTTGCCATGCAGGAGAACACTCACCCTAATGGGGGTGGTTGTGGATGACGGAAGATGGTGATTCTTGGAACGGCTGAGTCAAGATCAGTAGCCTTTGGGTATCTCCCAGGAGTCGCTGCGGAACGGTAGCGCAGGCCAGCCGTCCTGATTGAAAAGAGACATCTCAGGCGCATTCAGAAAGGCGTAGCGCACGGCGACCGGGTTCGCGACGGACGGCGCGGAAACCTCGACGGCATCGCCTTTCAGAGTGGCGGTCGCGGGGACGAATTTCCGGTCTTCCCCGGCAATTTCAAAACTGCCGTTCCCCTTCAAAATCAACGACCCCGAGCCTTCGGCAAAACGGACGATGACCTTGCTGCCTTCAAACCGCGCGCCCGCGTAGCGCGGCCCGCCGGCCGTCACCTTCTGGCCATAGACCTGCTTGAGCGCCACCTGTGCGAGCCTGCGCCCGACTTCCTGCTTGTTCGGCGGGTGGATTTTTTCCGCCACACCGATGTCCACCGCCGTCGCGATGCCGCAGTTGGGCACCGTTTGCGCCACTTTTTCCTGCGCCTCGCGCACCAGCGCGAAGGATCCCACGGCCGCACTGCTGACGACCGGCGTGTCGAAGTTGGCCAGTTGCACAATCAAGAACGGGAACGGCTGCTCGAAGGCACTCCTCCAGCTTTCGATCATCTTGGTGAGGCTGTGGGCGTAGTGTTCGGCGCGAGAGGCGTTGGCCTCGCCCTGATACCAGATGGCTCCCGTGAGGGTCATCGGGGTAAGCGGATGGATTTTTCCGTTGTAAAGGCTGCCTGCGTCCAAAATCGGGCGGATGGTGCTGGCGGCGAGCCGTTGCGCCGGCGTGAGTTGGTAAACGGGGGCCGCCGGAGCAGACTGATTCTTCGCCTTGGCTTCAACTTTCTGCTTTCTCCATTCGAGTTCCAACTTCCTGTCTTCGAAGGCTTGCCGACCGATCTCGGCGTGGAGTTTTTTGGCTCCGGCAATCAGAGCGGCATAATCCGCATCGTTTTCAAGCGCCGTCTTCGGCGTCCATGGTTCGACGGATGTTCCCCCCACGGCCGAAATCACAAGCCCGATCGGGATGTTCAGCTTCGCCTGCAATGCGCGCCCGAAGAAGTAGGCTGCGGCCGAAGCCATGGGCACGCTCGTGGGTCCGCAGACCGCCCAAGTGCCCGTCACTTGGGTCTGCGGCTTGGGAGTTCCGACACTCTCCACCGTATAGAGGCGGATTTCGGGATGGCTGCCTTCGGCGATTTCCTTCTCGGTATCCAAAACGCCGCCAGAATTAAGCCACGGACCTTTTCCCACCGTCATGGCCATGTTGGATTGTCCCGAGCAGAGCCACACATCGCCTGCAAGAAGATTGGTGAGCGTGATAGAATTGGTGCTCCCCGATACGGTGATATCCTCCATTGGACCCGCCTTCAGCGGAGGCAGCTTGACGCGCCAGATCGTCTCCTTGCCCTTGCCCACCGCATGGGCAACGATTTTGTCGCCCAATTTGACGGTCACTTCCTCGCCCGCATCAGCCCATCCCCAAAGCGTGGCAGGACGGTCGCGTTGGATGACCATGTTGCTTCCGAGTGCACCGGGGAGGGTGACTTCGGCGTGCAATGGCAATAGCGGGGTGAACGCTATCAGCGAGAGAATCGATCTGATGAGTGCTTTTTTCATAAGCCGCGCTGGTCGGGAAATGAAGCGCCCGGGTAACAGAGTAGTGGGTTGAAGTTTTGAAACCTATTCATCATGGGACTTTGAGGCGTTTTTAGTGTTGCCATTGGTTTTTGTCCAGCATATTAACGCCTTGATAACCTTGACGCTTTCTTTAACCAAAGACCGAGCCGGTTTTAGAGCGATTACTCTCCAATCCCAAGCTCAAATTCATGTACCAATGCCGGGAGGTGATGCGGTTTCGGCGGCTGGCGTTGCAGAAGGTGGAAGCCACCACCACCTTGACGTTTTCACATTTCTTGGCACAAGTTTCCCGGCATGACCGGTTGAACCGTCGTTGAATTTGGGCATGGGAACCCGACAAGGAGCCATGGCCAAGGGTGTTTGTCAAAAGCCTTGAATTTGTTGAATGGCGACCCTACCGGGAATCGAAACCTGTTTCGCCATTTTCTGAAAATCTTCAATAATACACGGAAGCCGCATAGATATTGATAAATAAGGCGATTACGCGCTTTAGTTGCTTGGCGCATGAAAACAGCATTTTGACATAAAAAGTGTTGGCAAGTGTTGGCAAACTTTTTGGCGATCTTCGGCGCGCGGCGTGATTTGACTCTGGCGCGCGCGCGGAATTGGCGGCGGCGGTGAGTCTTGCTGGCAAACAAAACTCGCCAGCGGGCAACGTGGAGCGACGGGGGTGGCTTGACGCGATGCCTTGCGCCAGCTACAACGGCACAAGAAAGGGTTGTGAATTATAGGCGGAAGCGTGGTGGAGACTCTTTGCGGATAGTCCAACGGCGCGTGCGGCGTCGCGCACGCTTAAAAAAAATGTCCCGTCAGCATCATGCGTATCATCAGCATCTCCGTATCCTCTGAAACTCTGAAACTCTGTGTCTCCGCAACTCTGTTTCTCTGATTCTCTGTCTCTCTGTTCTTTCCTGTTTTCCGACAAAGCCGATAAAGCTTTAGATTTGCAGCGGGGTTTAGAGCGCATTGTGTCCCCCTTTCAACTGTCGGCGATCTGTGGCGACGAATTGCCGGCGCACGGCACGCGCGCCAAGCTGAATGATTCGCTCGACTTCGCGCACGGTGGACATGGAAACGCCTTTTGGTTTGCGCGGGCGGGTTTTCATGACGTTACCTCGTTTTCATTGCCGGGCGCGCTGGTGGGGCATTTCTGGCGCGGCGGCGGCACGGCGGGCACAACGGAGCGCGCGCGCGAACGGGGCGGGAAGGCTACGCGCGAACGGTCTAACCATGCGTCGAGATCGGCGCGGCGGTAGAGCGTCACCTTTGCCGTCGGCTTGAAGCACGGAAGGCCGCGCGTTGCGCGCCATTCACGAATTGTGCGGGGTTTCTGGTGGAGATACGCGGCGGCTTCGGCTTCGTTAAAAACGTCGCTCTGGCCGCTGCCCGGTGTTGGTGTTTCGTTTTGTCGTTTCACTGTCGAGACACTATCTCGACATGACGAAATAAATTAAGACTCTGAAACCGTGCTGCTATGCCTTGCGTGTAACTGTTTTTCTTGGTCTGCCTTTGGAGTCTGGGGCGATTGAAAAACTTAGGCTTTTGCAAAGCCGGCGAAGGCTTGCAAGTCCATCTGGGGATTGCGTTGGATAGTTTCTCCCATATACACGATTTAGATACTGCGCGACTTGTTTAACCGTCATTTTTTTAGAGCCAAGTTCGCAACGCTTTTTTAGCAATAAGATTTCCCAGCGTGCAATGTCCTCTGGGGTTTTAAGGAAAGTCCAATCTTCGACAAATTTCGCCAGTGACCGAATAGCTTTGCCGTCACGGTTTAAGATCGCCTGTAAAAGTTCAATTGATAGCAGGATTTTAATGTCAGCAAAATGTTTGAGCAGAAGTTTTTTGTCCGTTCCTTCTATGCCTAAAATGCTGGAAAGTTCATTGCTGGTCTCATCAATATCGGCTAGGTGTGAATGCGTATGCAGAAAGGTATGGCAGCAAGCTTCCAATGTGGAAAGCTGTCTGCCGTAAAGTGTGGCAAGGCCAGTTTTCCCCACGTCGGGCTGGGCTTCAATTATCTTGGCAAGCGTTTTTCGTGTCGGGCGAGTTTTCTTTTTCAATCATGGCCTCACTTTCAATTCATCTGCAAAATGCGGTTGCGATTGGCGACGGGCGCGGGCGGCGTCACCGGCACGCGCGGCGCGGCCTTGCCTTTGCCTTTGGCTTTGGCCGGCGCAATGGCAAACCAGAGCAACGCATCTTCCGGCGTCACCAGTTCGCGGTAGTGTTGGAAAATCATCGCGGGCGAGTTGCCGCTTTCGAGCGCAATGCGGTTCACGTCGCCAGTTTCGGCGACGCGGTAGGAAATCGCGGAGTGGCGGAGCGCATTTTGTTTCCATTCCACGGCGGCGAGCGCGGCGCGCCCTGTTTTTTCGTCGGCTTCGTGTCCCGTCGCGGCGGCGGTGTCGCGTTGCAATTCGTGGAAATAAGCGCGCGTGTGAGGAAAGACTTTGCCGGTTTTCTTGGCGTGCGGGGTGAGCCATTCGCGCAAGTTCGCAGAGATTGGCACAAGGCGGCGGCTGGCGGTTTTGGTTTTGTCCGCGCCTAGCTCGATATGGCCGCGCGCAAGTTTTACGTCGCGCCAGTCGAGCCGCATAACTTCGGCGGAGCGCAAACCGGCGAAGGCTTGCAAAGCGATCACCGGCTTGAATGAATCTTTCGCGGCGGCGAGCAAGCGGCGCAATTCGGCGGGAGTGTAAATGGCAATCGGTTCACTGTTGCGAATTTTAATTCGCTCTGTGCTGGCGACGGGGTTTTCACCTTTGGCGATATAGCCGCGCGCTTCGGCAAATTTGAAAAGGCCACTGGCGGCGGCGCGGAAGTTTTTCACAGAGCGCGGCGCGGCCTTCATGCCGTCGAGCCATTGTTGCACGTCGGCGGTGGTGACGCGGGCAACATCCATCTTGAAGGCGTTGGCGACGCGGGCGAGCCGCCAGCGAGTATCCTCGACGGTGAGCGTGCTTTTGCCGCGTTTGGTTTGCAGATCAATCAATTCGTCGGCGACTTTACGAACGGAGCGCGCGGCGCGCTTGACGGGGTGTCGGCGGTTGAAATCCTTCGCGGCCTCGACGACGCGATCACCGCCAAGAATTGTGTAGGCTTCGACGTAGCGCGCGACGATCAATTCCAGCGGTAAATCTATTCCGCGAGAAAGCTCTTTCACGCGGCCAAAGCTGGCGGCGTCGGCGTTCGTGAGCGTGGCGGCGGCGGTTTGGCCGGTGGAAATCAGCTTGGCGAGCCGTTCGGCTTCGGCGGCGGCTTCCGCCCATGTGGAGAAACCGCGCAAGCGGCGGTTGCCTTTGCCGTGCGTATTATCCACGACTTGAAACACGGAGCGCGCGGCGGGGCGTTTGCCGGGGCGGGAAATCTTCCGCGAGTGTTCGTAAATCTTCACCGTGACGTTGCCAAGCGTGCCAGTGTGAAGCTTGCCGGAAGTGGTTTCGGAAGTGGTGAATTTCATGCCTTTTATGTTGGCATAGTGTTGGCAAATGTCAAAATGCGAATTGAAAACGGCGGGCAAAAGCAGCGTAAAACGCTTGTATTTAATGGGATGCAAACGAAATAAAAATGGCGACCCTACCGGGAATCGAACCCGGGCTACCTCCGTGAAAGGGAGGTGTCCTAACCGCTAGACCATAGGGTCGCAAAAGGGCGTGAAATATATCAGCCAAACACTTCATGTCACGCCGAAATTCACGTTTGCCTCGCTCCATTTAATGCCGTATTGTCTGACTCTTTCGCATGAAAATTTTTATCGACGGCAAATTTTGCAGCGAACGCGACGCCAAAGTGTCGGTGTTCGACCACGGTCTGCTTTATGGCGACGGCGTGTTCGAGGGTATCCGCGCCTACAATGGTCGCGTGTTCAAGCTCAAGGAACACATCGACCGGCTGTATTATTCCGCCAAGGCCATCCTGTTGGAAATCCCGCTGACGCCGGCGCAGATGCTGAAGGCGACGGTCGAGACGATCCGCGCGAACAAGCTGCGCGATTGCTATGTCCGCCTGATTGTCACGCGCGGCGTGGGCACGCTTGGCTTGAATCCGCGCAGTTGCAAAAAACCGTCGGTCATCATCATCGCCGGGAAAATCCAGGTGTATCCGGCGGAACTTTACGCGCGCGGCATGGACATCGTGACCGTGCCGACCGTGCGCAACCTGCACAGCGCCGTCAACCCGGCCATCAAGTCGCTGAATTATCTGAACAACATCCTCGCCAAGATCGAGGCGAACAACGCCGGCGTGGAAGAGGCCGTGATGTTGAATGCCGAGGGTTTCGTCTCCGAATGCACGGCGGACAATCTGTTCATCATCAAGAACGGCACGTTGCACACGCCGCCGAATTATGCGGGCGCGCTTTACGGCATCACGCGTGGCACGGTGATGGAACTGGCGGAGCAACTCGGCGTGAAGGTTTGCGAGACGAACCTGACGCGCTATGACCTGTTCAACGCGGACGAATGTTTCCTGACCGGCACCGGCGCGGAGATCATGCCGGTGATCAAGATTGACGGCCGCGTCATCGGCACGGGCAAGCCCGGCGCGCTCACGATGAAACTTACCGCGGAATACCACGCCTTGACGAAGGTCTCCGGCGAGCCGATATACAAATGATATGCAATGCTGCGTGTGCAAGGAAAAGCCGGCGACGGTGCATCTGACCCAGATCGTGGGCGAGAAGATGCAGAAGCTGGATCTGTGCGAGGATTGCGCGAAGGCCAAGGGCATCAATGACCCGACGAGTTTCGCGATGGCGGACTTGATGCTCGGCCTCGGTGCCTCGCAGGAGCTTGATCCGTCGGCGGCGGGCGCGGAATTGAAATGCCCACGTTGCGGATTTTCCCAGGCGGATTTCAAGAAGTCCGGCCGGCTCGGCTGTCCGGAATGTTACCAGACCTTTGCGGAAGGGTTAGCCGGTCTGCTCAAGACGATGCACAAGGGCACGCGTCACATCGGCAAAGCACCGGAGGCGTTGCGCAAGTCGCGTGACACGATGGATCGATTGAAAACGCTCCAGAAAAAATTGAACAAGGCCGTCGAGGCCGAGGATTTTGAAATCGCCGCGCAATTACGCGACGAAATCAAGGCCATCACGGCGGAGGCAACTCCAGTCAAGGCGGCCAAATGAAAGACTTGCTCCAATTTCTCATCACCCCGGCGGAGGCCGCGCAGCAGCACGGGCCGCATGACCGCATCGTGATGTCCAGCCGCGTGCGGCTGGCGCGCAATTTGCGCGGCGCCTCGTTTCCGGGCTGGGCCAAGAAACCGGAACGCGTGAAGGTTTTGGAACTGGTCATGCCCGCCGTCAGCGCGCTGCCGGAAATGGCGGATTCGTTTGCGGAGGCGATGGATAATTTCACCGCGCTGGACAAGCAGATTCTCGTTGAGCGCCATCTCATCAGCCGCGAGCACGCGGCGAAAAATGTCGGCAGCGGCCTCGTGTTGAACCGGGCGGAAACTTTTTCCGTGATGATCAACGAGGAGGATCATCTGCGGATGCAGGCGTTGCGCCCCGGTTTTCAGATCCGCGAGGCGTGGATCGCGATTGACCGGCTTGATTCCGTGCTGGAGAAGAAGCTGGAATATGCTTTCGACAACGAACTGGGCTATTTGACCGCCTGTCCGACCAATCTCGGCACCGGCATCCGCGTGAGCGCGATGTTGCATCTGCCGGGCTTGGTGCTTTCGGAGCAGATCAATCCGATCATCCAGTCGGTGAACAAGCTGGGACTCGCGGTGCGCGGGCTTTACGGCGAAGGCACCGAGGCGCTGGGCAATGTGTTCCAGGTGTCCAACCAGATGACGCTGGGTGAAAGCGAAACGGCCATCGTCGAGCGGTTGGAAAAGGTCATGTCGCAGATCATCGAACACGAGGAAAATGCGCGGCAGACGTTGCTGGAGAAAAAGCCGAAGGTGGTGTTCAACCATATCGGCCGCGCCTATGGCATCCTTGCGAATGCGCACAGCATTTCGTCCAAGGAGACGATGAACCTCTTGTCGCTGCTGCGGCTCGGTGTGGATTTGAGCCTCTTTCCGAACACCCAGCGCGCGCTGGTGGACGAGTTGTTCCTGACCACGCAGCCGGCGCATTTGCAGAAGCAGGTTTCCGACAAGCTCTCCGCCGAGGAACGCGACCTTATCCGTGCCGACATGGTGCGGGAGCAACTCAAGAATGTCGGTCGTCCGGTGGCGAAATAATCTTCTCGGGATTGGACAAACCGCCCAACTCGTAGCAAAATGCTATCTGTATGAGCGATGAAGCCATGAGCAATTTTACCCCGCGTGCGCAGCAGGTGCTGGCGCTGGCGCGGAAGGAAGCCGACCGCCTCAACCATAACTTTCTCGGCACCGAGCATCTGCTGCTTGGGCTGATCAAGCTGGGGCAGGGCGTCGCCGTCAATGTTCTTCAAAAGATGGGGCTCGATCTCGAGACCGTCCGCATGGAAGTCGAGAAGCAGGTCGGCACCGGCCCTGACCAGAAGATGATCGGCAACATTCCCTACACGCCGCGTGTCAAAAAAGTTATCGCACTGGCGCAAAAGGAAGCAAAAAATCTCAACCACACCTACGTGGGCACAGAACACCTGCTGCTCGGGCTGTTGCGCGAAGGTGACGGCGTGGCGGCCAAAGTGTTGCGCGCGCTGGATGTGGATATTGAACAGTGCCGTCAGGAGATTTTGAAGGAGTTGGACCCGAATTTTGCGGCGCAGGGCGGTGAGGAGCAACAGCCACCCGGTGGTGAGCCGTCCGAGAAGACGGCTCCCGGTGCTGCAGCCGAGAAAAAAGGCGAAGTCAAGACGCCGGCGCTGAAAGCTTTTGGTCGCGACCTTACGGAGATTGCGCGCAAGGGCGAGATGGATCCCGTCATCGGTCGCAAAAATGAGATCGAGCGCGTCATCCAGATTCTCTGCCGGCGCACGAAAAACAATCCCGTCCTTCTCGGGGAGGCGGGCGTGGGCAAGACGGCCATCGTTGAAGGTCTGGCGCAGGAGATTGCCGCCGGCAACGTCCCGGAAATCCTTTTGAACAAGCGCGTCATCACGCTCGACCTGGCGCTGATGGTGGCGGGCACGAAGTATCGCGGCCAGTTTGAAGAGCGTATCAAGGCGGTGATGGATGAAATCCGCCGCGCCAAGAATGTCATCCTCTTCATTGACGAACTCCACACTATCGTCGGGGCTGGTTCTGCCGAAGGCACGATGGACGCCAGCAACATCATCAAGCCGGCGCTCTCGCGCGGCGAGATGCAGTGCGTCGGTGCGACCACGCTGAACGAATACCGCAAATACATCGAGAAGGATGCCGCGCTGGAACGCCGCTTCCAATCGGTGAAGGTTGAGGCACCGTCCATTGAGGATGCCATCGCGATTCTGAAGGGGCTGCGCCATAAATATGAGGAGCATCACAAGGCGGAGTTCACCGATACCGCCGTGGAAGCGTCCGTGAAACTTTCCGACCGCTACATCACCGACCGCTTTCTGCCGGACAAGGCGATTGATGTGCTCGACGAGGCTGGTTCGCGTGCGCGTATCACCACGATGACGCGTCCGCCGGAGATCAAGGCGATGGAAGCCGAGATTGAAGTCATCAAGGGCAAGAAGGAAGGCGCGATCAAGAACCAAGATTTCGAGGGCGCGGCCAAGATGCGCGATCAGGAAAAGCAGGCGAAGGAAAAGCTGGAGACGCTGCTCAAGGAATGGCGCGCCAGAGGCGATGAAAAACGTGTCGTCGTCGGCGAGGACGAAATTTTACAGGTCGTGGCCAAGTGGACGGGAATTCCGCTCAAGCGCATGGGCCGGGACGAAATGTCCCGTCTGCTCACCGTTGAAACGGAGATGGAGAAAGTCGTGGTCGGCCAGCGTGAAGCGGTTTCAGCCTTGTGCAAGGCGCTCAAGCGTTCTCGCGCCGACTTGAAAGACCCGCGTCGGCCCATCGGCACCTTTCTGCTGCTCGGTCCGACGGGTGTGGGCAAAACACTTTTGGCCAAGACGCTCGCCGAGCAGATGTTCGGCGACAGCAAGTCGCTCATCCAGCTCGACATGAGCGAATACATGGAGAAGTTCAACGTCTCGCGTCTCGTCGGTTCGCCGCCCGGTTATGTCGGTTACGAGGAAGGCGGACAGCTCACCGAGAAAGTGCGGCGCAATCCATATTCCGTCGTGCTGTTCGACGAAATTGAGAAGGCGCATTCCGACGTGTGGAACATGCTTTTGCAAATTCTCGAAGAAGGCAAGCTGACGGACAGCATGGGACGCGTGGTGAATTTCCGCAACACCATCATCCTGATGACCTCGAATGTCGGCAGCGACACCATCCGCAAGCAGTCCACGCTCGGCTTCTCGCCCATCAGCGACGAGAGCACCTATGAGAAGGCCCGTGAGCGCGTGCTGGAGGAGGCCAAGAAAACTTTCCGACCGGAATTCCTGAACCGCCTGGATGACTTGATTGTCTTCCGCTCATTCACAAAGCCCGATCTCATTGCCATCCTCAGCCTCGAAGTTGAGAAGGTGTTGGAACGGTTGCGCAAGAAAAACCTCAAGCTCCAGCTCGATGACAAGGCGAAGGATTTGCTCGTGGAGAAGGGCTACGATCCGCAATACGGCGCGCGTCCGATGCGTCGCGCGGTGGAGCGTTTCTTCGAGGATCCGCTGGCCGAGGAAATCCTCAAGGGCACGCTGACCGAAGGTGGGTTGATTCAAGTCACTGCCGACAAGGACAAGCTGCTCTTCAACCAGAAATCTGCCACCGAGGGCGCGGTGGCTACTTGATTTCCATGCTTCTGCGACAAGCCGCGTTGAAAAACGCGGCTTTTTTGTTGGCGAAAATGATGGTTAATTTCTACGATATGACCCAAATGAAAGGCATCATCCTCGCCGGCGGCGCCGGTTCACGGCTGTATCCGCTCACGCTCGTGGCGAGCAAGCAACTCCAGCCGGTCTATGACAAGCCGATGGTGTATTATCCGCTCACGACGCTCATCGAGAGCGGCATCCGCGAGTTGTGCCTGATCTCCACGCCGCAGGATTTGCCGCGCTTCCGACAGCTTTTGGGTGACGGCAGCCGCTTTGGCGTGACGATTGATTATCGTGAGCAGCAAAAACCGGCAGGCATCGCGCAGGCGTTCCTTATCGCGGAGAGTTTTATCGGCAAAGACGCCGTGACGCTGATCCTTGGCGACAATATTTTTTACGGCGGCGACACGTTCCAGCGGGCGTTCAGCGATTTCAGATCCGGCGCGACGATTTTTGGTTATCATGTCAATGACCCCGAACGCTACGGCGTGGTGGAGTTTGATGCGACTGGCAAGGCGGTTTCCATCGAGGAAAAACCGAAGCTGCCCAAGAGCAATTACGCCGTGCCTGGTCTTTACATTTACGACAACGAGGTCGTGACCATCGCCAAAAATCTCAAGCCTTCCGCGCGCGGCGAACTGGAGATCACCGCCGTGAACGTGGAATATCTGCGCCGGGGCAGGTTGCATGTCCAGCGCCTTCCGCGCGGGTTTGCGTGGCTGGATGCCGGCACGAGCAGCAGCCTGCATGAGGCGAGCGCCTATGTGCAGACCATCGAGAAGCGGGCGGGCGTCAAGATCGGCTGTCCCGAGGAGGCGGCGTTCCGTTCCGGCATTGTCTCGCTTGCGCAGTTGGAGGCCATCGTCGGCGCGATGCCGAATTGTGAGTATCGCGCATATTTGGAAACCGAAGTAATCGGCGAGGCGAAACGGTTGAACAAATAGATATGATTTTGCTTCTCGGAGCCACCGGCTACATCGGCGAGGCGTTTGCGCGCGAATTGACGCGGCGCGGCGAAAAGTTCGTTTCACTTTCGCGCAAGCAGGCGGATTACACGCGGTTCGACGCCTTGCTCGGTTTCCTGCGCGCAAACAAGGTCTCCTTTCTCGTCAACAGCGCGGGTTACACCGGCAAGCCGAACGTGGACGCGTGTGAGCTGGACAAGGCCGGCACGCTGCTTGGCAATACGCTGCTGCCGCAGACCATCGCCCATGCCTGCGATGTGGCCGGGGTGCCGTGGGGACATGTTTCGAGCGGTTGTATTTTTGCCGGTGCAAAGATTTCCGATGGTGAAAAAGTCCGCACGGAAAAAGACATGACACAGCCGGTGCTCCACGCGCTCGTGGAAAAGAAATCGCCGGCCGTGTTGGGCTTTGATGAGAACGACGCGCCGAATTTTTCCTTTCGCGATCAGCCGTGCAGTTTTTACAGCGGCACCAAGGCGCTTGGCGAGGAGGCAATGGCGGGCGTTGGTCAGAGCTATATTTGGCGGTTACGGATCCCCTTCGACGAATTCGACAACAAACGGAATTATTTAAGCAAGGTGCAGCGCTACGCGAAAGTTTACGACAACGTGAACTCGATTTCGCATCGTGCGGATTTTGTCAGCGCATGTCTCGACACCTGGAAGCTGCGCGCGCCGTTCGGCACTTATAATGTCACCAACCCCGGCTATGTCACCACGCGGCACGTCGTGGAGCAGATCGAGAAATTCCTCAAACCGGCGCGCAAGTTTGAGTATTGGTCCAACGACGCGGAGTTTTATCAAGTCGCCGCCAAGACGCCGCGCTCGAACTGCATCACGGATTCGTCCAAATTGCTGTCCGTCGGCGTGAAGATTCGCGGCGTGGAAGCGGCGCTGGAAGATTCGCTGAGGAACTGGAAACCGGAATAATATTTGCATGAATCTGCTTATCACCGGCGGTGCCGGCTTCATCGGCTCGAACCTTATCCACCACGTCATTGACGACGCGCGAGTGGACAAGCTCGTTAATCTCGACTGTCTAACGTATGCTGGCCGACTCGAAAATCTAGAGTCGGTTGCCAAGCATCCAAAATATGTTTTCGAGCAGGTAGATTTGCGCGACAAGGCCGCGACGCTGCGCGTTGTGGAACAGCACGGCATCACGCACGTCATGCACCTCGCGGCGGAATCGCACGTGGATCGTTCCATCACCGGGCCCGGCGATTTTATCACGACGAACATCCTCGGCACCTTCAACCTGCTCGAAGCCTGTCGGGGATTCTGGGACGGCAATTTCACCGGGAAAAAATTTCATCACGTTTCCACTGACGAGGTTTACGGTTCGCTCGGTGCGACCGGGCTTTTCACCGAGACGACTTCCTATGCGCCGAATTCACCGTATTCCGCCAGCAAGGCATCGAGTGATTTTCTGGTGCGCGCCTATCATCACACCTACGGACTGCCGACGGTGATCACGAACTGTTCCAACAATTACGGGCCGTTCCAGTTTCCGGAGAAGCTCATTCCGGTGGTCATCCAAAGCGTCATCGCCCGGAAGGCCATTCCCGTTTATGGCGACGGCATGAATGTCCGGGACTGGCTTTATGTCCGCGACCATGCGGAGGCGTTGTGGACGGTGGTGAATCGCGGCGCACTGGGCGAAACCTACAACATCGGTGGTCACAACGAATGGGCCAATATCCACATCGTGCAGCTGATCTGCGACACGATTGACGAATTTGCGCCCCAGCTTGGCGGCAGTTCGCGCTCGCTGATCACCTTCGTGAAGGATCGTCCCGGTCACGACCGCCGCTATGCGATTGATGCCACGAAGATCCAGCGCGAACTCGGCTGGACGCCGGCGCACAAGTTCGAGGGCGGCATTCGCGAAACGATCTGCTGGTATCTCGACCATCAGGACTGGGTAAAAGCGGTGCTGAAAAAATAATAATCTGAACGCCCTCATCTGTCGGGTGCTCCAATCATCGACACGCCATGCGCCGCTCCCAAATCATGCTTCTGCTCGGCTGTCTGCTGTCTGCTGGTTCGTGTGCGTTTGCGGGCGCAGAATCCGGTCGACTCGACTGGCAGACTGACAGCAACCATGTCAGTGCTGATATCCGCGGCGTGAAGCTCTGGCCGCTGCTAACCAACATCGCGCATCAGACTGGCTGGCATATATTTGTGGAGCCGGGCATTGATCGGAAGGCCGACGCGAAGTTTTCCAGCCTGCCATCCGGCGAGGCGCTCAAGAAGCTGCTCGGCGATCTGAATTTTGCCTATGTGCCGAAAACCAATGAGGCTGACCAACTTTACGTCTTTGCCACCACAATGCGCGCCGCCACTCAGCGCGTGAATGCGGCTCCGACAAACCAGACGGCTGGGGCCAGACACATCGCCAACGAACTGATTGTGAAGGTGAAACCCGGCACGGACATCGACGCGCTCGCAAAATCGCTGGGTGCGAAAGTCATTGGTCGAAACGACAAGCTGGGGCTTTATCGGCTGCAATTTGCCAACGCCGCCACCACGGACGCCGAACTTGGCCAGTTGAAGTCCAATCCGAACATCGCCGCCGTGGAATACAACTACGTCCTCGATCCGCCCGTAACACCACAAAAATTGGCGAATGCTCCGGTCGGCCCCGTGTCGCTGATGATGAATCCGCCGCCGGATTCAGGGCGGGTCATTGTCGGTCTGGTCGATACGGCGATTCAGCCGTTGGGCAGTGAGCTGGATAAATTTCTGTTGAAGCCGGTCTCCATCAATGGCGACGTCAATGTTGGCGGCACTGATCCCACGCATGCCACAAGCATGGCGGAAACGATTTTGCGCGCAATGGCGGCGCAGGGCGGCAGCACTTCGGCGCAGATTCTGCCGGTGGATGTCTATGGTGCGGATACGATGACTTCAACGTGGAATGTGGCGCTGGGCATTCAGGCGGCGGTCGACGGCGGCGCAAACATCATCAACTTGAGCCTCGGTGGCACGACCGACAGCACGATTCTCGACGGCGTCATCCAGCAGGCGCAGGCGAACGGGATTGTGATTTTTGCTGCCGCCGGCAATCAGCCTGTTACCACGCCGACGTATCCGGCGGCGATTTCCGGCGTCATTGCCGTGGCGGCCACGCAAGGCAGCCAGCTCGCGCCGTATTCCAATTTTGGCAGCTTTGTTGCCGTCGCGCTGCCGGGGGCAAGCGTGGTTTATCTCGGCGGACAGGCGTTTGTTGTGCAAGGAACATCGTCGGCGACAGCCTACGCCACCGGAGTGGCGGCGGGAACGAAGAGCGGGACAACGATGACCTGGGCGCAGATTCTCGCCACCATGCAACAGAAATTTCCCGTGCCGGCGAAGTGAGTCAACGGTGGTCAACCGTCGGGTTCAGTGCGACTGGCAGCCGAACTTGATGAATGTGCCGAGGAAAACGCCGACCGATGCGAGCAGCAGCCACGGCTGGCCCTTGAGCAGTTCCAAAATCCCCCAACTGATGAAGAAGGCGAACAACACGAACGTCAAAATGGCCAGCGTAAATTTCATGGGCGATTAGTTTAGTGAACTTGCTCTTTTAGGCAAGAGTATGAATCACTGCTTGCCCTTGACCAGCGCGTCCACGACCGCCGGGTCAGCCAGTGTGCTGGTATCGCCGATCTGGTCGGTCTGGTTCTCGGCAATCTTCCGCAGGATACGGCGCATGATTTTTCCGGAACGCGTCTTGGGCAGACCGGGCGCGAACTGGATTTTATCCGGCACGGCAATCGCGCCGATTTCCTTGCGGACATGCGTGGCGAGATCCTTTTTTAATTCGTCACTTTCAGCGACGCCGTCTTTGAGGGTCACGAACGCGTAGAGTGCCTGGCCCTTGATGTCGTGCGGCATGGGCGCGACGGCGGCTTCAGCGACTTTCGGATGGCTCACGAGCGCGCTCTCGACTTCGGCGGTGCCGATGCGGTGGCCGGAGACGTTCACCACATCGTCCACGCGGCCGAGCAACCAGTAATCACCGTCGGCATCCACGCGGCAGCCGTCGCCGGTGAAATACATGTTTTTGTAGGTCGCAAAATAGGTGTTTACGAAACGCAGATGGTCGCCCCACGTCGTCCGCATGATGCCGGGCCAAGGCGTTTTGATGCAGAGTTTGCCACCTTCGTTTGGCTGGCATTCGCTGCCGTCGTCGCGCAATACGACCGGCTCCACGCCCCAGAACGGTTTGCTGGCGCTGCCGGGTTTCAGCGTGTTGACGCCGGGCAGGGGAGTGATCAAGTGGCCGCCGGTTTCGGTCTGCCACCAAGTATCCACGATGGGGCATTTCTCGCGTCCGATGTGTTTGTAATACCACATCCATGCCTCGGGATTGATCGGTTCGCCGACGGAGCCGAGCACGCGCAACGAACTCAAATCATATTTGGCAGGCCATTCGTCGCCGAGGCGGATGAGTGCGCGGATGGCCGTCGGCGCGGTGTAAAAGGAATTGACCTTGAACTTCTCGACAATTTTCCAGAAGCGTCCCGCATCGGGAAACGTCGGCACGCCCTCAAACATCAGCGTCGTGCCGCCGTTGCAAAGCGGGCCGTAAACGACGTAGCTGTGGCCGGTGACCCAGCCGATGTCAGCGGTGCAGAAATAGACATCGCCCTCGTGGATGTCAAAAACGTATTTGTGGGTGAGCGCGCTCCAGAGCAGGTAGCCGGCGGTGCTGTGCACGACGCCCTTCGGCTTGCCGGTCGAGCCGCTGGTGTAAAGGATGAACAGGTAATCCTCGGCCTTCAGGTGCTCCGCAGGACAATCGGCGGAGGCCTTCGCCATCAATTCGTGATACCATACGTCACGGCCGGCGACGATGTTACACGCCTCATCGTTGCGTTTCACCACGATAACTTTTTCGATGCTTGGAGTGTGAGTGAGCGCGGTGTCGGCGAGCGATTTGAGGGCCAGTGATTTTCCGGCGCGCAAGGAGACGTTGGCCGTGATGAGCAACTTGCATTCAGAATCGTTGATACGGCCGGCGAGCGAGTCGGAACTGAACCCGCCGAACACGACTGAGTGAATCGCGCCGATGCGCGCGCAACCGAGCATGGCCACGGCGGCTTCGGGAATCATCGGCATGTAGATGGCGACACGGTCGCCTTTCTTGACGCCGAGTGATTTCAGGACGTTGGCGAACTTGCAGACTTCCGTGTGCAGTTCAGCGTAAGTGATACGCTTCACGTCTTCCTCCGGCTCGCCCTGCCAGATGATCGCCGTTTGGTTCCCGCGTGTTTTGAGATGGCGGTCGAGGCAGTTGGTGGTGACGTTCAATGTGCCGTCCTCAAACCAAGTATGTTCAATTTTTCGCGCGGCGGTGTCCCAGTTGAATTTCCGCGCGTGCTTCGGGGCTTTGAACCAGTCGAGCGTCGCGGCCTGTTCCAGCCAGAATTTCTCCGGTTCGCGGATGGAGCGCTCGTATTGTGCGTTGAACTGCTCGGCGTTGAGCAGCGCGTGCTTGACGGTGGCGGCGGATGGCGGGAACTGGCGGCTTTCGTGTGAAAGGGATTGGGTGGAGATGGCTTTGTCGCTCATGTGTTTGGTGAAATTAGGCAATGAAGTTCCAAAAATAAGGCCGCCATGTCAATCGCGGAGCAGGCGAAAATCAATAATATCGAGCGGATGGCGGCCGTTCCCCAAACGCGCGTGATTCATTTGGAATTTGCTTTACAGGCATAAGTCAAATTGCGATTGAACAAATACGCCCCAGCACAGACTAACGCCCCAGCACAGACTAATCAAACATGAGAACCACAGCTTCCCTCCTGCTTGCCGCCGCCGTTTTGACCGCAAACGCCGAACCGGCGCTCACCATCTACAACCAGAACTTTGCCGTGGTGCGCGACACCGTGCCACTGGATTTGAAGTCCGGTGCCAATTCCGTGCGCTATGCGGGCGCGACCGCGCAGGTGGAGCCGGATTCGGTGATCCTCCGCGATCCGGCGGGCAAACATTCGCTGCAAATTCTCGAGCAGAATTACCGCAACGATCCCGTCAGCGAGCCGCTGCTGCTCTCGCTGTTCGAGGGCAAGACGATTGATTTTCAAAACGAGCGGATGAAGGACAACACGCTGACGCGCGAATTGATTCCCGGCAAGATCATCCGCAGCGGTTTCGTTCCCGGCGGCGGCAATGAACAGCCCATCATCGAGGTGAACGGCAAGCTGCAATTTTCCCTGCCCGGTCAACCGTTGTTTCCCGACCTCGGCGGCGACACCATCCTCAAGCCGGCGTTCAACTGGCTGTTGCAATCGGACAAGTCCGGCAGTTTCGATGCTGAAGTGGGCTATGTGACCGGCGGGTTCGGCTGGAGCGCGAGCTACAGCCTGGTTTCGCCTGAAAAGGGAGATCAATGCGACCTTGTCGGCTGGATCACGATGAACAACTCCAGCGGCAAGACGTTTGAAAACGCAAAAATCAAGTTGATGGCCGGTGACGTGAACAAGATTCAGCCGGAGAATGAGCAAAGATTTTTAGCCTATGGAGCAAAAAGAGCGATGGCGCTGGATGCTGTGTCGGCTTCCACCGTATCGGAGAAGGCTTTTGACGAATTTCATCTCTATTCCATCGCGCGTCCGACGACATTGCATGACCGCGAGACCAAGCAGGTGGAATTCGTTCACGCCGAGAAAATGTATGCGCCGACCCTTTATGTCTATGACGGCGCGACGGGTTATCGCTTTTACGGACTGAACTATGACCGCGGCTATGGCCAGAGCGACAATAAGAAAATCATTGTTCAGCGCGAGTTCAAGAACGCCGAGACAAACCAGTTGGGCATCGCCCTGCCGGCGGGCAAACTGCGTTTTTACCGCCGCGACGCTGACGGACAGTTGCAGTTCGTCGGCGAGAACACCATCGACCACACGCCGCGCAATGAGACGGTGCGCGTGACCACGGGAAATTCCTTTGATCTGGTCGGCGAACGCAAGCAGACGGATTTCAAGGTGGATCGCGCTGACAAATGGATGGATGAGACCTTTGAGATCAAGCTGCGGAATCGTAAGAAGACCGACGCCGTGGAAATCCGCGTCGTTGAGCATCTTTACCGCTGGAGCAACTGGAACATCACCGCCAAGTCTGATGAGTTCACGAAAAAAGATTCACAGACTGTCGAGTTCCGCGTTCCGGTCAAACCCGACGAGGAGCGCACCGTCACTTACACGGTGCATTATTCGTGGTGAGCGGGCAGGGGGTTATTTGACCAGAGGCTTGGCTTCGGCTTGCAACCGGTTCGCGGGCCAGAATGGTTTGCGGAAGGCGTCGGTGAAATCGTAGCCGTTCTGAAAATCTTCGCGACTGTCCTTTTCCGTTTTGGCCAGCAGACCGTTTTCAACCATGTTGAAGACGATCTCGCCAAAGTCCTGACAATTGCGGATGCCCCATTCTTCAAAGACGGTTGTGGTCATCGGGCCAAATTGCTGCAGCGCGTATTGGCGCATGCCGTCGAGCAATTCGCCGCCGGTGACATGGCGGATTTTCCCCTGATTTTCCTTGCCGACCAGCTTCTGCGTGAAATCCAGCGCTTCGCGCATAAAGCCGTAGGCGTCCCGGTGATAGCGGGTGTCGCTGCCGAGGATTAGCTCCACACTTTCGTCGAAATTGATCTCTTGCATATCAGGGTTTGGCGGGCTGAATCGCAGGTGTCGTGGCCGGATGTGCTTCCCGATAATATTTCACCAGCAGTCCGGTCAACAACAGCCCGATGATGACGCACAGCACCAACTGTTCCTGTTTCGTCAGTCCGCTCACGGCGGCAATGTAATGGTGAAAATCGTTTTGAGCAAGTCCGGCGGCTTTTGCTTGCCGCTGTGGGCGGACGTTTGTAGCTTTCAAATCGCATGGCTGCCATTGGCCGGTTCCAAAGCGGTGAGGATGTCTTTTACGCGAAAGTCGTGGACGGCGAACTGTTCCGGTTGCGCGGCGACGTTTTTGGCGTGCCGTCATTTGAACGCAAACCCACGCTGCGCAAAGGAGTAAAAACCCTCGTGCCGGTGGTGCCGTCCAAAATCATCGCCGTTGGCCTGAACTACGCCGACCACGTTCGCGAAATGAAACGCGAGCTGCCGTTGGAACCGCTCTTTTGGTTCAAGGCCACCACTTCGCTGCTGGCGGATGGAGGTAAGATCGAGATTCCCTTTCCGCAGCACCGCACGGATTTCGAGGCGGAACTGGCTATTGTCATTGGCCGCAAGACCCGCAACGTTACCCCGGCTCAGGCCGCGCGTCATATCTTTGGCTACACTGCCGCGCAGGACATCAGCGACCGCACGATCCAGAAGGCGGAGTCACAATGGGCGCGCTGCAAATCATTCGACACGTTCACGCCGCTTGGCCCGTTTGTGGAGACGCATATTGATCCCAACGGATTGAGCATCCAGCAATTTCAGAACGGCGAACTCCGGCAAAATTCAAACACCAGCCAGCTTATCTTCAAGCCGACTGACTTGGTGAGTTTCGTCTCGACAAATCTGACGCTGCTGCCGGGTGATGTCATCCTCACGGGCACGCCCAGCGGTATCGGTCCCATCAAGGCCGGGGATAGGCTCGAAGTGCGGATCCAGGGTCTTGCCCCACTCATCAATTCTGTTCGATAATCCGCCAGCTGTCTGGGGGTGGCGCTTCATGAATTTTCCGTTTCGTCACCCATATGTAACGCACTGTCATTTGACCGGCTCATCTCTGGTCTTTAAGATTCGATTGTCAGGTTAGTCGGACGGAGGAATTTCTATGGCAATTATTCTTAAAGTGAACTGGATTGAATTATCGGATAAACCCGATCCTTATCAACGCGTCGCCCGGGTCGGTGGCGAAGCCGGGGAATTTCAATGGTGCCATTCGGTTGCGGAAGCGATCCGGTCGCTGGAGGACGATGCTTTCCACTATTATGTCGAAAAGGATGACCGCCCCTTGCGACTGGAGATCGGCATTGCGCCCGGTGGCTGGAAATATCTGAAAACTCAGGGTGATAAAGACCGGCCTGATCTTTTATTGACGCTTCCGGAAAATTCACGGCAGGCCCACGCCTGATTTTTTAATGCCGACCGAGAACTCCATTGGCAGCTACAAGATTTCTTTCCTGCTCGACAGAAAGCCGGGAGGCATCAGCGTGGTCGCCTTTTGTCCGATTTGTGATCGGGCTGAAGAATCTCGCGAAAAAGGGCAGGGGCAGCAAGAAGCGGTCGCCGGTTCTATTGCGAAGGTTCGCCAGCACATGCGCCTGCGGCACCGAATCCGGGAGAATAATTGATTCCAGCCGGCGTAGTTGAATTCAGGATTATTTTCCCAGCCGTTTGGCGAGCATGGCTGCATGAAGATCACGCGGCTGAAGTTGTCCGGGTGAAAAAATTTCCAGCCAGCGTCCGTTGGGATCCAAAATTTGCGGGTCACTTATCGGTAGTCCGATGATGTTGATCAGGTCGGGGCCAAAGTCCTTCGGCCAGGGAATCGTCGACTCGCTGCGGATGTTCCAGAACGTTTCTCCCGCCGCCGTGTGCATTCCCCGCTGCCCGCCGCCGCTCGATTGGAAAAGGCGCTTGCCTGAGCCGGCGTCGATATCCGTGAAGAGATTTTCATAGGAAGCCCAGCGGTGATGATCCATGTCCAGATTCACCGCGTGTCCACCGGCGAATACGCAGCCCATCGCACTCTGCACGGTCACGTCATGAATGAACTCGGTCAGGATGGCGAAGTTGGTGCAGAGGCAGTCATTGCCTTCCAGCGTGATGCCGTGGTGCCCGCAGGTGCCGTTCTTGCCCCGGCGCTGCGGGTCGGCGGTGATGCGGATGTTTTCCAGCGTGCAGAACGATGCGCCCTCCACGAACGGCCCGTTGTCGCCGTTGCGCACGACCAGATCCTTCAGCCAGCAATGCGCGGCTCCGGAGCGGATGGCCACGGGATTCCAGCCGACTTCCTTGAAATGTCCGGCGTAAGGCGCGGCGGGAAATTCAAAAGTAACGCCTTCGATGCCGACATCGGTCACCGTCGGACGGAAAGGTTCAACGGCTGGCTTCCATTCGCTGCGCACTTCAAATCGCAGTCCGCGATCCAGCACGATCTCGTTGCCATTGACCGCTCGGACGCGAAAAATCTGACGGCATTGCCAATGGTTCAAGCCGGAAAGATTTCCGGTCTGACCGTGGTAAAGGTATTGCAACAGGCTTTTCTCCGGCGTGTCATTAACCGTGAGCATGATTTCATCGCCAGCTTTGAACACAGGTTTTTCCAGCGTGAGGCGGTTCGCGCCGCGTCCGGCGGGCGCCGTCACCCGGGTGGAGATGCCACGTTTCAGGGAGTCGCCGATCGTGACCAATCCGCCGCCCCAGGACCAGCCGGAGGTAGGTGTGCCGCCGTCATTTTTGGTCGGATGCGGGTCGATCTGGTCGAGGCTCCGGGTGAAGACAAAAATCGTCTGGCCGGCTCCGGCTCCGCGCAGCACAAGGTTGGAGGCGTGGATCCTGAGGATGTCGTTCAGCAGATATTTTCCTGCGGGAACCCGGATTACTTTGCCAGCACCGGCTTGGATGGCATTCTTGAACGCCGCCGTATCGTCGGTGCGACCATCGCCTTTTGCGCCAAAATCCGCGACCGAAATGCTGCTTGCCGGAATCCGGTAGGGTTCTTCACCGCGCCGGTATCCGGCAAAGGAAAAATCCGGCAGCCGGCTGGCCGGCGTCCATTTCTCGCCGGTGTTGCCCCAGAGCTGCGAAACCTCGGCGTGCAGAGAAAAAACAGCAAGCAACACGACTGCCGTCAGCAGCCGCAAAACAGGTGGATAAATCATAAGGTGACTGGCACGGACAGTTTGACGTTGGCCGCAGGCGTTAGGTTGCAAAATTAAAATCTTCATTCCTGAGCGCATTTCCTGCTAGATTTCCCGCCACATGAAGTGGACCCAAACCTTGATTCCGACCCTCCGTGAAGCTCCGTCTGACGCGGAAATCGTCTCTCACAAACTGCTGCTCCGCGCCGGCCTCATCCGCAAGCTTGCTGGCGGTGTCTATACTTTCCTGCCGCTCGGCTTGCGCGCGTTGCGCAAAGTTGAAAACATCATCCGCGAGGAAATGGATCGCGCCGGTGCTGTGGAAGTGCTCATGCCCGCGCTCCAGCCGCCGGAGATTTGGGAAGCGAGCGGTCGCGCCGAAACCGCCAGCAATGTGCTCTTCAAAGTGAAGGACAGCAGCGGACGCCAATGGTTTTTGAGTCCCACCGCCGAGGAAGTCATCACCACGCTGGCGGCGAACGAAATTAATTCCTACCGCCAACTGCCCAAGAATTTTTACCAGATCAGCTTGAAGTTCCGCGACGAAATTCGCCCGCGCTTCGGCCTCATGCGCGCGAAGGAATTCATCATGAAGGACGCGTATTCCTTCGACACCACGGACGAGGGTGCGATGGCGGCCTACAAAAAAATGTATGACGCCTACACGCGCATCTTCGCGCGCTGCGGGCTGAAGGCGTTTCCCGTCGAGGCCGACACCGGCGTCATCGGCGGGAACTACTCGCACGAATTCATGGTGCCCGCCGAGACCGGCGAGAACGATGTGGTGTTCTGCGAGGCGTGCGGCTACGCCGCGAACATCGAGAAAGCCACCAGTGGCATTCCCAAAACGGCGGCGCGCGAGATCGGCGCGGCGATTGAAAAGTTTGCCACGCCCGGCGTCGTCACCATCGAGGCGCTCAGCAAAGAACCCTACAAGGTTCCGGCCAATCGCCAGATCAAAACGCTGGTCTATATCGCGGACAGCAAAACGATTTTGATTTTGATTCGCGGCGATGACCAGTTAAACGAAACCAAGTTGATGGCGCGCACCGGTGCCGTGGCGGTTCGTCCGGCCACGCCGGAAGAATGTGTGGCCACGCTTGGCGCGAAGCCGGGTTCGCTTGGCGCGGTAAAAAATGTTCCCGCCGACGTGAAGGTTTTTGCCGACGAGCGCTTGCAAGGTGCCAATGACATGACCACCGGCGCGAACGAGGATGGTTTCCATTTGAAGAACGTCTCCATCGAGCGCGATATCAAGGTGACGGCGTGGTTTGATTTGCGCACCGTTTCCGCCGGCGAGCCGTGCAGCAAATGCGCGAAGCCGCTGAAGATTCGCCGTGCGATTGAAGTCGGCCACGTTTTCAAGCTCGGCACGAAATACAGCGAGAAACTCAACGCCACGTTCTTGGACGTGGACGGCTCACGCAAACCGAGCGTGATGGGCTGTTACGGCATCGGCGTCACGCGCACGTTGCAGGCGGTCATCGAACAGGGCAACGACAAGGACGGCGTCATCTGGCCGTTGAGCGTCGCGCCTTACCAAGTGTGCATCACGCCGCTGGCGGTGGTGCCCGAGAGCGAGGCGATGAAAGTGGCGGAGAAATTTTACGCGGAGCTGACGGCGCGCGGCGTGGACGTGATTCTCGACGACCGCGACGAGCGGCCCGGCGTGAAGTTCAAGGACGCCGATCTGGTCGGTTTCCCGATCCGCATTGCGTTGGGCGAAAAGTCGCTGGCGAAGGGCGAGGTGGAAATCAAGCCACGCACCGGCCCGGTGCAGTTCGTGAAAATTGATGAGGCGGTGGACGCAGTGCTGAAGCTGGTGCGGGGCTAGCTGGTTGTTCCCGTTGAGCTTTGCTTGTCAAGACACTCGCGAACGAGTTGGGTGAGATCGGAATAGGCGTATGGCTTGGCGAGGAAACGTGAGCCGGTGCGGGCTAGAAATTCCGGTCGCACGACATCGTCTGAGTAGCCGCTGGTGAAGATGACACGGAGTCCGGGTTGCTCCTGAAGCATGAATTCGGCGAGTTCCAGCCCTGAAATGCCTTCCGGCATCTTCATGTCCGTGAGCAGCAGATCGATGGTGCCGCGATGTTGCTGCCAGATGCGGATGGCATCGCGGCCCGAGCCCGCCTCCAAAATACGGTAGCCGCATTCGGCGAGAAAATCACGCGCCATCTCGCGCAACACCAGTTCATCCTCCACCACAAGAATCGTTTCCGACCCGCTCGAAACCGGCTTGGAGACGACCGGCTTTTGTGTCTCTTCCGGCAGGGCGGCGTCACAGACTGGAAAATATATGGTGAAGGTGCTGCCCAGTCCGACTTCGCTCTCGACCTCGATCCAGCCGGCATGCTGTTTGACGATGCCAAAAACCGTGGCTAAACCGAGTCCGGTGCCTTTGCCGACTTCCTTGGTGGTGAAGAATGGTTCAAAAATCCGTGAGCGAATGGCGGCGCTCATGCCGCAGCCGGTATCCTTGACCTGCAACCGGACGAATCTGCCGGCGCGGGCATCGGGATGGCGGTCGAGATAATTTTGCTCCGCTCCGAATTCACCGAGGCTGATGGTCAGGGTGCCGCCCTCCGGCATGGCGTCATGCGCGTTGATGGCCAGATTCATCAACACCTGTTCGATCATGCCGGGGTCGCCGTAGATGTTCGGCAGTTGCGCGGGTGGATTGAATTGCAGCGAAATCGTCTCGCCCAGCATCCGGCAGAGCATCTTGTTCATGTTCTCGACCACTTGCCGCAGGTCGAGCGGGCGCGGCTGCATCACATTCTTTCGGGTGAACATGAGCAGTTGTCGTGTCAGGCCGGCGGCGCGCTCGGCGGCGGCGTGGACGGCCAGCACCGCATCCTGCACCGGCGGCGATAACTGCGCATCTGCCAAGAGTCGGCTGGAATGACCCTGGATAATGGTGAGCATGTTGTTGAAATCATGCGCCACGCCGGCGGCCAGCTGGCCGATGGAATCCATCTTTTGCGACTGTCGGAGCTGCTCCTCCAGATTCAAACGCTCGGTGAGTTCTTCGCCGTAGCAATGCACCACATTGCCGGTCGCAACCGGATGGAGCGTCCACGCAAATGTCCGGTCGCCGATATGGGTCTCCAGATCCGACTTGCTGCGGCCGGTTTGCAGGCAGCTGGCGGCGATTTCCCCAAAATTTTCCGGCAGGATTTCCTGCGGGTGCGATTTGCCGAGCGCCAATGTGAGTTGCTGGGCGGCGGCGTTGAAATAATTCACCCGGCCGCCGCCGTCCAGCTCGAGGGTTGGATTCGGATCCTCCTTCACGAATGCGGCTAGCTTTTGCATCGCCAATTCTGCCCGTTTGCGTTCCGCAGCCATGCCGATGGTGCTGGCGGCGGCGAGGAGAAACTGGATTTCTTCGGAGGTGTATTCACGTTGCCGGGTGGAAAAAACCGCCAGCACGCCAAACGGCCGGCCGCGGGTCGGGATGGCCGCCGTGACGCCGCTGACCACGCCGTGTTCGAGCAGCAGCGGATGCGGTTGAAACTGTGTTTGCGTTGCCACGTTGCTGACTGCTGAAACTTCGCCCGTGTGCGCGCTGAAGCCGACCTGGGAATCCGTTTCGTTGAAAAAAATCGCCTGTCCCACCACGCCGGATTTCCAGCCGCTGCCGGCCAGCATCAGCAGGCGACCGTCCGGCAAGCGCTGGAACACCGCCGCATATTCCACCGAGAGCATCTGTCCGGTCAGCAGTGCGCCCTGCATGAACAGGGTTTCTAGGTTGTCGTTGGTGAGCGCGCATTGGCCGAGCGCGGCGACGATGGTCTGCTGGTGCGCCTGATCGCGGAGTTTCCGTTCCGCCGTGTCCCGCTCCTGTTCGCGTTGCTGGAGCGACTCGGCCAGCGCGTCAAATCTTTGTGCCAGCAGGCCCAGTTCACCTTCGGTCTGTTTCAAACCGGTGCGCGCCTCCAAATCGCCTTTGGCCAGTTGTTGCGCGGTCTGCGTCAGGGTGCGCACCTGCCGCAGAATAAAATGTTCGCCGCCATACCAGGAGGCGATGAGCGCGAGGATGCCCACGGCAAGGCTTTCCCAAGGCAGATTCGTCGCGTATTGCCGCAGCCATTCGGGCGCATATTGCCAGAACCAGTTCTGGTTGATGATGAAGGTGAGAACCAGCGCCGGGGAGATCCACAAAAACACGCTCAGCACCAGTTGCACCCGCAGGCTGGAAAAGAGTTTGGTGAGTTTGCGCATGTTTCTGTAGCCGCAGTATAATCGAAAAATCGGCAGGTCAAAATAGTTTCAACTGTCTCCGGCCACGGCTCCAGCCCGTCCGCGCGGCAGCCGATCCAGGTGAAAGATGAGAAAGCCATGGAGCCATCGGCGTAGTTCATCATCCTGTGCCGACGTTGTTCGCACCCGCAAAATCTGCCCCCAGTTTTTGTTCGCCAGCGCTTGGGCGATTTTTTTTGTTCCCGGCGTCAGGCGCGAATCTTCGTAGTCCGGCTCCAGTCCCAGTTCGCGGAGCAATTTTATCTCCCATGCGAAGACGTTCAGCGGCCGGGCCGGCTCGCGGTCAAGCTGCTTCAAAAACATCCGGGCCAGTGTAAAAATTTCCGGCAAGGGCGTTTCGGTTTCGGTTGCCTGATCGATGAAGGCCGTCGCATAGGCCGCCTGATGCAATTTTGCCATGTCCTGCCGGATGGCGGGATGGGTTTCCAGCAATTTCACCTCGCGGAGATTGTGCAGGTCGGAACGGCGGCTGCGGCTGAAGGAAAAATCTGCCAGATAAAACAGATCCAGCCGGCCGGTGAACGGCGATTTCGGGCGCCGCGCGCCTTTGGCCACGGTGGCGAGACGGCCCAGTTCGGGCGTGAGCCAGTGAACAATGAGGCTGGTTTCCGTGAGCGGACGGGTGCGTAGGATCAGACCACTTGCGGTTTCGACCTTCACTTTTTCGGCAGTAGCTCCGGCGCGATGGAACCGAGGCTGACGATGTATTTGATACCGTCAGCCACGCTCATGTCGAGTTTGGTCACCTTTTCTTCCGGCACTAGCACGAGGAAGCCGGAAGTCGGGTTCGGCGTCGTGGGGATGAACACGGCGACCACTTGCTCTTTCGTTTTCTGCTGCACTTCGCCGCGTTGCTCGTTCGTGATGAAGCCGATGGAATACATCCCTTCACGCGGAAACTCCACCAGCACGACCGTCTTGAAGGAATCCTTGTTGCCAGAGAAGGCTTCGTTCACCTGCTTGATCGCGCCGTAAAACTTGTTCACCACCGGCACGTTCATCATGGCCGTATCCAGCCATTCGAGCATCCGCTTGCCGATGTAATACTGCGCCAGCACGCCGACGGCGATGATCAGTGCCGCCGCCAGTGCGAGCGCCAGCAGGCTCCAATACCAGAACATCGCGCCGTCCTGCCCGTTTGCGTAAATGAGCTTCGGGCCGAGGCAATACGGCAGAAAAAACAGCAGCGTGTCCGTGAAGCTCGAAATGGTGCCGAAAATCCATTTCACCGCCGCCAGCGTCAGCAACGCCGGCAACGAGACGGCCAATCCGGTCAGGAAACTTCGGCGCCAGCGGGCAAAAATCGTTTTTCTCACGCGCCCAGTTTAGCCGCGCGGGAGAGTTGTGCGAATGAAAAACTTCGCCCCAGCCGCCGCACCAGCCGGCTTTCCGCGCGCTTCATCTCCCGCCGCAGGTGCGGCTTCAGATCGTCGTAACCCAGCAGATGAAGCACGCCGTGGACGACATAACGCACCACCTCCGCCTGCCAGCTCGACTTGAATTCCTTCGCTTGTTTCAGCGCAACGTCCACGCAGATGAACAATTCACCGTGAATGGTATTCCGCTTTCCGCCTTCCGCTTTCCGCCGTTCCAGATGGTCAAAAGTGATGACATCCGTCGGCCCTTCGTGTTGCAGAAAAGTTTCGTTCACCAGCGCCATCTCGCGTGCGCCGACCAGATTAACTCCCAACTCCGCCTCGGTGAGTTGCAATTCCGCCAGCAAGGTCTCGGTGAGTGCTTTGAGCCGGCGGGGATTGATTTTCTTCGTCCGCTGGCGGTTGACGATGACGACGTTCATGCCGGCAATCATTTGGCAGGCCCGCGGTGTTCCTCGTAGGCGGCGATGATGCGCTGCACCAGCGGATGCCGCACCACGTCGCGCTTGGAAAATTCGATGATGGCGATGCCTTCCGTGTTGCGCAACGCGCGGTGTGCCTCGGCCAGACCCGATTTTTTATGGGCCGGCAGATCGATCTGCGTCTCGTCGCCGGTGATGACCGCCTTCGAGCCGTGACCGAGCCGCGTCAAAAACATCAACATCTGCTCCGTCGTGGAATTCTGCGCCTCGTCCAGAATGATGAACGCGCCGTTCAGCGTGCGTCCGCGCATGTAGGCGAGGGGGGCGATTTCAATCGTCCCGCGCTCGGTGTGCTTCTGCAATTCTTCCACTGGCAGCATGTCGTGCAGCGCGTCGTGCAGCGGCCGCAGATACGGCGTGATTTTTTCATAAAGGTCGCCCGGTAGAAAGCCCAGCGCCTCGCCGGCTTCGACCGCCGGACGCGTCAAAATGATCCGCGACACCGTCCCCTCACGCAGCGCGGACAGCGCCGTCGCCACCGCGAGATAAGTTTTGCCGGTGCCCGCCGGCCCGATGCCGAACGTCACGTCGTGCTTGCGGATGGCGTCGAGATATTTTTTCTGGCCGACAGTTTTGGCGGTGACGCCCGGCTTGCGTTCGTGCGTCTGCACGCGGTCGCTGACCATGTCCTTCAGCGTGGTGCCGCCTTCGTGCTTCACCACATTCAATGCGTGCAGGAACTCCCGGTTCTTCACCGGTGATCCGCCTTTCAACAGGCTTTCCAGCGACCCGAACAGATGCTTGGCGCGCTCGATCGCCTCGGTGGCGCCTTCCAGCTTGATCCAGCCCTCGCGTGAGGTCGCTTTGACACCCAGCTCGGTCTCCAAGGTCGCCAGGTTGCGCGGCTCGTGGTTGTAAAGCTGCTGTGCAAACCGCGCGTTCTCGAAATGTAGGGTTTCCGTGGCCACAAAAATTAGGCGCGCAGCTCGGCTTGCACCTGAGTCTTCAGCGTGTTAAGGATTTTTTCATGCGCCGAATTCACATCGGCATCCGTCAACGTCTTGTCGGCGGCGCGATAGGTGAAAGCGTAGGCCAGACTCTTTTGGCCTTCGACAGTTCCTTTGCCATAAAAAACGTCGAATAACTCGACGCTTTCAAGGTTGGCAATTTTCGATTGTTTTACGATTTGTAAAACTGCATCGTGCGTCACCGTTTGTGGCACCCACATCGCTACGTCTCTACGAATAGAGGGAAATTGAGGCAATGCATTGAACGACTTCGTTGTTTTACGCCTGTTAATTAGTAAATCCAAGTTGAATTCAACGAGAAAAACCGCATCGCGCAGATCGTATTTCTTTGTGAGAGATGGCAACAGTTGGCCAATTTCACCCAGTTGGAGTTTTCCACCAAGTGAAATTGTGGCGGATTCAAGAAACAAAGCGGTGTTTTCAGATCGTTTATGGTAGGTTGCACCACGAATACCGAATTGTTCTAAGAATTCGTCGACAAAACCTTTTAGTTCAAAAACGTCAAGGTTCCATTCAACTTTCATCCCACCCCAGAAAATCATTTCACCTCGTCCGGTAAGCGCAATGGCCACACTGCGGTTTTCCTTCGTCTGGCCGTTCTCGTTTTTGAACACGCGGCCGATTTCAAACAGCGCCACGTCGTAATGCTTGCGCGAAACGTTGTGCCGCAACGAATGGATCAAGCCCGGCAACAGGCTCGGCCGCAGCACGTCCATGTCGCTGCTCAACGGATTGGCGAGCGCGACGATTTCTTCGGCGTTCTGACTTCGGACTTCTGACTTGCCGATCAGCGTCTGTCCTTGCGCTTCGTTCAAGCCAAGACCGGTCAAAATACGCCGCGCTTCCGCGATCTGATCGTAAACGGCATCAAACGCATTCGAGCCGAGCGCGCCGCGCGGCGGGGTGCTGGGAATTTTATCAATGCCATACAGCCGGCCGACTTCCTCGATCAAATCCACTTCGCGTTTCAAATCCACGCGCCACGAGGGCACGCGGAACGTCGCTTCACCGGGCTGCTGCGAAACATTTTCCAGACCGAGCTTATTCAGATAGGAAACCTGGTCGGCGTGCGAGATGCCGATGCCGAGCAAATCTTTCGAGTGCGCGAACCGCAAGGTCAGTTCCTTCGGTTGGGCAGTGGAGGGATAAACATCCACGACGCCTTCCGCTAACTGGCCGCCGGCGGTCTCGAGGATCAACTGCGCCGCGCGTTGGCTGGCCCAATCGCAGATACCTACATCGGCGCCGCGCTCGAAGCGATAGCTCGATTCGCTCCGCAAGCCGAGCTGCTTGCTCGTGCGCCGGATGTTCGTCGGTTTGAAATAGGCGCTCTCGATCAGCACGTCAACGGTCGAGTCATTGATTTCCGTGTTCGCGCCGCCCATCACGCCCGCGAGCGCAATGCCTTTGGTTTCGTCCGCAATCAACAGCATCTCGTTCGTCAGCGTGCGTTCCTGAGTGTCGAGCGTTTTGAATTTTTCGCCGGCAGTGGCACGGCGCACCACGATGGTCGGCTGGCCGTTCGCGCCTTTGGCAATGAGATGATAATCAAACGCATGCAACGGCTGGCCGACTTCGAGCATGACGTAATTGGTCACGTCCACGACGTTGCTGATGCTGCGGATGCCGACTTTCTCCAGCGTGTCGCGCAACCACGCGGGACTCGGCCCGACCTTCACGCCTTTGACGACGCGGGCGGTATAACGCGGACAAGCTTCGGCATCTTCGAGGCGCACTGCAACCAGTTCCGCCGCCTTGCCGCCACCGGTCGCGAGTTTGATTTCCGGCACGCGAAGCGGATTGCCCGTGAGCGCCGCGATTTCGCGCGCGATGCCGATGACGCTGTTCAGGTCCGGTCGGTTCGGCGTGACTTCGAGGTCATAAACCACGTCGCTGCCGCTGCGGCCGAGATATTCCGCGAACGGCTGGCCGACCTTGGCGTCCTCGCGCAAAATGAGCAGGCCGTCTTCCTTCTTGTGGCCGATGGCTTCGGGATCGAGGCCGAGTTCCTCGTGCGAACACATCATGCCGTGCGATTCCACGCTGCGGATTTTGCCGACCTTGATGGTGAAAGGCTCTTTGTCGCCGGGCTTCATCGGCAACGACGCGCCGGGCAGGATGAGCGGCACTTTGTCGCCGGCCTTGAAATTCTGCGCGCCGCAGACGATCTGGCGTTCGCCGTTGCCATCGTTCACGCGGCAGACGGAAAGCTTGTCGGCATTGGGATGTTTGTCGCGCGTGATGACCTGCGCCACGACGATGCCATCGAACGCGGCGGCGATCTTCTGCACGCCTTCGACCTCGAGGCCGAGCATGGTGAGCCGCTCGGTCAATTCCTCGGGCGACCAGTTGAAATCAACGTATTGTTTGAGCCAGTTAAGGGTAACTTTCATTGCAAAAATAAAACTCTATTTCGGAGGGATAACACTTGAATTGAATTCAACAATTTTCTTCCATTGAATTGTCCCATCTGGCAAACAAAATCCTTCAAGGAATTCTTTTGTCAGCCGATTTGTAACTTTGGCAAGTTCAACTTCAAATTCTTCCTTGCGTTCTTTGGCGCGACTCCCAAGCGGTTCAATAATGTCTGTGTAAAGCGTTTTACGGCCAGAAATAAACTCCCAAAATCGTTGACCACACAGCTTGAGATAATCACCTCTGTCTTCAGGAAGATCTCGTCCGTAAAGGCAGCCATTTACCGCCACAATATTCTTTTTTGAAGTGTTTGTATTTAGAATCCGTTTGGCTTTGGCAAAATTTGTTCTGAGTTTTTCAATTTGACCAGCATTGCCCCAGTTCGGGCCTGATTTGATCGAAACGACATAGAAAATGCCTTCGCGCTCGAATTCCAAGTCAATGCCGGTTGCAGAAGATTTTCTTCCGCCATAGACCTTTGAACAAATGTAAATAGCCAAACCTTCCAAGAATCCTCCGAATTGAGTTTCCTCTTGTGAAGATAGAAACGCGCTAAGGACACTTTGCATAAAATCGGAGGCTGTGGTCACAAATTTGGCTTTGAAAAGATACGGGTTCTTCCGCTCCAAGATTTCTTTGAGCGTTAGCTTGCTTATCTTTTTAAGCTTTTTTCTGTGCAGCAGTGGAAGATTTTCTTCGATGTATGCCGTTATTTCTGTGTCCGTTATTTTGGCCATATTTCACTCCTTTTTCCATAAGCACCATGTCTGATGAAATAATTTCTGATTCTGCCAACTGGCAATATTCAGCTTTCAATTCGATGCCAACAGAATTTCTGCGCAAGCGTTGGGCAACAGCACAGGTTGTTCCAGAACCAACAAACGGATCGAGAACCAAATCCCCCTCGTCGCTGAAAAGTTTAATAAACCACTCCGGCAATGCTTCTGGATACGCTGCGCTATGATTTTTGTTGCCACATTCAGTTGCCAAATGCAGAACATTTGACGGATAGGCTTTGTCTCGGCCAACCCAATTCGTGATGTTTTTTCCAAAACCGCTACCAACTTGGGAATCAAAACGAATCACATCATTTTTACCAAGAGATTTTAGCCGAGCGTCAGCCCAATCGCCCATCGGGACCATGACGGCTTCCTGATTCATTTTGAAGTGGCGCGTCTTGTTGAACTGCAAGCATCGCTCCCAAGCATCGCGAAAACGATTGGGCCATTTTCCAGGATAGCAATTTTTCTTGTGCCAAATAAATTCCTCCGTCCAAAGCCATCCTTGTTTTCTCAATGCCAGAATAAGCTCCAACACAAAAATGTGCCGCTCACCGTTTTCAGCTTTCTCTTTGATGTTCAGAATGAAAGTTCCGGTTGGCTTTAGAACACGCAAAAATTGTTCGCTGCGCGGTAAAAACCATTCGACATATTTTTCTGGCGCTACGCCGCCGTAGGTATTTTTTCGTTTATCAGCGTATGGCGGCGAGGTGACAATTAAATCAAACGAATTGTCTGGATATTCTCCGAGAACATCCAAGCAATCACCGTGTTTAATTTCTGCCGTGAAAGTTTTCACTTTTCAAATTATCGCTTACGAATGCAGAGGCTCAAGTTTCATTCGCAAATTAAAATTGTTTCAAGAACCGCACATCGTTCTCGTAGAAGAGGCGGATGTCGTTGATGCCGTAGCGGAGCATGGCGATGCGTTCGATGCCGAAGCCGAACGCCCAGCCGGTCCATTCCTTGGCATCGTAGCCGACGGTCTCGAACACTTGCGGATGCACCATGCCGCAGCCGGCGATCTCCAGCCAGTCCTTGCCCATCTTCTTCACGAGCGCGTTGGTGAAATCAATCTCGTAGCTCGGCTCGGTGTAGCTGAAATAATGCGGCCGGAAACGGATCTTCACGTCGCTGCCCATGAGTTCGCGGAAGACGAATTCCACCGTGCCCTTGAGGTCGCCCACGGTGACGTTCTTGTCCA
>Ga0208872_1000269_pt1 | contig 44349 bp, 27 predicted proteins | sample CryBogCBH12Aug08_FD_185508 | JGI IMG/M metagenome (GOLD analysis project Ga0208872, IMG submission 185508) | Freshwater microbial communities from Crystal Bog, Wisconsin, USA - CBH12Aug08 (SPAdes) | ecosystem: Environmental > Aquatic > Freshwater > Lake | place: Crystal Bog, Wisconsin, USA...
GTCACCTCGGAGCGCGGCTGTGCGCGGAGCGTCAGCCGCAGGAACATTCACTCTGCTGCGGCTGGTCTGCGACACAGCCGCGCTCCGTCGCTAAAACAAACTGGCCTGCTGCAACGTGCGCGGGGCGGCAGGCGTGGGATTTTTGAAGGTTTCCAATGCCGCGTGCCGCGCGGTGCGTGAATGTTGCTGCTTGAGTTTGGCGATTTCGCGGCCAGCCAGACCATCGCAGCGTTCGTTGTCGGCGTGGCCGGCGTGGCCTTTGACCCATTTCCAAGTGACGCGATGTTGCGCGACCACTTCGTCCAAGCGTTTCCACAAATCCACATTCTTGACCGGCTCACGGGTAGCGGTGAGCCAATCTTTGCGCTTCCAGCCGCTGATCCACTTGGTGATACCGTTCTTGAGATACTGCGAATCGGTGAAGACGCAAACCTCGCTGCGTTCCGTGAGCGTGGCGAGCGATTCGATGGCCGCGCGCATTTCCATGCGGTTGTTGGTGGTCGCGAGTTCGCCGCCGGAAATTTCGTGGACGCTCGCGCCGCAACGCACCACCGCGCCCCAGCCGCCGAGGCCGGGATTGCCTTCGCAACCGCCGTCGGTGTAGATGATGACGGGTTTCACATGGATTAAGTTTAAGTTAATAAACGATTTTGTGTTCGTTTGTCGGTATGGAACACCGTGGCATTTCTCCAACTTTGGTCAAAATGTATTGTCCCCCGATTGGGCATTTCGGCATTCCATATTTCAAATAGGGCATGATATCGTTTGTGGTTATAAGTGTTCCGTCAGGTTTTTTATTTTCGAACGCCCATTGGCTTGTTGCCATGTCTAAATATTCCAAGTTGAGGCGACATACGGCGGCTTGGTCAACGCCGTGGCTATAGACAAAAAACGACGAACCAAGAATTAATAAGGCTGTGGCTGTGCCGGTGACGACGGCAATCCACAAAACAACTTTTGCAATTTTATTGGTTCTCACACCAATTTCTTCAACCGCGCATCGGCGGCGAGCAGTTTGACCAGCTCCTTGATTTTCTGCGCCTGCGATTTGTGGGCGAGGAGAACCGCGTCGTCCGTCTGCACGAGAATGGAATCGCGCAAACCGACTACGCAAATCGGCGTGCGGTTTTTGGTGCGCGCGTCGTAGATGATGTTGCGCGCCGCGTCCACGTGGATGAAATCCGCCACGGCGGCGTTGCCCTCGGCGTCCTGTTTGACGTGCCGCGCAATCGCCGGCCAAGCGCCAAGATCGTCCCACTCAAACGCGCCGTCCGCCACGATGACGTTCTGCGCTTTTTCCATGAGCGCAAAATCAATGGAGATTTTTTTGATGTCCGGATATTCCTTCGCGAGCACTTTGGCGAGCTTGGCGGGATTGGTCGCAACTTTGAACCAGCGCTGGCACGCAGCGAACATTTCCGGCTGATGCTTTTCCAAACCGTTCGTCACCGTGACGAAACTCCAGACGAACATGCCGGCGTTCCAGCGATACTGGCCGCTGTTGACGTATTCGAGCGCAGTTTCGTAATTCGGCTTCTCCACGAAGCGCTCGGCCTTGTAGAAAATGGTTTTGGTTTTCTTCGCACCGGGCGGCGTAGGCAATTCCGTTCCGGTTTGAATGTAGCCGTAACCCGTTTCCGGACCGGTCGGTTTGATACCGATGGTCACAATCGCCTGACCCTGCGCGGCGATATCAAAGGAGTCGGACAAAATCTGCTGGAACTTTTTCGCGTCGGGAATGACGTGATCCGCCGGCAGCACAGCCATGACGCCGGTGGTCGAACGCGCGCCGACGAGTGCCGCACCGAGCGTGACGGCCGCGCAGGTGTCGCGCCCCATCGGTTCGGCGACGACATTATCTTTTGGCAGCTTCGGTAATTGCTTGCGCACCTCGGCGACCTGCGCGGTGTTGGTGATGATGAAAATATTTTTGGCCGGCACGAGCGGCAGCACGCGTTCGACGGCTTCCTGCAAAAAAGATTTTTTGCCGAGAATCGCCAGCAGTTGCTTGGGCATTTTCTCGCGGCTCAACGGCCAGAAACGCTCGCCGCGTCCGCCGGCCATGATGATGACGAACCGATCCTTGAGGTTAGGTTTTGTTTTCATAATTTTTAGCCGCGATTTTGCTAAAGGCTAACATCGCGGAAAAGCCGCTGGCAAGCGTAGGGTTTGCCGGCGGCTGAATCGTAACCGTCCGAGCATTTCAAGACTTTAATGTCCAGATTCCATTCAAAATTTGTCCCAAATTTGATTGCTTGGTTGACACGGCGCATTAATAAAATTAACAATCAAATATTATCAACTGATAACGTCTGGGTGGTGGCGTATTCCTTCTCCACTGCCTTGGCAAATAAGTAACCAAACCAATAAAAACAAAATGAAACTGAACAAAGTCATCTCCGCCACCATCGCGGCCGCCCTGATTCTGGGCGCTGGCGTCGTCACCAGCTCCGCTCAAATAAGCTACAACATCGTTCCGGTCAACTTCGCGCTGACGCTGCAGCAGCAGGCGAATGGCAATAATTCTAGAAACACCACCGGCTACCACCAATACTTACAGCTACACGACCGTGACGCTGAAAAATAAGGATATTTTGGCCATTCTGAAGGACATTCAATATCCGTATAGCACGCGCTGGCCGAAGAACCTCCATCTGGGATACAACGGCAATGAAATCCTCGTGCTTGATTCAACCAACAACGTGTTGCTTTACTCCAGTTGCGGTGGCAACAACGGCAGCATGACCTTTGAGCCGTATTACAACAAGGGCGGTGTTCGCAGTGGCACTTACACGAGCAGTCCTTTCACCTATAACTATCACGACATCAATAAAGGCTATTTTTACCTTTATGATGACAACGATTACTACATCGATATCAGCGGCTATGGTTTGACCCAGGCCAATGAGAACTACGACTCCACCGCTGGCAAGGGTAGCGAAGCCATCGTCTTCGCACCGGTTTGCACCGGTTCTTGGGATGATAACAGTGATAGTATTGTGACCGGCACCATCTCTGCTGGCGGCGCTGTTTCGAACAAGAAATTTTAATCCGTCTTTTATTTAATCAAACTCCAGACTGGTTCGATGCGTTTAATCCGTGTCGAACCAGTTTTTTATGTCGGCATCAGAAAAGGATTGCCGCCGCCAGACTTCTCCCATTAAAGATAAGCACTATGAAAACAATTTCTTGGTTCGTCAGTTTGTTCGTGTGCGGCACTTTTACGGTCTGCGCCCAGAATCTGGCGCCGACGGTCACCAAGGCCAGCGTGACTGTGACGAATCAGGAGGCCGCTGAAACCAATGCGTTATCTGCGGCCGAATTGGCGCAGCTAAAATATGAGCGCGAGACCATCGCCCAACTCACTACGTTGCAGGCCAACGATGACGCCGCCTCGCTTGCGGCCATTCTTGCTGAACTGAAAAATACGAATTCGACTATTCGCGCCGCCGCCGTGCAAGCCGTCGTGCAGTTCAACGACCGTTCCGCCATTCCTGTGTTGCAGAAAATGGCCGATGCGACGACGGATACGGCGGAGAAAAAAGAAATTCGCAAGGCCATTGCCTACATGAAATTGCCCTCATTGACGGAATATTTGGATCAGCGCCGCGCACTTGAAGCGAACCGCGCGGCGACGAATGCGCCCGCCGCAACGTCCGTCACGAACACGTCTGCAGCATTAATCTCCACCAACGCGCCAGCTGCGTCGCTCTCGACCAACGCCCCGGCTCACCCTTGAATGAGCCGTTCGCATGAACTGTAAACACACCGAACTTCCCCGTTTCACTTCGTTGTCATGAGACCGCAAATTGTTATTGCCCTGTTGGTGTTCATGGCCGTCGGCTTGGGTGGTGTGTTGTATTTCAAAAAACACAGCGCGTCGGAACCGGTTGTGTCATCCCCCAATCCCACCGTGGATGCGCCGCCGGTGACAGTGCCAGTGGTTGCGCCTGCAACCGTTGAGAAAGTTGTGCCGTCGGTAGTGGCGACGGCACCAGTCGCGTCCGCCGCTGAAACTCCCGAGCAACATCAGGCAATGATTGATGCAGAAACGGAACGCTTGCAGCAATGGTCCAACAGCAGTGATCCGGCCGACGTGCCAAAAATTCTGGCAGATTTATCCAGTCCCGAAAAAGCCATTCGCGAAGCCGCGATTCAGGCCGCGAAACAAGTTGGTGGTGAGGATGCCGCCGCCGCGTTGAAAGCTGCCGCCACCAAAGCAACGGATCCGAAGGAACAGATAGCGTTTCAGGAAGCTGCTGATTTTGTCGCCTTACCCAGCTTGAGCAGCACCTTGCCGACGACGCCGCGCACGCCGGAGCAGATTCAGGCCAGTCGTCAGAAGTTGGCGGATTATGAGGCGCAGCGGCAGGCTCGTATCCTTAAGGAAAATCAGATTGATCCGAATAATCTGCCTGCCGCGCAAACGCCGGATGTAAACGCCGCGCCGCCGCAAAATAATTAAACGGTGACGCGCCGCGCCGTCACAAGGTTTTCACTGCGTCGGCCAGCGACTTCACGAATGCGCCGACTTTAGCGACGAGTTCCGGTGATTTTCCGTTAGCGGCAATTTGATTCACAATCGCGCTGCCGACCACGCACGCGTCGCCTTCTTTCGCGACCGCCTTGGCTTGGTCGGGATTGGAAATACCAAAGCCGATGGCGATCGGCAAATTCGTGTGTGCGCGGATTTTGGCAATCTGCGATGAAAGATTCGTGGCCACGCTGGTCTGCATTCCCGTAACGCCTTCGCGCGAGATGTAATAGATAAAACCCGCGCCACGCTTGACGATGAGCGCCATGCGATCTTCTGGCGTCGTCGGCGCGACGAGATAGATTTGGCACAGGCCAGCCTGCTTCATCAGCGCTTCGTAGTTGTCAGATTCTTCCGGCGGCAAATCTAGAACAAGCAAACCGTCCACGCCCGCAGCGGCGCAGTCGTTGATAAATTTTTCCAAGCCGACTTTGTGGATGAGATTGAAATAAATGTAGAGCACCAACAGAATCTGCGATTGCTTGCGGATTTCTTTGATGGTCGCGAGCAATTTCGGCGGCGTGGTGCCGGATTCCAAACCGCGCTGTGCGGCGAGTTGATTCACGAGGCCGTCGGCGAGTGGGTCGCTGAACGGCACGCCGAGTTCCAGCACGTCCACGCCCGCTTTATCAAACGCCAGCGCGAGGTCGTGCGTGGCTTGCAGATGCGGATCGCCCGCGCCGATGTAAACGACGAGACCTTTTTTGCCGGCGGCTTTCAACTGCGCGAACTTCTCAACGATGCGATTCATGTTCGCGGGAGTTTCGAGTTTAAGGTTTCAAGTTTCAAGGAGATTTGACCGCGCCGGAAAATTTTTGCACAATCACCGCATGGCAAGCAGCTTTGGACAATTGTTCCGCATCACAACGTGGGGCGAATCGCACGGCGGCGGCGTGGGCGTCGTCGTGGACGGTTGTCCGCCGCGCCTGAAACTTTCCGAAGCGGACATCCAGCCCGACCTTGACCGTCGTCGTCCCGGCCAATCGAAAATCGTCACGCCGCGCAAGGAGTCCGACACGATTCAAATTCTCTCCGGCATTTCCGAAAAAGGGCTGACGCTCGGCACGCCCATTTCCATGTGGGTCAAAAACGAAGATCAGCGCTCCGAGGCTTACAACGAGATGAAGGACAAGTTCCGTCCTTCGCACGCGGATTTCACTTACTTCGCCAAATACGGCGTGCGCGCCTGGCAAGGTGGCGGACGCGCGAGTGCGCGCGAAACCGTTGGTCGTGTTGCGGCGGGCGCGATTGCGAAAAAGATTTTACGCGAGAAATTCGGCGTGGAAGTTTTGGCCTACGTCAAGCAGGTGCAAAAAATCATCGGCGACGTCAATCCGGACGCGGTGAAGCTGAAAGATGTTGAGTCCAACATCGTGCGTTGTCCCGATGCGAAAGCGGCGGAGAAGATGATTCGTCTTATCGAAAAAATGCGGCGCGAAGGTAACACCGTCGGCGGCATCGTCGAAGGCATCGCGCGCGGCGTTCCAGCCGGCTGGGGCGAACCGGTGTTCGACAAACTCGAAGCGGAACTTGCCAAGGCGATGTTGAGTCTACCCGCGTGCAAAGGTTTTGAAAGCGGCGATGGTTTCGGCGGCATTCTGCTGACCGGCTTGGAACACAACGACGCGATTCGCGCGAAGAGCAAAAAAATTTTCACCACGACCAACCGCAGCGGCGGCATTCAAGGTGGCATCTCGAATGGCGAAACGATTTTCTTTCGCACCGCGTTTAAGCCGGTGGCGACCGTCATGCACGAGCAAGACACAATTGATGAGCAGTTGAAAAACACCACGCTCAAAGGCCGTGGCCGTCATGATCCGTGTGTGTTGCCGCGCGCCGTGCCGATGGTCGAGGCGATGACCGCGCTCGTGCTCGTGGATCACGCGCTGCGCCAACGCGCACAATGCGGTTGATTTTTTCGCCGGTTGGACGAAGCTCTGTTTGAATCCTATGGCCGAAAAAAAACTTAACGAACTGTCGCCCGATTTACGCCGGCTTTATTCCAAGGCGGTTGAGGCCGCGCAACGCGACAACTTCGATTACGCCACCACCCTCTTTTGTTCGGTGTTGAAAACCGAGCCGGGTTTGTTCGAGGCGCGCAAAGCGTTGCGCGCGGCGCAGACGGCGCGTTCGGCCGGCGCGAGCACGGGCTTTTTCAAGAAGATGATGAGCAACGCCGGTTCCTCGCCGCAGATTACAAAGGCGAAGTTGGCATTGAGTAAAAATCCTGCCGAGGCGATGGCGATTGCCGAAGAAGTTTTGAACGGCGACGCGAATAATCCCTTTGCCCATCGCATCATTGTGGATGCGGCGCGCGCGCTGGAATTGCCGCAGACGATGGTGCTGTCGTTGGAGACGATGGTGCGGCTCGCGCCCAAAGACAAGGCGCTGGTGATTGATTTCGCCAACACCGTCGCCGAGACCGGCGGCAACGCGACCGTGGCGGAACAATTTCTGGATGAGCTTATCCGCACTTCGCCTTACGATCCGGATTTGTTGCAGGCGCAGAAAAATCTTTCCGCGCACAAGCTGCTCGACGAAGGCGGTTACAACGAAATGGCCGAGACCGGCGGCACGTTCCGCGATGTCTTGAAAAACAAGGAAGAAGCCGTCTCGCTCGAACAGGAAAAGCGCGTGCAGAAAAATGACGATGTCGCCGCGCGGCTCATCGAGGAATACGAAACGCGGCTCATCACCGAGGCGAACAATCTCAAGTTGATCCGCTCGCTTGCGGAACTTTACACGCAGAAAAATAATTTTCCCCGTGCGCTCGCGCTTTACGACCGCGTCAAGCAATCCGAGTTGGGCGGCGACGCCACGCTCGACCCCGCGATTGCGGACACGATTGTGCGGCAGTTTGATTTCAAGATTGCGCAACTGAATCCGTTTGACGACGCCACGGCGGAACAGACGGCGGCGATTACGGCGGAGAAATTAAATTTTCAGATGGCCGAAACGCAGAAGCGCGCGGAGAAATATCCGACCGACCTCGCCATCAAGTTTGAGTTGGGCGTGCTGTATTTTCAGACTGGCAAGATTGGCGAGGCGATTGCGGAATTTCAGAAGGCGCAGGGCAATCCGCACAAGCGCCGCACGGCGATGAGTTATCTCGCGCAATGCTTTGCCAAGCGCAAGATGTTCGACCTTGCGGCGAAGACTTTGCAGAATGCGCTCAAGGAAATCCCCGGCTTCGACGAGGAAAAAAAGGAACTGACCTATCAACTCGGCTGCGTGCTGGAAAGCATGGGTAAGAAAGAGGAAGCCATCGAGCAGTTCAAGATCATCTACGAAACGGACATCAGCTACAAAGACGTCTCGGCCAAGGTGGATGCGTATTACGCGGCGCAGTGAAGTGTTTGGGATTTGCGGACTAACTAGCTGTTAGGCCACTGGGTCATATCTAAACTCCAGCCTCGGCCTAGCGCTTGGTTTCCAACTTTCTGCGCTCGGCAACCATGCTAACCAGAACAACAAACAGGAAGACAGGCTGAGCGAGTTTGCTAATACCTTCAAACCAAGCTTTGGCTGTCCCAGTGGTAACCCAAGAAAGAATGGTGCATACGCCCATAACTCCGAGAAGTCCGATTATGTATTTGTTTGGTTTCATAGATTTGAAACTATGATGGACGTAAATCTCTGTCGAGCGCATTCACGCCGGGCGCGCCTCAGTCCTGCATTTTCTCCGGCGTGTGGTGGAAATTTAATTTGATGCCGAAGTTGCCGCGCTCGCGTCAGCCAACGCAAAATACTAATTGAATGGCTGATTTGCGTTTGGGCGGATTCATTTTTAATACGACATTTGACTGATTGCTGCGCTGGCAGCTTTTCCCAATAATGAAGGCTCTTATGCCAATGCTCGTTTTCACCAAGCTGCGCCCAGTTGCGGTTTTATGCGGCGCTATATTATTAAGTGGTTGCCATTCGCATTCGCCGGTGGCCGCCGCCGGATTGCCCGCAGAGAAAATGATTGCGGTGCAAAGTGCGCCTCCGGCAACGGCAAATCCAACCGTCCGCGTCAAGGCCGGGCTAGCCGCGCCGTTCACGGATGCCGCCGGTCAGGTGTGGCTGTCGGATCAAGGTTTCGAGGGCGGCGACATCACGGAACGCGATTTGAGCACGGCGATTGCGGGGACGAAAGATCCGGCGCTGTTTTTATCGGAGCATTACGGCATGAGTTCTTTTGCCTGCAAAATTCCCAACGGCAACTACGTGGCAAAACTTTATTTTGCGGAAACTTTCGAGGGCGTTACCGGCGCCGGTCAACGCGTTTTTTCCTTCAACGTGCAGGGGCATGAGTTCAAGGATTTCGACATTTGGGTGAAAGCTGGCGGGCCGAATCGCGCTTACATCGAAACGGTGCCGGTGACGGTGACGAACGGGGTTTTCCGAATTGATTTCATCACCAACATCGAAAACCCGGAAATCAACGCCATCGAAATCATCCCGCAATCCTGATTAGGAGAGAATGTTTGGTGAGCGGCGCTAAACTCCGGCGCAGGCAATTTTGAACAAAGTGATTTATGAAATTTCCGCGATATTTGGTTCCTGACGGCACTTACATGGCCGACCCGGCGGCGCATGTCTTCAATGGTCGGCTGTATCTCTATCCCTCGCACGACATCGAATCGGGGATCAAAGAGAACGACAACGGCGATCATTTCGACATGCGGGATTATCACGTGCTGTCGCTGGATGCCATCGACGGTGCAGTGACCGACCACGGTGTGATTCTGGACTTGAAAGACATTCCGTGGGGTGGCCGCCAGTTGTGGGACTCCGACTGCGCCTGCAAGCACGGAAAATATTACCTCTATTTTTCACTGAAGGATAAAAACGACGTCTTTCATCTGGGCGTCGCCGTGAGCGATAAGCCCGAAGGCCCGTTCATCCCGCAAGCGAACCCCATCAAAGGCAGCTACTCTATCGACCCCTGCGCCTTCGCAGACAAAGGCAACCACTACCTGATCTTCGGCGGCTTGTGGGGCGGACAACTCCAGCGCTATCGGAACAACAAAGCCCTCGAGTGCGGCAAAGAACCCGCCGACCACGAACCCGCACTCTGCCCCAAGATTGTTCGTTTGAGCGACGACATGCTGGAGTTCGCCGAAGCGCCGCGCGATCTGGTCATTCTCGACAAGGAGGGCCAACCCCTCAAAGCCGGCGACCACGACCGCCGATTCTTCGAAGCCTCCTGGCTGCACCAGCACAACGGTAAATACTATTTCTCGTATTCGACCGGCGACACGCATCTGCTGTGCTACGCCACCAGCGACACCCTTTACGGCCCCTACACCTATCAAGGCGTCATCCTCACGCCGGTAGTCGGCTGGACCACACACCACTCCATCTGCGAGTTCAAGGGCAAGTGGTATCTGTTCCACCACGACTCCAAACCCTCCGGCGGTAAGACCTGGCTGCGCAGCTTGAAGGCGATCGAACTCGAATATCTCCCCGACGGCTCCATCAAAACCATTAAGGGCCAGCCATGAAGGCAAAAATTTATAACCACAGATAAACACAGATGCACAGGGATAAAATGTTACAGGCCACGCCATCAAATTTTCCCCATCCGTGTTTATCCGTGTTCATCCGTGGTTGAACCATAAAAATGAACCCTCAAAAACTTTCCTTCCTCGAGAAAGCCGGCTACAGCTGCGCCGACGCGGCGGCGAACTTCGTCTTCATGACGATGATTCTGTTCCAGCTAAACTTTTACACGGACACCTTCGGCCTCACCGCCAGCGCCGCCGCCGCCATTCTGTTGTGGCCGCGATTGTGGGACGCCATCTTCGATCCCATCATGGGCGTGCTCGCGGACCGCACCAAAACCCGTTGGGGCCGGTTCCGGCCGTGGATTCTGTGGACGGCCGTGCCGTGGGCCGTCGTGATGGTGCTGGCCTACACCACGCCGAAAGGCTGGAGCATGGCCATGCTCATCGCCTACGCCGGAATCACCAACACGCTGCTGATGACGCTCTACTCGATGAACAACATGCCGTATTCCGCACTCGGTGGCGTCATGACTGCCGATTTGGATGAACGCGCCCGCCTGAACTCCTTCCGCTTCATCGCCGTCAACATCGCGCAGTTCATCGTCGGCGGCTTCACATTGCCGCTGGTGGCCAAGTTCGCCGTCGGCCACGACCGTGCGCATGGCTGGCAGATCACCATGACCATCTGGGCCGTGCTCTGCCTCGTGTTGTTCATGGTCACCTTCTTCAGCACGAAGGAACGCATTCAACCCGTCAACGAAACGAAGTCCTCGCCCCTGCAAGACTTCACTGATTTGATTAAGAACGGCCCGTGGAAAGTCATGGCCCTGATGACCCTTGTTCACTTCGCCATCCTCTCGTTCCGCGGCGGCGCACTTTATAACTATTACCATCACTACGTCGACAAGGCCGCAATGTTTGACTTCGTAGAAAAAATCGGGCTTACCGCACCAGCGCTTGCGCCGGACGCGCCCAAACCCGGTGGACTGTTGGAATGGCTGGGCTACATCGTCCACGGCACGCGTGATAGCCTTGCAACTTCGAATGTGGCGGACGTATTCAACAGCGTCATCAATATGGTCGGCACGCTGGTGACCATCACCGTCATTTTACTTTCGGCGTCCTTCGCGCAGCGGTTTGGCAAGAAAGCGGTGGCCGTCGTTGGCTTTACGCTCTCGACTGTTAATGCCTTCGCGTTCTACTTTCTCAAGCCAACGGATGTTTACGGCATGATGGCTTTAACCATCGTGGGCTCGATGGTGTATGCGCCGACAATACCGCTGGTGTGGGCGATTTTCGCGGACGTGGCAGATTATTCGGAATGGAAGACCGGCCGACGCTTCACCGGCATGGTGTTCGCCACGATTGGCTTCGCCTTGAAAGCCGGACTGGCGCTGGGCTCGGCGTCTTTCTTGTGGTTGATGGCCGGTTTGTTCAAATACGACACGCAAAAACCAGCGGCGCCGGAAGCCGTGGCCGGTTACCATGCGCTGACTGGCATCGCCGTGGGCGTCATGTTCGCTATTTGCACCGTTTTGCTGACCACCTACAAGCTGAACAAACGCACGACGATTCAAATGGCCGATGAACTCGCCGCACGCCGTCAAAAAGTCGCCGCCTGAAAATCCCATGAAACTTTTATATCTGACCGGATTTTTGGGGATTGCTCTGGCGACGACGAGTTGTGCACAGACAACACTGAAAGAAGCATTCAAAAATGATTTTCTGATTGGCGCAGCCTTGAGTCCGGCGCAGTTCTGCGAATCCAATCAGGTGGAAGCTGCGTTGGTGAAAGCGCAGTTTAATTCCATCTCGCCGGAGAATATTCTGAAGTGGGAGGTCATTCATCCGGAACCTGGAAAATATGATTTCGCGCTCGCGGATAGATATGTCGAATTCGGCGTGACGAATCAGCTGGCAATCATTGGCCACAATTTAATCTGGCACAGCCAGACGCCGGACTGGGTTTTTCGCGATGCCAAAAGCAATTACGTGGATCGTGACACGCTGCTGGCACGGATGCGCGAACATATTTTCGCTGTGGCCGGTCGTTACCAGGGGAAGATTATCGGCTGGGACGTCGTCAACGAAGCGTTGGCCGATAACGGCACGTTGCGCGATTCGCCTTGGCGCAAAATCATCGGCGACGATTATATCGCCAAGGCCTTTGAATTTGCGCACGAGGCTGACCCGCAGGCCGAATTATATTACAACGATTTTTCCCTCGAAAACGAACCCAAGCAGGCTGGCGCGGTTGCCCTGATAAAAAATTTGCAGGCGGCGGGCGTGAAAATTTGTGGTGTAGGACTGCAAGGCCATTACAGCTTGGAGAAACCGACCCTGCAAAAAATAGACAAGGCCATTGCTACATTTGCAAAACTCGGACTTAAAGTGATGGTCACCGAATTGGATGTGAACGTTCTGCCGTCGCCGGGGCACGCGTTGAGTGCCGAGGTTTCGGAACGTTACCGGATGAGCGCAGGTTTGAATCCTTATACCAATGGTCTGCCGGCGGATGTGCAACAGCAGCTTGCGCAACGCTACGCTGATTTATTTTCGGTATTTCTAAAACATCGCGGCAGCATCAGCCGCGTGACGTTTTGGGGGGTGACGGATGGTAATTCATGGCTCAACGATTGGCCGGTTCAAGGGCGAACGAATTATCCACTGCTTTTTAATCGCGAGAGCAAGCCGAAGCCGGCGTTTGATGCCGTCCTGAAAACGGCACTGGGAAAAACCGCCATCAAACTTTCGGCGGGCGAATCGGCTTTGGCGCGTTAGCCTTCGAGCGTCTTCAATCCGGCGCGCAAAAAGCCTAGCGCGTAGGCCATACCCGCGTGCCACGGCGCGGCGCAACTCATCTGCGGCGCGTGGTCGGGAATAATGACGCCCGTGAAATTATTTTTCTGCAAAATTCTCAACACGCGCAGCACATCCACTTCGCCATCGTCAATGAAGGTCTCTTTGTAAAATGGCACTTTGTCGCGGACATTTCGCAAATGGACGTAGCCGAGTTTGTTCTGGCGACTGTAAGTTTCCACCGCGTCATAAACACTGCCGTCCTTCATTTCCGCAATTGTCCCGACGCAAAATTCCAGCGCGTTGCGCGGGCTGGGTTTCAAATCAATCAACTTCTGATAAAGCTGCGGCTGCCAGACCAGTCGCGGCTGCGCGCGGACGAAAGGCAGGGGCGGATCGTCAGGATGTGCAGCCATCGTAACACCCGCGGCTTCAGCAATGGGAATGATTTCATCGAGAAAAAATTTCAGGCGCGACCAAAGTTGTTCGTGCGTAGCGGATGGAATATTTCCTGGCGCGGCGTTTTTATCGAAGACCATGTTCCACGCCATACCATTGGGCAACGGCTTGTCCAGCGGGCCGTCCATGCCGACGGCTTCGGCCTCGCCGCGCGCAAATTTTCCCTTCACGCGACCGGCCACGCCGGCGATGGAAAAGTTGTAGCCGAAAACCGGAATGCCCGCCGCGCCGACGTTGCGGATGATGGTTTTTACGTTTTCGATCTGCTGCAATTTTTTCGGGCCATCGAGCAAAATGTCGTGCCAATGCGCGGGATCAAAATTTTCAATCGCTTCCAGTTCGAGGCCGTGGGCGTTGATTTCTTTTTTAATGGCGGCGAGTTCCTCAAACGTCCACAGCTTGTCGGGATCGCCAGCGAGACCCCAGCCGGAATCATCGCCGCACGGCTGGTCGCCGGGCTGGTTGCTGCGCGACGAGCGGAAATAATCCACGAGATGAATGACGAGATGCGTGCAGCCGCATTGTTTCGCAAAACGATAATGTTCCGCGTTGAGTTGGTGCCGGTAAAGTCCGAGTCCAAGTTTCATTTTGATTTGAAGATACAAATTGCAACCGCGCTCGAAAAGTTTTGTTGATCAGTTGTGAAAACTTTCCGGCGGGCCGAGATAACTGGGTTTCACGCTGCCAGTTTTAACAACAATTTTTTCCACGACGACGGCGGGGTCAATCATCCAGATTTTCAACGTGTGATAGCCGGCAGTGGCGAGCGTGTGCGTGGAGGTGATATGACGGCAGTTATTTTTAACCGACTCGGCCCAATCGTGATTATTGTTCGCCCCCGCCGTGTAATCCGCCGGAACAAGCGTCACGACTTGCGGTGTTTCATCATCAAAGGAAACCGCGTAACGCAGCGCGCGACCATGAATAAAATTCAGTGTCGCGCCGACGGTGGATTCAACTTCGGCTACGCCAGGATTGAACAAATACATTTTGTATTCGAGGCTGGGCGAATCTTTTCTTGGTGTCGCTTGCGCGTCGGCGGGCACGTCCGCGCGCATCGCGGAAAGCGTGTGGCCGTAATTCGAAATTTTTATCCAGCGGTTGGCACCCGCGGCCAAGTTTTTCGTGAAATGTTCCGCCTCGATGGCAACGTAGCCGTCGCTTTCGACAAAGCCATGCAGCGAATCGCGAGTCAGCGACGATGGATTGAATGAGCTAATCTTCACCGTCACCTCGCCGCCCGCGCCGGAAAATTTTATTTCGCCACTGCTGGTGCCGCTTGGTGCGTTGCTCCAATCAACAAAGACCCATAGGCGCAGGTCTTTTTTAATTTGGGCGCTCATACCATTTCCGTCCTGACCGTCGGGAAAAGGATTGCTGATATGAATCCACGGCTGGCTGGTGCTGGCGGAAAATTCAAACGGTGTTTTTCCTTTGTTGAAAATGTCAACGTAGCGGCGCTGCTGATTCAAAGAATCAAACGGCGGCAGGAAAATTTCTCCGTTCGTTGCCGCAGTTTCCGAACCCTCAACTGCCACGCCCATCGTTGCTGCTTTTGGGATGCTAATTTTCGCCAGATGCATTGCGTCTAAATTATTTCGCTTAGGCTCGTTCCAATTCGTGTAGCCGATATAGGGTTGATCCATAAAATGCTTCCATTTGCCGCCAGCAAATTGGTTGTTGAAGTAACTCATCAAGCGGGTTTGCGCGGTGAACAGTGCGCGGGTTTGCGCGGCCAAATCATTTGCGCTGGCGCGGCCTTGCTGCGCATACAAATTGTTTTTCGCGGCGGCGAGATAGAGCGCGTTTAATCCCGCGCTCGCTTTTGTCGGGAACAAAACTAGTTCGTAAAAAGCATCGCGACTTGCCGGCGGCAATTGTGCGTTAATTTTTTCAGCGCGGTCGGCGAGCGCTTCGTAATCAGTCACGACTTTTTCAAACTCGCTGTAATTGACGAGGCTGTAAGTGTTCGTCTCGAGTAACTCCGGTTTGCGGCGGCCATTAAATTTTGTATAGGTGGAAATTATGTTGGCAATTTCGTCGGCGTGCGTGGAGCCGAATTCGCGCTCAGCCCAGAGCCGCGTGAACTCGTCCAGATTTTCATTTGTCCAACGTGATGTGTCCCATGCCAGGTTCATGAAAAATTCCAGCGGAAATTCGTAGCCCTTCAAATGGCCGACGTTCACAATCCAAATTCGGTCGGCACCATATTGTTTGGAGAGTGACATTTGATCCCAAATTTTTGGAATCGGGCTGGTGTTAAGCCACTGGTAATTGCGCGGGCTGCCGTGATAATCAAAGTGATAGTAAACGCCCGCGCCACCGCTGCGCTGACGTTCCTCGGCGCTCGGTAGACGACGGACGTTGCCCCAATTGTCTTCCGCCCAAAGTAACGTCACGTCGTCCGGCGCGCGCATGCCGGCGTTGTAAAAATCCATCACCTCTTTGTAGAGACACCAAAGCTGCGGCACTTTTGTCACGTCGGGATTCACTTCGTCGGCAATTATTTTTCGCTGCACGCTGACGATTTTTTCCAGCAGTTCCATGTTGGCTTCTGGCCCGCCCTCGGCCATCGGCGTATCATTCGCGCCGCGTAAGCCGATGGTGATGATGTTTTCGTAATTTTTATTGCGCGCAATGCCTTCGTGCCAAAAGTTGGAGACAATCTCCGGATGCTGGGCGTAATTCCAGCTGCCGATGGATTTTTGATAACGGCGATCCCATTCCTTTTGCGCCCGCAACATGGGTTCCTGATGTGAATTGCCCATCACGATGCCGTATTCGTCTGCAAGCGCGGGATTGTTGGTGTCATCTTCGTTAAAAGCGTTGTTCCACATCGCCGGCCACAAATAGTTGGCGCGAAGGCGCAACAGCAATTCAAAAACATTCGTGTAAAATCCACGTCCGTAATTGGCGACGTTGGGGTGGCCGGGAACTGTGCCAAATTTTTCTTTGACCCAGCCGGATAAATCCGGTGCTTCGTCATTCAAAAAAATACCGCGGTATTTTACTGATGGCGGGCCTTGAACGAATTTTCCAGCACGCACAAAAAGCTGGTCGTGGTGCGGTGGCGGCACATCTGCCCAATAATACCAAGGCGAAACACCGATTTGTTCCGGCAAATCGTAAATGCCGTAAATCGTGCCGCGCTTGTCGCTGCCGCAGATGATGAGCGCATTTTCAATTCCCGCAAACGGCTGCGGCACGACTTGGAGAAAAAACGATTCCCATTTGCCAGCGATTTCGAAGGCATTAATTTTCTTTTCGCGAATCAGTTGGTCGATGAATTTGCTTTTCCCAATTGTGCCGATGATGACGACGTTTTTGCCGGCGGACTTTGGTTCGTTAAAAACTTGAGACCGGTGATGGGTGACGCGATGGAGGTCAGTCATCAAATCATCCGCTGCGCGCACCACTCCAGGCCAATCATTTGTATCTATGAGAATCGTTGCGGCTTGGCCGTCGCATAAGGCAAAGCTGTTTGTGGTGAAATGAGTCGTGACGTAATTCGTTCCACCGAGTGCAAAAATATTTTGTGAGGAAACGGCGAGAACAAGGAGCAGCACAGCCAGTTTGCCGGGTCGCAAATATGCGGCGGGATTGATCTGATTTAGCATTTTGGAATGGCGCATTCTCGATTATGAACAATGAGTTTACCATACGACATTTATCGTATGCAGAGAAGAAAAGGCAGGTTGGGGGGGCGGTCGCGCGGGATGGGATAAAATACGACGAATGTCGTATAGTATTTGGAATGGCCTTCGAGCAAAGTATGGCGAAATCCATTTTTACCCAGAACAACTTTCTATCATTTCGCCAACCCCAAACTCCCCAAATGAACACCCTAGCCACCAATAGAATGAATACTAAACAGTCCATGATAATTGGAAATTTAATCACCAAACTGATTGTCTGCATCAGCCTGTTTGCCGCGAATGCGGCGATGGCAGTCAGCACCTATACGTGGACCGGTGGTGCTGCCACTACCAACTTGTTGACAGGAGCCAACTGGAGCCCAGCGCCAAGCTCTTTTAATACCGCGGGTGATATTTTTATTTTTACCAACAACGTCACGAGCTATGGAACATTGGCTGTGATTAGTGGTGGGAATTGGGGGCCGACGAGCAGTTCTACCACGCCTGGCGGTGCGGTGGTTTACTATGAAGGAACCAACAATTTAACCATCCAAGCGCCGGATAATTCGTCACGTTGGGACATGGGCAACCTTTCGATTTCCAACGGTGCGGGTGTTTTCACCATGGGGGCTGCTTCGGGCATAACCATTTGCGGTTTTCGTGAGAGCGCGATGACCTTTTTGAATAATTCCACCAATCCCGCAACAATTAAATCCACGTGCAACTTCTTCAACGGTGGTGGCATTGGTAATCGCAATATAACCTTCAATGGAACAGGTGACTGGGTGGCAGAAGGAACCATTATCAGCTCGGCAGCCTCGCCTAACGGCTTTGGTGGGTCTGAAGCAACCGCCTCCATTACCAAAAACGGCAGCGGTAAGCTGTCGCTCAACGGGCTGAATAATATGGGTAGTAATCCGATTCAAAATAATTCCGCTGTAATTCTTAACGCCGGCACGCTTTCGCTGGGTAATGCAAATGCACTGGGATCAGGAACCGGCGCTTTAACAATTACCGGCGGTAATTTGGATAGTTCAGTGGCGAATCTGGTGATTGCCAACAATAACCCAGAAAACTGGAATGGAGATTTTACATTTATTGGCACGCAGAATTTAAATGTTGGCTCTGGTGTGGTGACGATGAATGCCAATCGTATTGTAACAGTCAGTGCAAACACTTTAGAGGTTGATGGTGTAGTTGGTGGTGCTTTCAGTCTTACCAAATCTGGTGCTGGCACATTATACTTGAATCATGCCAACGCCTATTCCGGCGGCACGACCATCAGTAACGGCATAGTTAAATTGGGCGTGAGTGGCGCGCTTACCAATGCTGGCAATGTGACAGTCTATGGCACGTTGGATCTCAATGGTAACAGTGTGGCGAGTCTCAACTTGAGCGGAACTGGAATCGTGGACACGGTTTCTGGTGGCACGCCGACCTTGACCGTGAGCAATACTAGTAGCACGACTTTCTCCGGTGTGATTAAAAATACCAGCGGCACTTTGGCGTTGACCAAAGGTGGCAGCAGCACGCTGACATTGGCTGGCGCGAATACTTACACCGGCAACACGGCAGTCAATGCGGGCACGTTGTTGGTCAATGGCACCATCGGTGCGGGCACAGTGACGGTCGCCAGCGGTGCGACGCTCGGCGGCACGAATACGATTGGCGGAAATGTGAACTGGCAATCTGGTTCAGCGGCGTCATTCACCGTGACTCCGACCACGGCGAGTGGTTCCAATGCGACACCACTGATTGTTTCCGGCAATGTGACGTTGAACGCAAATACGATGACAGTGAATGTTCCCGGAGCGACTCCGCTGGCGGCTGGCACTTATAAGTTGATGACCTATAATACCAGCGGCAGCAGCGGCGCCTTCAGTGTTGGCGCACCGACTTTCACCGGCGCCGGTGTTGGTTCAGGAACGGCTTCTAGCATTTCTACTAGCGGTGGAACGGTGACACTCACGGTGGTCTTTACCGGTCTGAGTGCTACTTGGACGAATAATGGTAGTGGTAACTGGTCAACGGTAACAGATTGGAGCAGCAATCCGAGTTATCCTCATGTCGCCGGTGATTCAGCGACGTTGGGTGTCGGTTCTGCTTACACCACAGCCACGCTTGATACGGCAGTGTCGTTAGCGGCGTTGGCCTTCACCAATGCCAACTCATTCCTCGTGGCGGATGCTGGCAACGCATTGACCTTTGCCAATCCGTTTGGCGGCGGAGTTATCAATGTAACGGCAGGTTCCTCCAACGCCATTGCCGCCGCAGTCATTTTGGGCACCAACTTGACAACGTCCGTCGCTGCGGGAACTTCCCTGACGTTTACCAACATCATCAGCAATAGCGGGGGTGCTAAAACTTTGACTGTGAGTGGTGCGGGCACAACTGTGCTGTCTGCTACCAATACCTATGGCCCATCGGCTGGCAGCGTAGGCACAACTTTTGGCGGTGGCATCTTGAAGCTGGGCAATAACAATTCCTTGGGTGCGGGTGACGTAAGCATGTCGGGGAGCGGCACGATTCAAGCGGGTGCGGTGCTGACATTGTCCAACAATATTGTTGATGGCTCTGGCACAACCACGCTGGATAATAACGGCAACAATGTGACATTGGCTGGCGTGATTAGCGGAGCCGGTGCTTTTGCGAAAAGCAGTGCGGGCACCTTGAGTTTGAATAGTTCCAATAGTTATGCCGGCAACACGACCATTAACGCCGGAAACCTTGTGTTGAATAACGCCTACGGAATTCCTGGCGGCACGAACTATGGCAATGTGACTATCAATTCAAACGCCCTGTTGAATTTGAATGGCAATAGCGTAGTGCTCAATGGTCTCGGTTCAGCTACTAATACCGCAATCGTTGATACGCTGTCGGGCGGTTCTGTGACACTTACGGTTGGTGAAAGTGGAGCCAGTGCCACCTTCTTGGGCAGCATTACTAATTCGTCCGGTAGTTTAACTTTAGTAAAGGATGGCTCTGGCGTAGAAACGCTCGCTGGCATCAATGGTTATACTGGCGGCACTACGATTAATGCGGGAACTTTACAGCTCGGCAACGGCGGAACCAGTGGCAACTTAGGTTCTGGCGCGTTGTTGGACAATGGCCTGTTGGGATTCAATTTGACCGGCGCCAAAATCTTTACTAACGACATCAATGGCAGTGGCGGTGTGCTTTTGAACAATGCCAGCCTCTCGCTTTGGCTGACTGGTAATAATGGCTTCACCGGTGGAATCACCAATTTTGGCGGGGCGCTTTGGGTTTCTAATTCCACTACTGGATTGGGTGTCGGGCCGAAGACGGTTCTATGTGCCAGTCCTAACGCCACGATTCATTTGGATGGCAGTCTGGGCGGCTTGAGTTTGGATGGTTCCATTGCTCTCTATTTGAGCGGTAGTGCCGGTGTCTTGTTTAATGAAATGGGGAACAACACAGTTTCCGGAATCATTGGGATGGTGAATGGCAATGGCAATCCCTATATCGTGGTGAACAGTGGCACGCTCACACTTGCCGGTGGCGTTAGCACAGTTGCTGGCAATAACAATCGCACCTTGGTATTGGGTGGTGCGGGCAACGGACTTATTTCTGGAAAAGTTACTGAAGCGGCTCCGGGCAGTCCGCAAGCATCCCTCACCAAACAAGATGCCGGAACTTGGACTTTGAGTTACGCCGGTAATGACTACAGCGGAGCAACGACCGTTAGTGGCGGCACGCTCATTATTGATGCTGCCGGTTCCTATTCGGGTAGCGGAGCCATAGTGGTTACCAACAGTGGAACTTTAAATTTCAACGGGACGGATAATGGTAATGGCGTCATCACGGTTAATAACGGTGGAATCCTGAATTTCAACGGGACGGATAGCGGCAACGGAACCATCACGGTCAATAGCGGTGGAACGCTGAACTTCAATGGGAATGATTATGGAACAGGTGGGGTGACGGTCGCTACGAATGGTATTTGTGGTGGTGTGGGCACAATCTTCTCAACGCCATCAGGCCCGACATTGGCATACCAATTGGGAGCGAAAGGTGCGTTCACCACTTCTGCCGGCGGTTCAACCCCGTTGACAGTTTATGGCAACGTCACATTGAACAACAACTCACTTACGGTGTTTGTCGATGGTGGCACACCTTTGTCTCCCGGCACATACACCTTGTTGAGCGAAGGCAATACCGGAACTTACAGCATTAGCGGCGCCTTCTCGAGTGCGGCGACCATAACTGGCGCAGGCATTGTGTCTGGGTCAAGGGCGGCAGTTGTCAGCAGCAGCTCGCAAGTAACGCTAGTCGTGTCACTCAACAGCACTTGGACTAACAATGCGAATGGCAACTGGACTACCGGAGCTAACTGGGACAGTAATCCCACCTATCCTAACGCTGCCGCGCAAGTGGCCACGCTGGGAGTTGGATCCAGTTTGATTAAGGTCAACTTGGATGCCAGTGAGACGGTTGGCGGAGTTGCCTTCACCAACGCTAATTCCTTTGCCGTCACCAACGCCGCCAATGTTCTATCGCTGGATAACAACGGCAATGGCGCGAGCATTAGCGTGGCGGCCGGCACGGCCAATTCAATTGCCACCGGCATTTCGTTGAATGATGCCACGGCAGTCAGCACGGTGGCTGGCACGGCGCTGGCAATTTCTGGCAGTGTCAACGGCGGCTCCGCCTTGACCGCGACGGGCAATGGCGTGTTGACGCTATCGGGAGCAAATGGCTATAGCGGCACGACCACGTTGGCCGGCGGGACATTGGTTTTGGGCAGCACTACGGCTATCGGCTCAGGCGCGTTGACAATCAGTGGCGGCACATTGGATAGCTCCGTAGCAAATCTGGTCAATGCCAATAACAACGCGCAAAACTGGAACGCAAGTTTTGGCTTCGCCGGATCGCAGAACCTGAACCTCGGCAGCGGGGCGGTGACACTGGGGAACAATCTTACGGTCACGGTCAATACCAACAAGTTGATTGTGGGCGGGGCAATTAGCGGTGCCTTTACGCTGACATTGGGTGGAACCAACAACGGCACACTTGAACTGGATGCCGCCAATGGATTCACAGGTTTGACGATTGTGTCTGGCACCGTGGCCTTGGGCGACGACAACGCACTGGGCACGGCCACGCAGATTCAATTATCGCCGGCAGCCATTACGCCAGCCGCGACCAACCTGACCATCATGTCAAAAGATTCCACGGCGCATACGATTACCAATGGTTTTAGCGCTAATGATTTTGACGGGCCTTATATCCTCGGTGGAGCGGGCAATCTAAACTTCAGCGGAACGATTGCCACCGGCAATGGCCAGAAGCGGTTTACTGTGAACAACACCACTACCTTCAGCGGCTTTGTCACTGACAACGGCGCTCCCAGTGGTCCGATTATTAAAGACGGTTCCGGCACGCTGGTGATTAATGGCAGCAACACGTTGACGAAGCAATTCACACTCAATGCCGGCACGCTGGCCTTGGGCAGCACGAATGCGATTGGTTCAGGCGCCTTGACTATCAGTGGCGGTGGCTTGGATAGCACCGTAGCCAACTTGACCAATGCCAATAACAACGCGCAAACCTGGAGCGGCAACTTCTACTTTGCTGGTTCCCAGAATTTGAATCTGGGCACAGGCAGCGTCACCATGAGCGCCAACCGGACCATCACGGTCAGCAATAATACATTTACGGTAGGAGGTGCCATTAGCGGCGCGGGCGCGCTGACCAAGACTGGCGCTGGCAAATTGGTTCTCGCGGGTGCGAATACGTTAACCAATAATACAACGGTTAGCGCGGGCACATTGGAAATTGTCCAAGCTACGCTGGCAACTAATGCAACGGTCTCCATCAGCAATAGTGCCGTGTTGAAATTGGACTTCGCCGTGACGAACAAAGTTGGCGCGCTCGTGCTGAATGGCGTTGCCCAATCCGGCGGTGTTTATGGCAGCAGCACTCCGGGCGGCTACATTACCGGCACTGGCTATTTGCAAGTGGCGCAGACGGGTCCATCTGGACCGGCGAGCATTACGAGCAGCGTCACCGGCGGCGGTTCAACTTTGAGCCTCGCGTGGCCGTCAGGTCAGGGCTGGCGCCTCCAGATGCAGACGAATAGTCTTTCAACCGGTCTCGGCACGAACTGGATTTATATTACGGATGGAAGTTTGAGTAGCACCAACATCACGATTGATGCGAACAAACCCACCGTGTTCTATCGTTTGACTTATCCGTGATTGGGGAAACGGACGGGCTGCCGCAATAAGGGTTGTTGCGGCAGCCCTCAATTTAGATTACTGACTGTTAACTACGCCGTGAAAAACAAAATGAAATTATTGAAAACCAAGACTGCTGCGGGATTCACCTTGATTGAATTGCTGGTGGTCATCGCCATCATTGCGATTCTGGCGGCCATGTTGCTGCCCGCACTGGCCGCTGCCAAAGAAAAGGCCAAGCGCATTCAATGTTTGAGCAATATGAAGCAGATCGGACTGGGAGCCACCATCTATGCCGGCGATTACAATGATTTGGTTCCGCCGGCGAACACGAATGGAACCAGCACGAGCATTTTTGTAGTGAATGCGATTAAGACCAACGTGGTTGACGCTGTGAATACCTATCTGAAAATTCAGGCCAATAGCGCTTCGGTTTGGGTTTGTCCCAATCGTTCATCAACGCCATCTCCTGGGCTTCCGCGTCTAATTAACGATCAGTGGCTCATCGGCTGCTGCTATTTCGGAGGGATGACGACTTGGACTGCTTCTCCGACTGGCACATCTTACAGCCCAGTGAAGTTGGCGAATGCAAAACCCTTTTGGGCTTTGGGTGCCGATACCAACATGAAGTATGTGGCGGGGAATCAGTGGGCTGGTGCATATTCGCAAACTGCGGCATCCGGTAGTTTCCAGTGGGAATATGGAAGTATTCCACCGCATCCAGCATCAGGTGGTAATCCCGCTGGTGGCAGTGAAGTATTTTCCGATGGTTCGGCAGCTTGGTGTCAGTTTGCAAATATGTATCGTTTCAATTCCTATATTACTGCTCTAGGCGTTAATTTGGATTCGTATTGGTATCAAGACACACAAGACTTTGACGCCCCCTTTCAAGCTCGATTGTCAACTTTGAAGTAAGCGATTTTGCCTCGGCTTGATAGACGGTTTGGTGGCTCGCCAAAGACGCTGTTGCGCCCAGTGATTAACAGTTCTCTATTGATGCTTTGTGTTGCACACACGGCAACTAAATGATTATGCGATTTTATTTTCTCATAATCAGTCTGCTTATGGCAATCATCGGAATACCTCACGCCAGCTTGGCAGATTTCCCGTTGATTTCTCAAAGGTATCTCGCGGACCCTGACGGTATTGAATATAACGGACGGCTTTACCTCTTTTGCTCCGACGATGATGACAACGCCATCGCCGGCGGTTACACGATGCATTCCATCGCCTGTATCTCGTCCGACGATTTGAAAAACTGGACTGATCATGGCGTGGTTTTTCAAGTTCCCACCAACGCTGCGTGGGCTACTTATTCATGGGCACCAACCGTCGCCTATCGCAACGGACTATTTTATTTATACTTCGGCAACAACACCGGCGGCATCGGCGTGGCGACTAACTCCAGTCCCACCGGCCCGTATGTAGATGCGCTGGGAAGTGCGCTGGTGAGTTCCAGCACGCCCGGCGCTTCCGGCACGAACCAATGGTATTTTGATCCCAGTGTTTTTGTGGATAGCGATGGTCAGGCGTATTTGTATTTCGGCGGCAACGCCACGAATAACGCGCGCGTAGCTTTATTAAATCCTGACATGATTAGTCTCGCCAGTCCGGCGGCTCCGGTCGGCGCGCCCCCATTTTTTCTCGAAGCCTCGCAGATGCACAAGCGCAACGGAATCTATTATTTTTCTTATGCAACCGGCGGGACGGCGGGTGAATGGATAAAATATATGACCAATTTCTATCCGGCTTCCGGCTTCACACCCGTCGGAAATGTTTTGCAAGCGCCCAACAATAACAACAATAACCATCAGGCGTTTCTGACATTTAAAGGTGCGGAGTATGTGGCGTATCACAACCGCTATCTTGCCACGCAAAACGGTTTGGCTACGAATATCTACAAACGCAACGTGTGTCTGGACAGCGTCGTTTACAATGCGGATGGAACTATTCAAACAGTTGCTTGCACTACGAACGGGCTAACTCAGTTGAAGTATTTGAATCCGTATATTCTCACCGAGTCTGAAACCATGGCGCAGCAAAGCGGTATTACTATCGAGCCGTGCGTGGAAGGTGGGATGGACGTGACGAGTATAAGTAATGGAGATTGGACATTAGTTCGCGGAGTAAGTTTCGGAGCGGGGGCTACTAACTTTACTGCGCGAGTTGCCAGTGCGGCCGATGGCGGAAATATAGAACTGCATCTTGATAGCCTCGCGGGAACTTTGATTGGAACTTGCGTTGTGCCGGTGACCGGCGGCACGCAAACTTGGGTGAGTGTGACTTGCTCCGTTAGCGCTGCCAGTGCACAAGGTGTTCACGACCTCTACTTAAAATACACCGGTGGCAGTGGAACAAATCTCTTTAGCTTCAATTGGTGGCAGCTCAAGTCAACGAACCCGCCGCCGTCCGCACCGACGGGCTTGAATGCTTCTACTGTTTCTACCAGCCAAATCAATTTGTCATGGACGGCAAGTTCAGGCGCGACGAGTTACAATGTTAAGCGTGCAACCGTCAGCAGCGGGCCTTACGCCGCGATTGCAAATGGAGTTGCGGGCAACAATTATTCAGACGCCGCTGCGATTAGTGGCACGACTTATTACTATGTTGTCTCGGCGGTGAGCACCAACGGCGAAAGTTCCAACAGCACACAGGTTGTCGCAGTTCCCTTACCATCCGCACCAACACGGCTGACGGCCATTTTGGGAACCAACCAGGTCATTTTAAGTTGGGCAACTTCGGCGGGCGCGACCAGTTACAAAGTCAAACGCGCCATCGTCAGCGGCGGGTCATATACGACGATTGCCAGCGGTATCACCTTGGCCTGCTACACCGATTCAACGACGGTTGGCAACACAAACTATTTTTACGTCGCTTCAGCTTTGAACAGTTCTGGCGAAAGCACCAATAGCGCGGAGGCTTCTACAAGGTCTGGTGCGGCCACTGCGTTTGAAGCGGAGTCCGGAGCGCTCGGTTCAGATTTTGCCGTGAGCAATAGTAGTAATCCAATATACATCACTATAACTTCCAACAACAGCAGCAACAGTCCCACCAGCTCCGCGCGCGTCGCGACATATACGATTACGTTTCCGGCCGCTGGCACTTATCAGCTTTACGCCCATGTTTGGGTTGGTTCCGGTGGATTCAATGACGACAGCTTATTTTATGGCAACGGTTTTGGAACTAAATCGCCCACGAATAATTCTGACTGGATCTTGGTCAATGGTCTCGCCGGCGTCGGCTTCACGAACAAAACCGATGTGGTGACCGGCGGCGGCACACTGGGTAATCAGATTTGGAAATGGGTTAACCTTTCGCAACTCACCGCCAACGTAGGCTTTGCCGTCAGCGCGGGGCAGTTGACGCAGATTTTTCAAATCGGCGGGCGCGAAGATGGATTGTATTTGGACAAGTTTGTTTTTGGTGTGACCAACGCGATTCTCACGGTGGCGCAACTGGATTCCGTCGCAACCAATGTCATCATCAACAATAATAGTTGCACGGTGAATTGGAATGACTCCTATCAGCGTATGGATGGTTTTGGCGGTGGTGTGGTGTTCCTCGATCCGGGACTTGATCCCATCAGCAGCACAAATGCAGATACGCTTTTCAAAAGCGACAACACCAATCAACTGGGTCTCACGCTGATGCGAGTTCGCATCGCGCCCAATAATAGTTGGGCCAGCAGCTACTCCACTTGGGCTGACAGTCTTGCCGACGCGCAGAAAGCAGCCGCGCGCGGCGCGCACGTCATGGCGACGCCGTGGTCACCGCCGGCGTCAATGAAAGATAACAATAGCACCGTAAGCGGTTCCGTCCTGCCGTCGCAATACGCTAACTTCGCCGCTTACTTGAACACCTACGCGAATTACATGCGAACTAACGGCGTGCAGCTCGCAGCAATTTCCATTCAGAACGAACCGGATTGGAATCCCACTTACGAAGGTTGCTTATGGTCGTGGAATCAGTTCCAACCATTTTTCCACAACAATGTTGCCGCTATCACCAATGCGCCGGTGATGATGCCCGAATCGTATTATTATGATTTTAATTTATCCGATCCTACGTTGAACGATGCCATCGCCGCGACCAACGTGGACGTTGTCGGCGGACATCTTTATGGCGGGACGATTCAAAATTATCAGAACGCGCATAACAAAGGTAAACCGACGTGGATGACCGAGTATCTGATCAACGACCAATCTTGGCCGTCGGCGATGAGCACCGCGCAACAAATTTCCGATTGTCTGACCATCGGCAACATGAGCGCCTACATTTGGTGGAAATGTTTGAGCGATACCAACGGTCTCGTCAGTGGCAACGGCGTGCCGCAAAAACGCGGCTTCGTGTTATCGCAGTTCAGTCGGTTCGTGCCGCCCGGTTATTTTCGCATCGGCGCGGCAAACACGGGTGCAGCGCAAATCTCCAGCTTTAAAGGCGCGAACGGCGCGTTCACCATTGTAGCCGTCAACGGCAGCAGCACCGACATCGCGCAGATGTTTGCCTTCACCAATTGTGTTGTCACCAATTCCGTCACGCCGTGGCTGACGGCGAGCAATGTTTCGCTCGCCGTGCAAACGTCCATTACCGTGGCAAATTCTGCGTTCACTTACACGCTGCCCGCGATGAGTGTCGTTACCTTCGTTGGTAAAATTATTACCGTGCCGCCGGTTTTTAATTCCATTTCGCTTGTCGGCGGCAAGGCCAATATGTTCGTTAGCGGTCCTTCCAAATATGATTACACACTGCTAACTTCAACCAATCTCACAAGCTGGCAACCGTTGCTGACGACGAATTTATCCGCGCTGCCGGTCACGCTCGTGGACACCAATTCAGCTACGAACCGCGCCCGGTTTTATCGCCTGCAACTTGGTCAATGAACAGGGTTGAAACGAATATTGCATGGACACCGAAAACATTTTTGGAAATATCCGGACGCTGATGTGGACGTTGCAACTGGCGCTGATGTTTTGTTTCGTGCAACAAAATATCTGCGCTGGGGAAAATCATTGGGTGACAACGTGGGGTTGCGCACCGCAGTTGGTTGAATCCGGCAATTTTCCGCCCGCGCCGCTGGCCAATAGCACATTGCGCCAATTCATTCGCGCGAGCATCGGTGGAAAAAATATCCGCGTGCAGTTCTCTAACATTTTCGGAACAAATTCCGTGACCATCCGCTCTGCGCACCTCGCGCTCGCTGCCGGAAGGGGCAGTGCGGGCAACGGTGAAATAAATCCCGCCACCGACAGGGCGCTCACGTTTCACGGATCTTCAGAAGTAGTCATTTCGCGCGGCGAAACCATTTCTTCTGCCCCGGTTGAATTTAATTTGCCACCACTGGCGGACATTGCGGTGAGCATTTTCTTTGGCGACATTTCGGCCATAAGCATCACCGGCCATCCCGGCTCGCGCACCACGTCATTCATCGTCGCGAGCAATCTTGTTTCCGCTGCGAGTCTGCCTGAAGTGAAAAAAACGGCGCATTGGTATATCGTCACAGGCATTGAGGTGCAGGCGAATGATGCTGACAAAAGCATTGTCGTTATTGGCGATTCAATCACGGATGGACGCGGCTCGACCACAGATGGCAACGATCGCTGGCCGGACATACTTGCGCAGCGACTCGCGACGAATGCCACGACGGCTAGTGTTGGAGTGGTGAACATGGGCATCGGCGGTAACGCGATTTTTTGCGGACTTGGGCCGGCAGCAGTAAAACGATTTGACCGCGATGTGCTGAATCAAAATGGCGCGCGTTATTTGATTGTGTTTGAAGGCGTCAACGACATCGGCGGTGTGAGTGATGCCAATGCACCAATGTTGTTGACGAATCTCATCAATGCCTACACGCAGTTTGCCGTCAAAGCCAAAGCTCGCGGCCTGCGTGCGTATGGCGCGACCATCACGCCGTTCGGCGGGAACGGCTATTACTCGGTTGCGCACGAAGCCATCCGCCAGTCGGTCAATGCGTGGCTTCGCACCAACACCGTTTTTGATGGCGTGATTGACTTCGACGTTGCCGTGCGCAATCCCGTGACGCTCACAAATTATCAAGCTACTTTTTTCCCCGGCAAAAATGCCAACGACTGGTTGCACCTGAACCCACTCGGTTACCAAGCGATGGGCGCTGCGATTGATTTGAACCTGTTTGTGCCTTGATAATCCATGTTGTCACCGATGAAATGTTCTGCCCTCACCATTTTGTTCGCGCTTGTCGCCGCCATCACCACTGTAGCGAACACGCCGCGCGAGCGCATTTCCCTCAATGAAAACTGGCGTTTCACCAAAGGTGATCCGAACGGAGATGCCACCGGTTTGATTTACGATGTGCGACCGGAAGTGAAAGACAAAAACGACGATAAGGCGGCAGACAGCCAACCCACCGAGGCGGAAAAAATTGCGGCCACCAATCGCGTCGTGCTCAAGCCGTGGATTTTGCCGACGGCGAATGCGTTTATTGCTGACCCTGCGAAACGTCACACGCGTCCGGCGGAAAATATCGCTACGAATGTTTCTTATATTCAGTGCAACTTTGACGACAGAGCTTGGCAGAGTGTGAATCTTCCGCACGATTGGGCGATTGCCGGGCCGTTTGATGGTGTCGGAAAAAATGTTGGCGGCGGCATGGGGCGATTGCCGAGTCCGGGCATCGGTTGGTATCGCAAGCAACTCGATATCCCGGCGAGCGACGCGGGCAAATCCATTTTTCTCGATGTTGACGGCGCTATGTCTTACACGATGGTTTGGCTCAACGGCCACCTAGTCGGCGGTTGGCCGTATGGCTATGCGTCGTGGCGTATTGACCTAACGCCATTTGTTGTAGCGGGTGGCACGAACCAACTGGCGATTCGCTTGGACAATCCGCCTGACTCAGCGCGCTGGTATCCCGGCGGTGGAATTTATCGCAACGTCTGGCTGACCAAAACGCAGCCGGTTCACGTCGCTCAATGGGGAACGCAACTGACCACGCCGGAAATTTCTAGCGAGCGCGCTAAAGTGAATTTGAAGGTGACGGTAAATAATGATACCAAGCAATCCGCGAAGGTAAGTGTGACCACGGAAATTTTTGCGCTCGATGAAAATGACAAGCCGATTGGCGCCGCTGTCACGAAGATGGCTCCAGTAGGTTTTCAAATTGGCGCAGGCGAAAGCGGGGTTGCGGCTGGTGCGAGCTACGTCACCAATCCGAAATTTTGGGGCCCGCCGCCGACACAACAGCCGAATCGTTACGTTGCTGTCACGACGATTTTTCAAAACGGGCAAGTAGTTGACCATTACGAAACCCGCTTCGGCATTCGCGATATTCGCTTTGATCCCGGCCAAGGGATTTTAGTCAACGGCGAGCGCATTCCGCTGCGCGGCGTCAATCAGCACCACGATTTGGGCGCGCTGGGCACAGCTTTCAATGTTCGCGCCGCGCAACGGCAGTTGGAAATTCTCCGCGAAATGGGCTGTAACGCCGTTCGCTTGAGCCACAATCCGCCCGCGCCAGAGTTGCTGGAGTTGACGGATAAAATGGGCTTTCTTGTGATTGACGAAATCTTCGATTGTTGGGAGCGGAAAAAAACGCCGTTGGATTTTCATCTTATTTTTTCGGACTGGTCGGAACCGGATTTGCGCGCGCTCATCCGTCGCGACCGAAATCATCCGTCAGTATTTTTGTGGAGCGTCGGCAACGAAGTCGGCGAGCAATACACCGGCGCGGACGGTGCGAAAGTGGCGCAACGTCTTGTCGCCATCGCGCACGCCGAAGACGCTACGCGTCCCACAACCACCGCGATGAATTTTGCCAAGCCGAATATGCCGCTGCCCGCCGTTGTGGATGTCATCGGCCTGAATTATCAAGGCGAAGGAATTCGCGACACACTGCCAACCAATGAAATCAAGGGCATTCGCACGCCGCCGCAATATTCCGCATTTCACGCCACCTTCACTAATAAAATGATTTTTAGCACGGAATCTGCCGCCGCCTTGAGTTCGCGCGGAGAATATGTATTTCCTGTTTACAATGGAATCAGTGCGCTGGTGAAAAATGGTGCCGGCGGCGATTCAAAAAAGCAGCAAGTCAGCGCGTATGAACTCTACGCGGCGGACTTCGGCTCGTCGGCGGATAAAGTTTTTGCCGCGCAAGATCGCAATCCATTTGTCGCGGGCGAATTTGTTTGGAGCGGTTGGGATTATCTCGGCGAGCCGACGCCTTACTACGGCGCGCGCAGTTCGTATTTCGGCATCATTGACTTGGCCGGGTTCAAAAAAGATCGATTCTATCTTTACCAATCGCGCTGGCGTCCGGATTTTCCGCTGGCGCATATTTTGCCGCACTGGACTTGGCCGGAACGCGTCGGTCAGGTTACGCCGGTTCACGTTTTCACGTCCGGCGACGAGGCAGAATTATTTCTGAACGGCCAATCGCTGGGACGAAAACAGAAAGGCGCTTATGAGTATCGCCTGCGCTGGGACGGTGTGATTTATCAGCCGGGCACACTCAAAGTTGTCGCCTATAAAAATGGAAAGCCGTGGGCGACGGATGAAGAAAAAACTGCGAGCGAACCAGCAAAATTAAAATTGGAATCTGACCGCGACGCGATTCGCGCAGACGGAAAAGATCTGGCTTTTATCACCGTGACCGTGACGGATAAAAACGGTTTGACTGCGCCGCGCGCGGATAATCAAATTCATTTTGAGATTGAAGGGCCGGGTGAAATCGTGGCGACGGACAACGGCGACCCGACGAGTTTTGAATCATTTCAATCACACGACCGCAAGGCGTTCAACGGACATTGCTTGGTGATTGTTCGTGCCAAGACCGGACACGCCGGCCAGATAAAACTTACCACGATGGCGGAAGGTTTGAAGATTGATTCGGCTTTCATTACTACTACATTGCCAAACAAATAAACCTTATGAAAAAACTGAATATTTTTTTAATTTGCACGATTTTTGCGGTCGCTGGCTTTGCTGCCAGTCCGACTTTCACGGTGGACGCAAGTCGTTCCGCCGGACAAGTCAGTCCGACGCTTTATGGTTTGATGACCGAGGAAATTAATCATAGTTATGACGGCGGCCTTTACGCCGAGCTGATTCAGAACCGTGCGTTTCTCGACAGTGATAAGTTACCGGTTCACTGGTCGGTCGTGAATGACAAAAATTCCGCCGCCGCCATCGCACTCGATTCTTCCAATGTTTTTAATGACAAGCTCACAGCCAGCTTGCGGCTGACGGTGACACAAGCGGATAAGAAAAATTCTGCGGGCGTGGCGAACGATGGTTATTGGGGAATTCCTGTGCAACCAAAGACAACTTATCGCGCGTCAATTATTGCGCGAGCGGCTTCTGAATTTTCCGGGTCGGTTTCAATTTCGATTGTGAGCGACGACGGAAAAAAAGTTTTTGCAACAGAAAAGTTTTCCGGACTCACGACGGATTGGAAAAAGTTTGATGTGACGCTCAAAACGGGCAGGGGAACGCCGACGGCGAAGGCGCGTTTTGTCATCACACTGAATCAGCCGGGAACAATCTGGCTTGGCTTGGTCTCACTATTTCCACCGACGTGGAACGATCAACCGAATGGTTTCCGGAAAGATCTGATGCAAATGTTGGTGGACTTGAATCCGAAATTTTTGCGTTTCCCCGGCGGCAATTATGTTGAAGGTGATACGGTCGAGACGCGGTTTGACTGGAAGAAAACCATTAGCTCAATTGAGGAACGTCATGGCCATCCGTGTCCGTGGGGTTATCGCTCGACGGATGGACTAGGGCTTTTGGAATTTTTGCAGTGGTGCGAGGATATGAAATCTGAACCAGTGCTGGCCGTTTACGCCGGTTATTCACTCAAAGGAATGCACGTCAATCCCGGTGCCGATCTTGAACCGTTCGTGCAGGACGCGCTCGACGAAATTGAATATGTCACTGGCGACACGAACACGGCGTGGGGCGCGCAGCGCGCGAAGGACGGACATCCAGCGCCGTTTGTTTTGCACTACGTCGAAGTTGGTAACGAAGATTGGTTCGATAAATCAAAAAGCTACGACGCGCGGTTTGCGCAGTTTCACGACGCCATCAAAGCCAAGTATCCGCAGCTCAAAACTATTTCCACCATTGGCGATGATCAGCCTGAAAAAACGCGCGTCAAGAGCCGCAAGCCCGATATGATGGACGGACATTACTACCGTTCCGTTGACACATTTCTGCAGATGTCGCCGGACTATGCAAAAAATTATGACCGCAGCGGACCGGAAATTTTTGTCGGCGAATGGGCGGCGTATGAAACGCCGTTTGTGCCGTGGGACAAGCGTTCGCAGAAAGAACCACCGACGCCAAATTTGAAGGCGGCGATTGGCGACGGTGTTTTCATGGCGGCGATGGAGCGGAATGCTGATCTCATCAAGATGCAATGTTATGCGCCGCTTTTTGTGAATGTGAATCCGGGCGCGCGTCAGTGGCGTCCGGACATGATTGGCTACGATGCCATTTCGGTTTACGGTTCGCCGAGCTATTACGCCTTTCAGATGTTCAGCCAGAATGTGGGTGACGAAATTCTTGCCACGATGTCCGCCGAAACTGCTGTGCAAGGCTGCGCGACGCGCGACAGTCGGACGGGCGATATCATTGTCAAGCTCGTGAACCCGCAGGTTACGATTGAGGCGTTGAAACTTAAGATTAAAGGCGTCGCCGCGCTCGGCGCGACGGCGGAGGTAATTACCTTATCGGGCAGTCCGGAGGACACGAACACCATTAATCGTCCGCGCCGCGTCGTGCCAATCACGCGGAAGCTACGCGACGTGAATGCGCAATTCACATACACGTTGCCAGCGAACAGTATCGTTGTGCTCAAGTTCCATGCGCACTAATAAAATCTTAAACGGCGGCATCCACGCAGTGCGAAGGCTGCGGCGGGCCAAACTCTAGTCAGCCAGCATAAAACTGGTGCAACTTTTTATTGCCATTTTAAAAATGAAATCAAACCGACTGATGAATGTCGTTCGTTCGCGCATTCTTCTAATTGTGACGACCGTGGTTTTGGTAGTTACAGCAGCAGGCGCAGTTGCAGCGGACAACTCCGCCTCGCCGTTTGTGAGTCCGATGTTCGGCGACAACATGGTTCTGCAACGCGGTAAGCCCAACACGATTTGGGGTTGGGCTAAAGCGGGACAGGAAATCCGGATAACAATTGCCAGCAATACGGCCAAGACGGTGACGAAAGATGATGGCCTTTGGTCTGTCGAAATCATGCCGCCAGCTCCCGGTGGGCCATACACCATCACGATTGATGGGCCGCAACACGTCGAATTTCATGAGGTGCTGGTGGGCGATGTCTGGCTGTGCGGTGGCCAATCGAATATGGAATTTGGATTAGGCCGGGCGCGCAATGGAGCCGAGGAAATCAAAATGGCGGAACATCCGGAAATACGTTTGTTCATGGTTAATAAACAGATTGCTTACGCGCCGGTAGCAACGCTGCAAGGCGCTTGGAAAATTTGTTCGCCGCAAACCATCAGTGCTGACGGTTGGGGCGGCTTCTCGGCGGTGGCTTACTTTTTTGGACGGCGATTGCAACAGGAAATTCACGTGCCAATCGGACTGGTGCAGGATTGTGTTGGCGGCACTCCGGCGGAAGCATGGACAAGTGCTGAAGCGCTGCGTCCGCTCAAGGATTTCAATGCTACGTTGGATGAAGTAGATCGGCTACGCGCCAAGGGCGGTCCGCAATACGGCAATTATATTTCGCATTGGTATGACGAGTTTGACGCTGGCCAGAAGGACAACGCTTGGTTTGCGCGCAGACTTGATGAACGCGACTGGCAGACGGTGACCATCCCCGGCGGCTTCCGCGAACTCGGCGTTCCCGCGACGCCGGCGGTTTGCTATTTCCGTAAAACCATTGTGCTACCCGATTCGCTGCCGGTCGGTGGCGCGAAAATTCAGCTCGGCGTTATCGAGCGGATGGATACGACGCAAATTAACGGCCATTGGGTCGGAGCCAGTGCGTGGGTGGAAAATCCGCGCGTATACAAAATTGATGACGGCATACTTGTGCCGGGCACAAATGTTATTGCGATCCGCGTTTTCAAAACGCAGTCCAACGGCGGTTTCCAATCCATGCCGGAAGAACTCAAATTGGTGCTCGGCGACAAAACCGAAATTCCGCTCGCGGGTGAATGGAAAGGCAAACTTTCGGTGGACGCGCGTCCGCCTCATCCACTGCCCGCTGGTTTTGAAAATTGGCCCACGATGCCCGCCGTGCTTTACAACGGCATGATTGCACCCGTCGCGCCTTTGGCGATCTGCGGTGCGATTTGGTATCAAGGTGAAGCCAATGCGGGCCGTGCCGCGCAATATCAAAAGTTGTTGCCAGCCATGATCGCCGACTGGCGAAAAACTTTTGGGCAGGGGGATTTTCCGTTTTACATCGTGAGCCTCGCGGCGTTCATGGCGCACAAGGATAACCCTGGCGATGATGGGTGGGCGGAGTTGCGCGAGGCACAGGATATCACCGCTCGCACAGTGACGAACTCGGGTTTAGCTGTGGCCATTGATGTGGGCGATGCCAAAGACATTCATCCCAAGGATAAAAAGGAAGTCGGCGAACGGCTCGCGCTGCTTGCGCTGGCCAATCATTACGGTGAAAAATTTTCCTGCTCCGGCCCGCAGTTCGCTGCGGTGGAAAAAATTCCCGGCGCATTGAAAATTCATTTTGATCACGCGGATGGTGGGTTGGTGGTCAAAGGCGACAAGCTGGAAGAATTTGCCATCTGCGGCGAAGATCGGAGATGGCATTGGGCCGACGCCAAGATTGAAGGGGATACGATTGTTGTTTCATGTGCAGAAGTGCCCCAGCCAATTTTTGTGCGCTACGCGTGGCAGTCCAATCCGAAAGCAGTCTTTTTTAATGGTGTCGGATTGCCTGCGGTTCCATTCCGCACGGATCACTGATGGTGGGGCGCGCGTTGTCGCAATGGCAAGTCCTGAAAGTTTATGAAATCAAAATCAATTCCGAATTTTTTAAGTCTGGCCGCAGCGTTTGGCTTGCTAGTTGTGGTCTGTGCGAATAGTGCAGAATCCGCTCCGCTCTCTAATATTTCATCCACCCGCGTTATTAGCGCTGACGTGAAACAAGTCAAAGGGTCGCGCTCGCTGGTCTGGCAGGATTGCGTCGGCGCTGGTCGCGTGGCCGAAGGCTTGCGCGCCGGCTGGCGTCAGCAGCTCGATGAATGTCACCGCGAGCTGGGTTTTAAATACATACGGATGCACGGCTTGTTGCAGGACGAACTGGGCGTATATTCCGAAGGCGCGGACGGTCAGCCGCGTTACAACTGGCAATACCTTGACGACGTTTACGATTTTCTTTTAAGCATCGGCATGAAGCCATTTGTGGAATTTGGTTTCATGCCGAATGCTCTCGCTTCCGGCAAAGGAAAAATTTTCTGGTGGAACGCGAATGTCACGCCGCCGAACGATTACGCCAAGTGGGACGGACTCATCACGGCGCTGGTGAAGCATTGGACGGAACGTTACGGCGAAAGCGAAGTGGCCACGTGGCGTTTCGAGATTTGGAACGAGCCGAACTATCCCGGTTTCTGGCATCCGCCGACCAACACCGCGCCACGCGATGCTTATTTTCAACTTTACGAACACACCGCGCGTGCCGTGAAAAGTGTCAGCCCCAATTATCTTGTCGGTGGTCCGGCGGGCGCGGGGCCGGTTTGGACGAAAGAGCTCATTGAACTCTGTCAAAAAAAAAATCTGCCGATTGATTTTATCAGCTACCACGCTTACGGACTTGGCGGCGGTCCGAGCGGTTTGGATGAATATGGAAATCAAAAACTTTATCTCTCGCCCAATCTTCATTCGGTCGCAGACATTGTGAACAGCCAGCGGCCCATTATCACAAAATCTCCGAGGCCGGAATTGCCCATTCACATCACCGAATGGAGCGCGTCGTATTCGCCGCGCGATCCGATTCACGATTCCTATTTTTCCGCTGCGTTCATGCTCGAACAGTTGCGCCGCACCGAGTCCGTCAGTTCGATGAGCTATTGGATCTTCACCGATATCTTCGAGGAAAACGGTCCATCGCCGCGTCCGTTTCACGGTGGCTTTGGATTGATAAACTACGAGGGCATACGCAAGCCAGCGTTCTGGGCGTATAAATTTCTGGCGTCCCTTGGTGAGACAGAATTGACGAACGCCGACGAGTCATCATACGTCTGCACGGACACAAATGGCGGTGTGCAAGTTTTGTTATGGGACATCACGCATCCAACCGACGGCAAGGTGAGCAATCAGGATTATTTTTTTAAGCCGCAGCCGACGCGTGAAAAAGTCGAAGTGACGGTGAAGTTGAAAAATCTTTCGCCCGGTAATTATCGTCTGCAGATTTTTCAAATCGGCTATCAACATAACGACCCCTATTCGCGCTATCTGGAAATGGGCAGTCCGGCTGATTTAAGTCGCGCGGCCGTGGCTGAACTGAAGAATTTGTCGGCTGGAAAACCGGTTTCCGAAAAGACGGTGATGGTTGGCGGCAACCACGAATTTGAGACGGCCTTGCCGTTGCGCGAGAACGATGTTTATTTTATTGCGCTGGAACGCAAATGATTTCGCCGTAAATTCATGGAGCAAAAATCAGTCTATTACAGCGGCGACTTTGTTTGACCGATCACAAAGGAATGTGCATTTTCTGCAATCACAGCCATGCGAAATGATTCACACCAATCCGACCGCGGGGATTTTTTTAGAATCTGGTTCGTGTGGTGGTTGCTGCTGGCAGCTGTAGTCGGGTCGGCTTCGGCGCAGAACTTACCCGCGATTACTAATCTGCAGCAGTTGACGCAAACCTTGAATTCCAAACCGCGGGGCTATGGCGATGTGCATCTGGAAATGACGGTTTGTGCCGCGAGCCGGCCGAAAGTTGGCGTGCTGATCGTGCAGGATAAAACTGGAACGGAATTGTTGGAACTGGGTAATTTCGGACGAGCGATTCTGCCCGGCGAACGTATCAGCATTCAAGGCTGGTATGATTTTTTCCGCAAACGGGAAATGGGCATTGAAATTACCAAGTCGCCGCTGGTAGACAATGATGGCATCCACTTTCCGCGAACATGGACGGCCAACGCGACGCTCAAGGCCGGAATGTCACCGTTGCGGCTGGACTGGTTTCACGGCTTACGCGATTTCAATCTGGAGGTGTATTGCTACGCGTCGAACGGGCCGCCGGTAAATCTCATGGCGTCAAATTTTTGGCATGCGGTCGTGGAAGAAACGTCCGGACAGACGAATTTTTTGCCCGGTTTACATGCCGAAGGTTACGAGGGCTATTGGGAGGCCGTGCCGGATTTTGAATTGCTGCAGCCGGTCAAGATTGGAGTGGTAACCAACTTTGACGTCGGCTTCAGAACGCGGGACGAACGGGTGGGCATCCGTTACACCGGTTACTGGAACGTGCCGCAAGATGGGCAATATAATTTTCGGGTGCGCTCGGATGATGGGAGCTTGCTGTTTCTCGACAAGCTGGAAATGTCGGTCACCCACGTCGGCACGACCACGATTCCAGTTCCGCGTCCCGGTCTCTATGGTGAAACGATGCACGGTTTGGCCGACCGGCGGTGGATAACGCTGGAAGGTCGGGTTGGTTTCGTCACAAAAAAAGGTGAGGGGATTGAATTTGATTTGCACTCGGATCGGGATGTAATTCCCGTTCGAGTTGCAGATGCCGCTGGCCTTGACCCGATGCGTTTGCAGAATGCGCGCGTCAGAGTTGTTGGTGTTGGCCGGGCCGTGCTCACGGCGGATCAGCGGTTGGTGCTGGGGAAATTATTTATGGCCAGCGCCAAGGAAATTCAGTTGGTCGAGGAAGCGCCTGGCAGCAAATCCTCATTGCCACTCACGACTGTGAGGCAGGTGCAAGGCTTGCAGATTGAAGATGCGCGGCGCGCGTTGCCGGTGCGACTTTGCGGAGTGATTACGGATGCCAAGAATTCTGTGTTTGATCGTTGGGTGTCATTTCAAGACGACACGCGTGGAATTTTTGTGAGCCTGACTTTGGTTTCCAACACACTGCCGGCCTTTGGCGAATTTTGGGAAGTGCAAGGCCACAGCGGAGCTGGTGATTTTGCGCCGGTGGTAATTGCCGATAAGATGACTCTTTTAGGCGCCGGCCGGTTGCCTGAGCCGGTGCGTCCGACGTGGACCGAACTGCTGAATGGCAGCAAAGATGTTCAATGGGCGGAACTGCAAGGATTGGTCACCGATGTGCAAAGCAACCGCGTCACGCTGCTCCTGCCCGAAGGTCGGCTGGAAGTTCAAATGGATGGCTATGACCAAGCGGAACTAAAGCCTTTTCAAAAAAACGTCGCCCGAATTCGTGGCGTGCTTTACGCCGTTTGGAATGCGAACAACCGCGAAGTGCGCGTTGGCAATGTGCGGATGCGCAACGCTACCATCAGCGTGGATATGCCCGCGCTAGCGGATCCGTTTGCCGCCGTGGAAAAAACGCCGCGTGACCTTTTGCTGTTCGATGCGCAAGCCACGCCATTTCGTTGTGTGAAAGTGCGCGGGCAAATTATCTACGCCGATGCGACGCAGCTTTTTTTGCAGCAAGACGGGGCCGGACTCCGGCTGTTGCCCGCCGACAAAACCGACGTATGTGCGGGCGATTTGGTGGAAGCCGCTGGTTATCCTGACATTGGCCGACCAGCTTTGTCGTTGCGGGAAGTTATAATGCGTAAAACGGGTGCGGCCGCATTGCCACCCGCACACAAACTGGCGGAATCCGAATTGGCGCGGGAAAATCTAGATTCAACGCGGGTGCAGGTGAGCGGAAAACTGCTGGGCTGGCATTTGGAGCAAGGCGCGCTGGTTTTAGAAATGCAATCTGGCACACATTTGTATCTGGCGCGGCTGGCACCCGAAGAATCATCGCAACTTTCATTGCGCGTCGGCAGCCGTCTGGCGCTGGCGGGCGTTTATCTGGCGCAGGGCCGCAACCTGCAATCCGGCATGGAAGCCGAATCGTTTGAACTATTGTTGAATTCAGCTACGGACATTGTCGTGCTTTCGCAACCTTCCTGGTGGACGCTGCAGCGAATGCTGATTCTCGTTGGCATGTTGCTGGCGGTTTTGGTTTTTACCGCCGCCTGGATTACGCAATTGCGACGGCAGGTTGAACTGCGCACTGCGCAGCTCCAGCGCGAAACCCGCGAGCGCGAGCGCATCGAGCGCCGCCATGCGCTGGAAGCCGAGCGTTCGCGCATCGCCCGCGATTTGCACGACGACCTCGGTTCCAGCCTCACCGAAATCAGCGTGCTCGCCAGCACCGGCCAACGCCCGACTAGCGCGGAAGGTGGTCACGCCAATTTGTTCCAGTCCATCGCTGGTAAGGCGCGCAACCTCATTGCCGCATTGGATGTCATCGTGTGGGCGGTTGATCCCGAGGACAATTCACTCCAATCACTTGCCGATTATTTGTGCGGCTACGCCGACGAATTTTTTTCCAATACCAACCTCTCGTGCCGTTTCAAGGTGCCTGTCGTTTTCCCACAAATTACTTTGGAAGGGCGCGTGCGGCATGATTTGCATATGGCCGTGAAGGAAGCGCTCAATAACATTGTGCGCCACGCGGAAGCGACCGAGGTGGAATTTAGGATGGCGGTTGCCGATGGAATGCTGGAGATTGAAATTGCCGATAATGGCAAAGGCTTTGCCGGCGCGCCGGAAAAAGATGGTCACGGTTTAAAAAATTTACCCACGCGACTTAAGGGGATTGGCGGCGATTGCACCATTGAATCGCGTCTCGGTGGTGGCACTACGGTGAAAATATCTTTGCCGATGCCGAAGGCGGGCGAAGCCAAAGCCGAACCGAATTGAATACGACGTTTGACTGATTTTATATTACCCGCCGTGATTTAGAATTGTCATCAAACCACATTGCGTTTCGCAATTTGAGAAAGATGACATGACGGCACAACTAGTACCAATCATTGAACTGATGACGAAAGTCGCCATAGTCGAAGACAACGCCACGTTGCGCAAGTATCTGGCGGAGATGGTCGGCAATACGCCCGGCCACCGTTGCGTTTGCACCTGTGCGTCGGCGGAGGAAGCAGTCGTGGAAATCCCCCTGCACAAGCCGAACGTCGTGCTCATGGATATTCATTTGCCAGGCGAATCCGGTATTGCCTGCACTGCGCGCCTGCGGGAAAAAATGCCGGATTTGCAGGTCATCATGTTGACTGTTTACAAGGACATCAAAATGATTTTTCAGGCGCTCAAGGCGGGCGCGTGTGGCTACGTTCTGAAACGCTCCGACGAAAAGGAAATTCTTGATGCCATCGCCGAAGTTCGTTCCGGTGGCGCGCCGATGACCAGCGAAATCGCTCGCATGGTGGTGCGCTCGTTCATGGAGGCGCCCAAAACGTCGGATCCCAATGACACGGACCAATTATCAAGCCGCGAACTGGAAATCCTCGCGCTGGTGGCCGAGGGTTGCCCGAACAAGGAGATTGCCACCCGCCTTTTCATCAGCAACAGCACGGTGCGGACGCACTTGATGCACATTTACGAAAAACTTCACGTTCGCTGTCGCACCGAAGCCGCAGCAAAATACCTTCGTTCTAAACCGCCCAGCTTGCCGTCGCGTCCAGATGCCCGCGCAAACTAAACTTTGAAATCAACTTCAGTTTGTTTGGTCCAACGTAGCCAACTAAAGCGAAGTCGTGGACGCAGTTGAGGGCTGGCCTCAAATCCGCTTCTCATCCGCATCGAGCATGTCCACAAAACATTGCACGTCGTCGCGGTGGGCAATGCCGGCCTGTTCCTTACGCATCTTCAAGCGCGCCTTGGCGGATTCGTCATTCGCGAGCGGGCGGCTCAAAACATCCTGCCAGTGTGCCGCTTTTTCGGCGGCGGTGCGCTTCACATTTTTGCGAACCCAATCGCACACTTCGCCATCGGTGATGGAATTTTTCACGACGTCGACAAATTGTTCATGCGTCACGCCAGCGGCCTTGAGCCAAAAGCCGTCGAACGCTTTGCCGAGATTTTCCTGATAGTCGGGGTGCAATTTGCCCGCGAGGTGCAGGCGGATTTTGTCAACGTAACGCGGCAGGTAGCTCCAGCCATCCATGGTTTCGCGCGGGCTGCGGGGATAAATGATTTCGCTCATGAGCAGATAATCCACCAGCGCGGCGGCGAATTCAAATTGAAAAACGGAGCTGGTGCGGCGCGGCCATCACTTCGGCAAATACGGTCGCACGACTTCCGCGAGTAGCTGATAGCCCGCGGCGTTGAAGTGAAGTTTGTCCGGGCGGAATAATTCCTCACGCGGAAGTCCGTTCGTGCCGATGGCGAGGTTGCCGGTCTCGATGTAGGTCAGGTGCGGCGTCCGGCGGATGTATGCTTCAATCAGATGATTCATCATTTTTTCCTGTTCGCGATTTTTCCAGCGGGCGGGCGTGTGGCTGCACGAGATAAAAAATATTTCCACATTTGGCAGCTTAGCATGAACCGTAGTCGTGAAATCTTTGAAGTCCGCGAACACAGCTTCGGGCGATTTGCCAGCGTTGATATCGTTGCCGCCCGCGCGCAAAAAAATCGCACGAGGCGCATAAGGAAAAACGATACGGTCGGCAAAGTGCGTGGAATCCGCGATCTCGGAGCCGCCGAAGCCGCGGTTGATGATCGGGTATCCCGGAAAATCCGCCGGCAGGTTCGTCCAGAACCGGATGGTGGAGGAACCGATAAACAGCAGCGCGTTGGCGGGCGGCGGATTCGTGCGATCATGCGCCTCGAACGCGGCGATTTCGCGTTCCCACTTGGCAAAATTATGCGGGGCATCCGCCGCGCGCAGAAACAATGCGGCGAACAGGAAAAGCATGAGCAACACAAGCCGGCAGGAGAATTTCATGAGGCGAGTGTAATTTTTGATACGGCCCCACGCAATGAGGATGAGGTGACGGACTTGTCAGAAACATTTTTCCGCCGCATGCTGACGGCATGAAACGATTCGATTTTAATGTGGCGGTGATTGGTGGCGGCAGCGGCGGTTACGCGGCGGCGCGCACGGCTGCTGGTGCGGGTTTGAAAACCGTCGTCATCGAAGGCGGTCAAGAAGTCGGTGGTCTGTGCATCTTGCGCGGCTGTATGCCGACAAAAGCCATGCTTTACGCGGCGGAAGTGAAACATCTCGCCGAACACGCGGCGACGTGGGGCGTGCACGCGGGAAAAGTTTCCTTCGATTTCGGCAAAGTGATGGCGCGGAAAAATGTGATGATCAAAGATTTTGCCGACTTCCGCGTGCAGCAGTTGAACGCAGGAAAATTTAAGTTCATTCGCGCGAATGCAACATTTCTGGACGCGCACACGGTGGTGTTGAGCAATGGTGAAAAGCTGACGGCAAAACATTTTGTCATCGCCACCGGTTCGCGCGTTGCGCCGTCACCATTGCCGCAATTGGACGAAGTTGGCTACATCACGAGCGATGATGCGGTGGCGCTGAAGAAATTGCCGAAGTCGCTCATCATCCTCGGCGGCGGTGCGATCGCGTGCGAGTTCGCGCAATTTTTTCAACGCTTCGGCGTGAAGGTGACGTTGATCCAGCGTAGCGAAAAGTTGCTGAAGGAATTTGATGCGGATGCGGGTGCGGAAGTGGAAAAAGTTTTCCGGCGCGAAGGAATGCAAGTGTTTACAGGCACAAAACTCGTGAGTGCCAAACGCAAAGGAAAATTGAAAACAATTTTGTTTGAGCAAAATGGAAAAACAGTTTCTGTCGCCGCCGAGGAAATTTTATTCGCGCTCGGTCGCGTGCCGAACACGGCAGCGCTGGGTTTGGAAAATGCCGGTGTAAAAACTGAAGCTGGTCGCGTGGTCACGAACCAAAAAATGCAGACGAGTGCGCCGCACATTTTTGCGGCGGGCGATGTTTGCGGGCCGCATGAGATTGTGCACATCGCGATTCAGCAGGGCGAAACGGCGGTGCACAACATTTTGAAACCGAAGTCGCCTCGCTCGATGGATTATCGCCTGCTGATTTCCGTAGTGTTCACGGAGCCGCAAGTGGCGACGGTTGGGCTGACGGAAAAGGAAGCGACGGCGCGCGGCATTAAATTTCTCGCGGCGAGTTATCCGTTCAATGACCACGGTAAATCGCTCATCATGGAAGCGAAGGACGGCTTTGTGAAACTGCTGGCGAATCCGCATACGGGTGAAATCATCGGCGGCAGTTGCGTTGGGCCAAG
>Ga0208872_1000274_pt1 | contig 43827 bp, 103 predicted proteins | sample CryBogCBH12Aug08_FD_185508 | JGI IMG/M metagenome (GOLD analysis project Ga0208872, IMG submission 185508) | Freshwater microbial communities from Crystal Bog, Wisconsin, USA - CBH12Aug08 (SPAdes) | ecosystem: Environmental > Aquatic > Freshwater > Lake | place: Crystal Bog, Wisconsin, USA...
TCCACATTCTTTAGTAGCTTTAAAATCAGGTGCTTCTACTATTCCTTTTTCTTTCCATTGAAATCCTCCATACGACTTCAATTCCGAATTACATGTTCTCAATACCAATACTTTTTCAGTTTTCATACTTTTAAATCTAACAGAAAGTTTCAGATTTGGCAAGAACTATTTTAATATACTTCGATTTCAATAGTGGTTTTAAACGGCACATCACTACCCATTACAAAATATTTTCCAAAAATTTGCATAAGTTCCCACATTGTCCATTTCGACCAACCATCTTTATCTTCCTTTGGTTTTGTATATGGCAACGAAGGAAATTGCTTGTAGTATTCCTTATGAATATCCTTGCCATATTTCGTAAGTCGAACTCTTACAGTATCGTTAATGTTCACGTTAATTTTAGTTTTCATATCACCAATAAACCTCTACGATATATTCACCAGCGTTAATCACCTTTTCTTTGCACATCCAATCGAGAATCTCTTGAAGGCAATATTCCACATTTCCATCTTTCAAATCTTCAATTTCCTCATCTGTAACATTTCCATCAACATCAAAGTAATGTTCTTCGTCGTTGAACCACACTTCATAAGGAATACATTGGTAATCAATATCAATCTTTTTCTTCTTGAAAAATTTATTGATATGTTTATCCAACTCATTATAATCAACTTTAAATACCGTAGCTTTTGTAGTTTTCATGGTTTAAATATATCAGGAATTTTGAATATTGGAAAGCAAAATATCTTCAAATTCTTTTGGTATAATCACATTAGAAAAGTATTGCGCACCATAGAACATTTTCGAGACTTCTTCCATAGACCAACCTGCAATACCCGTTCCGATTTTTGTGGTTAGAAAAGTAAGTTCAGTATGTTGAAAAGCGTAATGAAGAAAACTTGCAATGCTTAGTGTCAATTCTTGTGGAGAAACTTTCACTAATGATTGCGATTCTGTATCAAATTTCAAAGTAGGGATAGCATAGCAACTTCCTGTTCTACCTTCTCCTTCACCCCATACTGCCCCAAATTTCTCATAGGCAATTCTAGCGGCTCCTCCCATATGAAAACCAGATTTATTACTTCCAAATACAAAAATTTCATTCTCATCCAAATTAGTAATGATTTCAGGAGTATTCATAAATTAATAAAAACTTGAGATTTGTCGAGGGTATCAACAGTTATATTTAAACCTACAAAAATCTAAATAATGTTAAAATATTCAGGATGTTTATAGTGGAACATTTCTCCCCCTAATACCCGTTCCAACTCATCAACAGAAGTTTTAATTCCAAATTTAAAACATCCACCACAGTTAAATGCTTCTTTATCAATTTTGATTTTCATAGGTGTAGATTAGTTTAGATTTTGGTTAAAGTCAAGAGTTTTTTAGAATTTCAAGTTGTTTTTCAAGTTCTGCAATTTTAGCTTGTTTTTGTGATTCTAGGATATTATTTTTATTCAGCCGATATTTAATTGCTTCTTGACAATCGCACAAACTTCCTTCTCGACCTAAAATTATAACTGGACGATATATAGAAATTTCAAATGTAGAATCATCATCAATAATATCACCTTCCACTAACTTATAATCATTTTCTACGTATCCATGTTCATATCCAGTATTTTCATCCATATCAATAGGAAGATCAATACAGTTAGCACAAAATACATCATTGAGTGGAACATAACCTTCACCAGAATCGACACCAAGCCAAATTGGAATATCATTTGGGCATGCTTGTAATATTTTGATAAGTTCTTTTGCGTTCATATTATTTTACCTTCTCGTAATAAACTTCTTCCACGATACGAGTTTTACGAATGACTTTTTTAGGTTCATTTACTTCATCAGGAAACCTACGAATACGGGTTCCATCGTCCCACGTATAACTATCCACTTTCTTAGGTTCTACTACATAATGTTCAATTCGTTCAACTGGTTCTCCGTTCAGGTATTCAACAACAAAAAGTTCCCCATCTTTTTCAAATACTCGACCTTCCCACACATTATCACTACTACTATTATGGTCATAATACATATTGTCAACATACCGAGCAGTTTTCAACCAAATTTTATAATCTTCAAGTTTCATAAGTTCACTTTATCTTTTTTGTGAGAACTGTCAAGAGAAAATCACCTCAATTTGTAGATGGTATATCCCGAAGTTTGTTTCACGATAGGATAATTCAGAGTGATTAATCCTTGCCAAGTTTTTCGAGACGTAATTCCATTCAATCGTTTCACATCATTCCTCACAGTAACATACGCATCACCTTTGCAATGTTTAATAATATCTGCCATTACTCGATTCCTCTCAAGAACATCCTCAATGACATTTAGAACGAACGTACAAAGAACTGTATCATATTGGAAATGTTTGGAAAGATATGGTTGATAATGAGGATCATATTTATCACAAGCATATCCAAGCATTTCCAAAAACTTCACATCCGTTCCTCTCCCACATCCATAATCCAAAATGTAACCTTTTAACAATCCATTATCGTGAAGATATTGAACTGGTGCGGAAAGCTTTGTACGCCCAATCGCAGTTAAATATGAGTGATCTTGCATAACTAGAACATTACCACAATTTTAGATAATGTCAACGATTATTTTGGTTGCATTATAATAGTATTGCAAATTAGATCAACAATGTCCAGATAAAAATGAGGATTATCATAGATAGCCACCATCTAACATCAGTGTATCCCTTCGGAAAGAAATTTTGCGAAGCCCAACCAATCATAATGCTAACAAAGAAGTGTTTGAAAAATTCATTCATAGTTCGTAGATATTATCAGAAGTTTTAGTTTTCTTCAAGAGAATTAATATACAATAGTGCGTTGATAATTGCACCGATAATCATAAACAACCACCATTCAGCACAATTAGCACCAAGAGGGAAGAATTTAGATGCAGACCAACTAATCAACAATCCAACAAATGCAAAATATAGGTAACGGTTCATAATTAAGATTTTTTAGAGGTTTTTTTCTGTGAAGAAGTTACAATGTTAGGTGTTTCAGGATCAACAATTACAGCGATTTTTTTCTTTGAAGGCATATCAAACAAAGAAGGTTGAGAATCCACAATATCATCAATACTTTTATACTGCCAAACTCCAGTAACAGAATTATACTCAGCAAATGAATGTTCAATGAGAATCTTGTGAAAATCTTGGGTATTCTTGTAGATACCAACGACATATCCGCCAAATCCTACCAACCCAATAATAAACGCGATTCCAATTCGTTTAAAAACGTATTTCAATGTTTTCATGGTTTTAATGTAGCAGAATTTTAAAGATTTAGCAAGAAATATCTACCAGTGATTCAATAAAGGTATCAATATCGAAGTGAAAATGAGAAAGAGGAACTACTTTATACCGATTGACGTAATACCTTTGTCCTCCTTCTTCGTTCTCTTCATAATACCAACTTTCAAAACCTTTAGTAGGAGGTTTACCAAATCCTTTATAGAATTCCAAGGTATTGTTATCAAAATTGAAAATGTATGCGTATTCACAAAACAATCCATCTTTGTAGAAATCCTTAGCATCTTCCAACCAAATGCTAACGCTATTAAAATCTCGACAATTCCAATTCAGATCAAAAACAATTTTGTGATTGTCATAGGAGTTTACCTTTCCATCAAACTTAATACTGGTGAAAAAGTTCCGCAATTCCAAAGGAGTATGTTCACAAGCCTTTTCGACAACCTTTCTCCCCAATTCAGTAGGGTGAGAATCACTATGGTTATACCAGCCTTTTGGTGCTTTCTTATTCAGTTTATATCCGACAAATCCTCGTGTGCTCATAATTTTGTTTCTAATGTTAAATTTTAAGTTTCTGCAATGGAACAATAGGAATATCATCTCCTTCGTTATCCGTCAACCAAAAATGATCCCCGTCGATAGAAATTTCTTGATTATCACCTTCTGCAAATTTCAAATAAAAACTTCCATGTTCGCCCTGATATTGACCATCCCAACAGAGAAAAAGAAATTCATTATCCGCTTCTCCGTTTAAATCCGAGATACTTGGATATACAATAACTCCTTCTTCAAGTTCAACAGCATAACAATCAAGAAGAATTTTATATAGTTCTTTTAATGATGTAGATTTCATATTTTAGAAAAGCATTTCTTGATACCATTCACCATCTTCATCTTGTTTGCAGCGAGGATCACATATAGCATCCACGCCTTCAACATCATAATCTTTGATAATGATTGGATGTCCACTATCATTAATCACATCTTGAACGCATCCACCAGAGATAATAATTTGAATTGGATTTTTCATAGGGTTAGAGTATACGTTTTTTTCTTTGAAGTCAATTATTAAAAATGGGCGATTGTCACACGATACCCACCCAATTCGAAAATACCATCATCCAAATAATCTTCCAAATCCTTATCATTCGCTCCATTTTCTAAGGCAATTTTTGAGAACAATTCTTGCGCTTCTTGATTTCCTTCATCATTATCCAGAAAAGAAGTTCCACTGATAATTCCAGTATCAATATTTTCCTCAATTACGTTCACAGTATTAATGTTTTTCATGGTGCTAATCTATACCAAAAATTAAGAAATGTCAACGAATTTTTTAATAATCTGAAAAATCTACTTGCATCCAACTAAAATCAATCTTCTCGAAATTTTCAGTCGGCAATTTAAATCCTTCCTGAACCTCCAAAACTTTGAAATCGCTCTTATGATCCATGCCACAAGAACCATTACAAGAACATCCAGAAGAATATGTCCAAAATAATTTTCCTTCCTTATTCACACCAACGCCAGAATATGAATGATTTCCGTATCCCCAATCTTCATTCTTAATTTCGGAAACGATTACCAACTCATCACCATTAAAGGTAGATTTCGGTAGAGATTCCCAATTTTCGGCCACGTATTCTTGTATGCTCATTTTATGATTTTTTTCTCCAATAGTAATTTCTTCAACAGGTTCGCAAAAACATTCAAACCCCAAATCATTCGATAGTTTCTTAGAAATACCATTCCAAAATTCCCAATGTTTATCTAAAGTAGGATCAGAAAGCGCAGCATATTGCATAGTTCCCATATGTTGAGTTACTAGAGAACATACCGCTTTTTTCTCTTCAATTGTTAGTTCAGTTTTCATGATTTTTTTCTCTGATATTAATTAAATTTTTCTGTAATTCGTTCGTTCCATTCATCCATTTCCTCCAAATTAATAATCCCCAAATTGAAGGCCAAATACAATACAACAAAAACATAACCTTGATTTTCTTCCGTCACCATACCTAGAAGATTTTCCAAAGTTTCTGTTACAATCTCTTTTTGCGATTTCATAATTTCAAAAGTATCAATTTTTTCTCCAAATGTCAAGAATTATTCTATAGCTTTTTTTTCTTTAGATAAACTTGAACAATACCAGAACCAAGGTTTCGAGATTTAATATCGTAACATTCCCCTTGTGCAAATACCCATCCATCAGTAGAAAGTAGAATTTCAGCCAATTCTTTTCTTCGCATGGTTTGTGTATAATTTTGTGGATTGTAGAAAAAATTTTGAGATATTGTTAGTTCATTTTTCATGATTCTGTGATATTACGATTTTTTTCTCCAAATGTCAAGAGTTATTCCACATTAAATTCCCGTACGCTGAAACTCCATTCTCCACCCAAAAATCCCCTAGCAGCTTTCGCCTTTTCACTGTTCACAATTTCCAAGGCTTTTTTCTCTGCTTCCTCATAACTAAGATACGCACTTCCTCCAATCACTGGCATTGAAATCGCAGTATCCACAGTAACATTAGAAAGGAAAATAATATAAACTTTTTGCATATCTCTTCACATTATCCAATTCATTACAAAAAAGCAAGATTTTTTTCTCTAATTTTTTCTCTGTTTTTCTTGGATATTTCTGCTCGTTTATCCATCCTACCAAATTCTCCACAAACCACAAGCACTAAATTATTTTTATTTTTCTTGACAAAAGCTTATAAAATATGGTAAAGTAAGTAAAATGTATTTTTTTAAAAGTGATATGTACAAGTTTGCTGTATGATAATCGGCTAGGTGGTTTTTCCCTCGATGGTTAAAAGATTACCAAAAACCTTTCCAAAACGCAAGAAAAATCTTTTTTAAAAAATACTTCTTGCGTTTTGGAAAGAGTTTGGTATGGTTGGTGACATGAACAACGAACTAATTGATTTCATTTCTAAAGTTGAAAAGTCACATTTTCGTACCGAGCATGATACTGGTGCAAATTATAACGCACTTTTTATTTGGAATTTGGTGCGTATGTATGCTGGACTGGAAAGGTTGCATAAAAAAAAACCTTCCTGCATGGTGCATTAAATGTAACCAATATCACGAAAATCCTTGCGAACGAGCATATTAATTTCAGATTTTCCTTGCAATCCAAACCAAAATAAAGTAAAGTTCAAACACTATGAAAAACCAAGTAATCGCAGTAATTGATTCCCTCCGCAAAGCCAGTGAGAATGGTGCTCGCTTCATGAGCTTCCTTTACACCACCAAAGGGACAGGCGAAACGTCCATCTACACTATCAACTTTGGCATCAACTATCCAAACGCTTGCGAGTCTGATAAGGCCGTTCTCGAAGCATACACGCCTACTAGTGACCTGGAAATCGTTGCCAAAGGTGAGATGCTCAAATCCCTCAATGAAACCATTACAGAGGGCGTAAGCCAATCCTATACTAACAAAGATACATTCACCAGTATCGGCAAAGGATTAAAGCAACATGTAGAAACCGGGGAAATTTATATTTGGGGTTTCGTTCAAAGCAAGACACAAGTGGCAGAAGCAACCAACCCTAAAAAGCCAGTCAACTCCAAACCGCTCACATTGGCTAAGAAAGCGATTGAAAAGGCTTGTGATTTTAAGCGCAACAAGTTTTCGCAATTCATTCTCAATCCTGAACATATCGCTGGCATCAAAGTGAACGGCGAAACGATTGAAGTTCAGGGAATCTAAAAATCTTCTAAGAGTTAGATAAAATATAGAATTTTATCCTTTGAAGTGGAATGAGGGACTCTAGGCTCCTCATTAGAACATGTAATTAAACATTAATTCTATATAAATCGTATTTTATTACAATTTATAGCCTATAAATCGTTTTAAATTTATATGATAAACAGTGAACCTCACCTACTTTTATCTTTAAAACTCTTTATACCCTCAACCTACTTGTCTGATTAAGTTAAAAATATTTATCTCCAAGATAATAAAAATCAATCGTTTTCTTCTTTATTCTACTTCTTTTATTAAATTACATAAGACCGAGGCAAGATAGCGAAAGGGAAGCGGAGCAAAAAGAGGAAACTCCGCTTCCCTAAAGTTTTCAATAATAATACTTGCCTTTCCTAAAACTCTCTGGTAATTTTAAACCATGAAAACATTCTTCCAAAAATTGTTCACTCCTAAACCTAAACCTGAATATGTATGGCTTGAAACTTATTTAGGATTGCAAAAAGTAGAAGTTCAATTATCGGAAAATGGAACTCGATTTGTGACATATTTGGGCAATGATTATATTTTGAAAGATGGTGGCGAAATCAAAACCAGCCGCAAACATGATCCTCGTTATCAATATGTAGTTGGTTGGATACTTTTTTAAATTCCTGAAAATAATCCTTGCCTTTTGAACTAGGACATGGCAATCTTTCTACATCATGAAAACACAAAACACTGCATTGCGTCTCGGTTCTGGCACTGGAAGTTTAATCAATCATGTGATTTCTGGAATGAATAGCAGCAAGCCAGAAGTAGGAATGGGAGCAACAATTCTTAGCTGGTCCGATCGTTATGCTGCCACTGTTGTCGAAGTATCCAAGAACGGAAAAGAAATTGCCGTTACTTATGACGAAGCAACACGAACGGATAACAATGGAATGAGTGAAAGCCAAGAATACGATTTCACTTCTAACATGGATGGAATCAAACATTATTTCACTCTGCGGAAAAATAATCAATGGATAAGGAAAGATGAGTCGATGAAAAATGGACAACGGGTAATGATTGGAAAACGGGATCATTACTTTGACTATAGTTTTTGAATCTAAACCCGAGGCAAGTTAAAAGAGTGGGGAGAATAAAGAAGTATCTCCCCCACTCTTCACTTTTATATACCGTTCAAAAAAATGTACAGGTTGAGTCTATAATATTCGGCTGGCTTTCGCTTCGATGTTTAAAGAATACTAAAAACTTCATCAAAACGCAAGGAAAATCTCGCAAATTATTTTTCATATAGATGAGAAAACTCTTGCAAAAATTCCAAGGTGGTGGTAGTATTTTCTCACCATGAAACATACGAAACAGTCTGATACGCTTCAAGTTCTTCAAGATACGGATGCCAAGAAAATTGCAAGGAAGGCAGTTTACGATGTTTACAAGTGGATTACAAAGGGGAAGAGGGGGATTATTGGTTCTTTCCTTCCTGGTAGTAGTGGAGAGTTGGAAAAATTAATCCATCGTTCAGGAATGCAGAATGAGATGTTTTGCTATGAAAATCGTCGTTCGGTTTTTATGATGAATCTGGATGGTGGCAATTCAAGTGGTCGATATGAAGGTGAGTTGGTTTTGCCTTTTACATTTCCAGTTAATAAAGGGGATACGCATCATGGTATTAGCGAAAGTGGGAATTCTATTCTCAATTATGTTTATGGGGATTTTGAATTTCCTTCGTTGGATTATGTGACTTCTGATATTGTTCCTTTTGTTTGGGCAGATTATTGTGGTGTTTTCACGCATTCAATTATGGGTAAAATGTCGAATTTTATCAATGATTGCGGTAATGAAGATGCAAGTTTTATTGCGGTAACTTTTTGTTTGAATGATCGGAATTCTTATGATGGGATTAAAGAGGTTTATGCTGGTGATGATTCAAACATTAAAGCACAAGCTATCATTGATTACATTGCGAAAGGATTCAAAGGAAAATATAAGAAGGTGATTGATTTCCGTTATATTGGGGGTAAATGCACTCCTATGTTGACTGTGGGATGGGTTCTGAATGTGAAAGCGGATAATTGCCCTAAGTATCTTCACAAGTCCACAAAAGAGGTTCCTGTATTGAAAGTGAGGAAACAATTATCTTCGGAAGAACTTCGTAAACGGATTGCAAAAATGATTGCAGAAGGCAAGGATAATGCTGAAATTGGAAGGATTTTGAATATTTCTGCGGGTAGCGTTGCATCAAGAAACTCATGGAATCATCCCAATCTTAGCAAAAAACTCGCAAAAAATTCTTGCAATTCCTAAAACATTCTGATACTCTTAAATCATGAAACATAAATATACAGAATTTAAAGCTCTCAATGAAGATTCATTTGAAGTTCGTTCTGACTTTTTTGTGAATCCTGAATTGTATATTGCTGCGGAACAATTACAAAAAGTGTGAAGATGTTGAAGGTAAATTTTGGGCTAGAATGCCATTGGGGGAAAGTCGATTTGATGTTGCGCTAAGAGTTCACCAATTCTTTGGTACGTTACATCGAGAGTTAGATAAAATATAGAATTTTATCCTTTGAAGTGGAATGAGGGACTCTAGGCTCCTCATTAGAACATGTAATTAAACATTAATTCTATATAAATCGTATTTTATTACAATTTATAGCCTATAAATCGTTTTAAATTTATATGATAAACAGTGAACCTCACCTACTTTTATCTTTAAAACTCTTTATACCCTCAACCTACTTGTCTGATTAAGTTAAAAATATTTATCTCCAAGATAATAAAAATCAATCGTTTTCTTCTTTATTCTACTTCTTTTATTAAATTACATAAGACATGGTATTGAGAATATCATCGTAGTAGCTCATGGATTGTCTATTAGAGCTTTCCTAATGCAGTGGTTACATTATCCTGTTGAATGGTTTGAAAAGGAGTTGAATCCTCAAAATTGTAGCATCCGTTTGATTGAAGATAATGTCGATCATGGATATATTTTCGAAGGATTTAAAAAATAAGTTGACAATACATTAAAACTCTGCTAAAGTGGTATCTTATGAAAACAAAACAAACACAAAAGACAAAGACAGTTGCAGATTACGTAAAGCTCGCAAAGCGTGGGTTTAGTAACAAACAAATTGCAATCTTTCTTAAACGTCCTCTTACTAGTATTTCCGCATTCCAAAGTAATGCTACTAGACAAGGATTGCTTTAATTCTTAAAAAGGGGTGAAGGAATAAACTCATAACATAACATTCATAACATAACATTCCTTCACCCCTTCTCTTCTTCCATGAAATTTCTACTTCTTCTTTTGGCTTGTTCTGTATTTTCAGGTTGTACAGTAACTCCAATTTATACGGATTACCAACCTGTTCCTTATTATACTCCTGTTACCGTTTATCCAGTTTATCGAGAATATCCCACCTATCGTTATGATTTTCGTAGGGATCGCCATTATTTTCGTTGACATTCCCATAAGTTTCTGATAATCTTTAAAGCACATGAATAAAGAACGGCTATTGATACTTTGCCAAGCTATTATTAACAATTCTTCCTTGGCAGAATTCACTACAAAAGAACTTGATGATTATTATGTTGGTGCGGAGAAAGTTGTATATAAAGCTCTCTCGAAACCTATGTATCAACCAAAAGGTGAGGAACTTGTCAAAGAAATTCGTTCATGGATTGAGTTTTTCGAGTGGGATTTTGATTGACGTTTCTGATTAATTTGATATTATATTTCCTATTATGAGTCACAGATATAAAAAGGAAATACAAGAAAAGCGTATTAAGAATATTCCCTTTGATAAACCAACTCCTGCGAAGATTCCTAAAAAGGTATATAAACCATTTGTAATTCAACGTCGATTTGTTGGAGTTGTGCCAGAAAACAGAACATTCCTCAAAGATTGGTATCATACTGAATGGAGGAATATAAAATCCTTCGCTAAACTACAAGGTGCTGAACAATCATTGAAAAGTGAATTGCAAAAAGGATGGTTTAGTGACAAATTTGAATATCGAATTTTAAATCTCGAAGAAAATAACCATTGACGAATCTTAAACTTTCTGCTAGATTATATATATGAAATCAACCATTACTTTCATTTCTGCCAAAGAATTAGCGATGTTTCTTGCAGTTTTCCTTCCTAACTCTACCGCGATTTTTAATGTAGAGCAAATTTCTGGTAATTACGTTCTAACTTTCACAGGAGGTTTCTAATGTTTCCTGAAAATGATTTGCCTTCTCCTTGGCCTGTGATTATTTTCCTTGTAATTTTGATTATTGTTGGTAGTATTCACGTATGAGCAACCTTTCAAAACTTGGGGAAGAACGGATAGCAAAAACTCCTAAAACTGAACAGGAATTTGTAGAATTGATTTGTTATCTAAATCCTAGTTGGAAAACAAGATTTGAAAGAGGAATCAAATTCACAGAAGCACATTTGAAAGAAGTCGCTCTTGGATGTTTTCACGCTAATAAAAACGATCCTAGGGAAGATGAACTCAGAGGATCACTTATATTGTATAGTAAGGTTGGAAAATTTTGGGGAACTTGGAAATGAACGCTTACGAATTTTGCTTAGATGCAATCCAAAAGTTAAACGAATCTCCAAACTTCGTCAATACTTTTGTTGACCTTCATAAACAATTCTACTGGCAATATCATAAAGGCATCGTTTTTTCTACTCGATTTGGACTCGACTTTTTTCAGGAAGTTGCTCATGCCATTCGTCAAAATTCTCCAATCCTTCCTACCAATGGAGAAAAAATTGGAGAATATGACAAAAATTTTAATAATTGGTTGACATGGCAAAATATTAATTGACATTCCCTAAAATTAATATATACTCATTATTACGTATAAACAAATACTACGTAATAATGAGTAGATTTTTGTACAAACTAAGATAAATAATAATACGAAAAGAATAATTTTAAGTTTAATGATGTTGGTTGCCTTTGTTACTATATCAAATGCAAGTGTGATTATTGCGATTAATAATACTGGTGCAAATAATCCAGTAAGTATTGATACCCCCAAGAACATGGAATTTTGGAGTAACGGATATTGGTGCCGCGTATTTTTCTAAGAATGGATTAGCGTTTGATACTGCGATATTTGCTGCTAAAGATCATAAAGATACAACGGCTCCATTAGTGTTTTCTCTGTATTCTGGACTTGGTGGTAATATCAATGGTAATACTTTGCTTGCCCGCATATCATTACCAGCATCAGACTTCAACCAAAATTATAGCGACGGTGAAGATAATAGGTTCAAATTCACTCCTAAAATGTTGACAAAAGGGTATTATTCTGTTACACTTACTACAACTGCCCCTAATAATTCCACACAAGATTATTTTCTAAAACAGGGAACTTTATCTTTACAAAATTTGGATGGTGTAGATTTTAGCGCAGATTATTGGTTGAAGGACAAAGGAACAGGGAACGCAACAGGAACTTTCAATGGTAGTGGAAGTATTGATAATATTCATCTTGATGTTGCTGCACCAGAACCTAGCACTTTATTCGCCATGATCATCTTTAGTGGTGTCATTTTGGTTGGCGGATTAAAAAAGAAATAATTTTTGTTGACAATTTCTGAATTTTTGGTAAAGTATTAACGAAATCAATCACAAGCACGATAAAGTGGGTTCAATGCCCGTCAACCCCTAAGAAGGTTGGGACGGTAGGGATCGTGGTGCTAAAATCTAACAATCCTCCTGATTGTTCTCCACTTCTGGAAAAAATTCTGGAAGTGGAGTTTTTTCTTGTAATCATCCTAATTTTCTGATACTTTTAACCCATGAAACGAAACCATAAATTGATTAAAATTGATGGGAAAACTTACCAAAAATCTTCTGCTTTTGGTAACAGGGATCAAAAATCAATCTTCAAAAATAAGGCAAAATACGACAGAAAACAATTTAAGTCAGCAGATTTGGATTGACATTTTTAAAATTTTACGCATAATACTCACATGAACATTACAATTTCATTATTTCTTTTAATTGCAAATCTATGGTTTGGATTTCAGTTTATTAACAATCATCCTTATATTTCCGCATTTAATTTCTTTGCTGCGGGATGTGTGTTTATTGATATTTGGAATGCGCTTCAATAATTTCAAAGGACATCCGCAAGTATTGGAAAATCTTGCTAAAATTTCTTTGTCCCGAGCAAAAAGAGCACTCAGCGATCTTCTCCCACATTCCGAAACTATCAAATTATGGGAACTTGCCAGAGAACTTTATCCTGATACCCCAAAAATAGGTAAGCTGGAACCTTTTAATATTCTGAAAATACGAAAATAATCCTTGCCTTCCCTGATACTCTCCACTTATGAAACAAAATCTCCTCGCCAAAGGTTACACTCAAGATACTACCAATCCTAATAGATTTGAACATTGTTGGGGACATTCTAGCGGTGATATGGAATACGTCAATATACAATCCCTCACTTATAGTCGAGAATTTGCAGAGGATAATGACGAAAACTTCACCGTTCAATGCTCATCCATCGAAGAACTCATGGAATGGATTGCGGAATAATATGACACATAACCAAGATTTTATCGAAGGTTTTGCAGAAGGTTCTAACAGTTCAATAGAAACCGCTATCGAAAATTGGGAATGGTTCTCACAAAGAAATCCATGTTGCCCTAGCTCTATCTAAAAAGGCGGATACCAAGCAGGAGTTATCATAAGCATAGAAGAATATTACTATTTTCTAGATTTATGCCTTAAAGACTTTTTATTCTATTTTATAGGATTTAAAAGGAAATCTATAACTCAATTTAGATTTCTTTAATTTGGAATATAACGTTTCTATGAACCAATTTTAGTATTTGATCTACCATTTTCTTCCAATGAGTAGGTAGAATACTAAAACCAATTCAAAGATATATTTTATATCCATTTTTATTATCATCTTTCAATGATAAAAATTGTTTTATTATAATAGTATTTATTCTACTTTATATCAAAATCAAGAGATAAATAATTTAAATTGTATAATGTTTTTAACTTATCTTAAAAATGTTATATTATGTATTAAGTTTTATTAGACTAAGAGAAGGTATGGGATATTATCTCGAATTTTGTAGTTGACCTATCTTAAATTTTCTGTTACCTTTCCATCATGAAACTTGAATTGAATACTCCTGCTAAAGTTAAAGCCTTCGCCAAACGTGTACAAAAATCCTACAAAAAATTGTATGATCTTGAATTACATAATATCACGTTTCAAGAATGGGAAAAGGAACAGAATGAACTTGAATCTGAACTGATGGAAGCACAAAGAACCCTCCCAAAAGGCTTGTGCATCGGTAAAATGGTATACTTCGGAGTAGCGGATGGAAGTGCAACCTATCTCATTACCAAGATCGGAAAACGTATCTCTAAAGTCGAGCATGTTCCTTTTGGTGATGGATACAATTCTTCTGCTGTTGATGTTGATGGTAGTATTCTCACAAATAATTTGAGAATTCGGGAATAATCCTTGCAATCTCTAAAACTTTCTGATACTTTTAAACCATGAAAACGTTTTACCAAAGAAATTTTGAACGAACTGAACATGATGATTTTGTATTGAATGTTGCTCCATATATTCCTAGTGGATATGAAGCACTTCCCATTTATGATGAAGAGGGAAACATTATCTTGGGATGGCAAATTCAAGGTAGTCGAGAATAATCCTTGCAATCCTCAAAAAATCTGATAAACTATCTCCATTATGGAAAACAATAATTATGTTGGTCAATTCGTTTTGTACATCTTTAACCTTTTTACTGCAATCGTAGGTTATCAAGTTCATGGTAGTGCGTTCTGGTCTGTTGTGGACTTCTTTTTCTCACCATTTGCTTGGCTGAAATGGGTTATCTGTCATGAAGTTTCTCTGACTGTTATCAAGGCAGCTTTTGCAGGATATATGTAAGAAAAGTCTTGCAAATTTTTGATAAACTGTTAAAGTATCTCTCGTTAAACAAAACAACAAACAAATAAAAACAAATGGCAAACCAAAGTCAACGCACAATTCGTAAAGCGCACGGTTACAAAGTCAAACGTGGGTATCCTGTAAACTCTTCTGCTGAAAGGAAAGCCAGCGGTCGATCCCCTTGGCATCCTGCGAAACGGCAATCAGGCGATAATTAATTTGGAGGGTAAAGCTGGCGCGGTTAGTGGTGGGGCTGAAAAATCTCCTAGGTTGATCCTTTTATAATAATCGACAACCTAGGAGATAATTTTTGTTGACTTCCTATAAACTTTCTGATACCTTAATCCGTAATGAAAACTTACAAAGACATCATTGACTTACTCGAAAACACTACGGAACTGGTATATGTTTCCGTTTATTATCCCTCTGGAAGATATGAATGGTTGCCAGTAGATAGAATTGAATACCTCCGTCAACTAAAAATGATCGACCAGCCTGAAAATTATCCTTTCCCTTGTTTCGTTTCTGTTGATTCAGACTTGGAAGTTTTTATTCACTCCAAACAAGAAAACTAATATGAAACCTGATAAAACTCCTGAACTTCTCACTACTTCTCAACTTGTCAAAAAGCTCTCGGACAGTCAACTCAAAAAAGAACTGGCATTTGCTAAAGGCTTCGACCTCCAAGATAAAGACGCAAAGAACTGGCTGAAACTCCTCGAACAAGAACAAGATAAACGGAATAACTAATATGGAATGGAAATGGTCACATAAAATTATTGACAATCTTTCCAAAATATTGTAAAGTATCCTCAATATGAATACAACTCTTATCATCAACGCCCTAGCCTTCCTCTATTTGTTTGTAATTTGGAGTAAACGCGACATTATAAATACTATCATGAAAATCGTACTCTTTATTCTCATGGCTGCAAACGCTTTCCTTGCTTTACAGACATTTGGATATATTGTCAAACTGTAATATGAACAATTTAACCTTTGAAGAAATGGAAAAAATTCGACAAGGAAAATCTCTACCTGAAATCCCTAATATGACTCTAGGACAACCTCACGAATTTGGTGATAGAACTTTGGCGCAAGATGTAGTAGAATTACAAGATTTTAGCGGAACCTTGGGAGAACTTCAAACTAAAATCGCAACTCTCATCGAACAATATGGAGATAAACGGAAATGCGCCTTTGATGGTGGTGGGAATAATGTCTCCTTTGCTCTCCTCAAACGTTGCGAATATACTCCAAACAATCCAAAATATAGTGATTTTCCACAACATTAAAATAATTCTTGCAATCCAATCAAACCTCTGCTAATATCTCCAACATGAAAGCAATCTTCGAATATCCTCGTGTCCTAACCAAAGCTGATGAACAACCAAAACACCAAGTTCGTCTCCATCAACAGGTAAGAGAAACTACTAACGTCGCTCTCTTGGTTGAAGTCCTTTGGCAAAAATGGATCAAAAACTTCTTCCAAAAAGAAACTCAATACGGTAACTTGATTCCTGCAACTACCGAGAATAAGTAATTTTGGTTGGTTATTAAATGTTATATCGCCAGTATAGATTTCCTTTTAAATCCTATAAAATAGAATAAAAAGTCTTTAAGGCATAAATCTAGAAAATAGTAATATTCTTCTATGCTTATGATAACTCTGGAAGTGATGATTAGGATATAACATACCAACTTTTAAATGTCCATAGAGTGAGAGGTAGAGCAAATGAGCAAGGAAAGGTGCATAGGAGAAACAAGTCTCTGCCTCTCACTCTTGGAATAGGATTTTGAATAATTTGTTCCTTGGCTGGGACATGGATAATAGGAGTAGAACGATAAAATGTTTCCTTACATTCGTTCTGCTCCTATATTTTTGTTGACTTCTCTTAAACTTTCTGATATTGTTCTCTCATGAAAGAAGAACAAGAAGTAATATTCCTCAAACCAACTCTCGTCAACTTTGTAATAACCAAAACTTGTGGTGATGAGTGCTGCTGCGCTTGGAACGAAATCGAACAAGATAATGTGTACGTTGGTGAAGTTTATATCGTATCTGATGTTGTTGGTGGTTCAATTACTCATGACAGTTTTGATTCTCTTGAAGAAGGCGTTGATTATGTATCGCTGAAATCCTATCAAGCGGGTCAAAACAGTATGAAATAACCTATGAAATACTCAATCCTTCTTACCAAATATGTTCCTTCTCCAAAAGGAAGAAAAGGTAAAATCGTCGATAAAAGAGTTATTGTTGAAGCAGAAGATATTATTACTGCTTGCGAAACTGCAAAATCTCAATACAACTTTTCTGATGTTTCTATGGTTTATCCCGTTGTTTGAAATTAATATGGAAATTCCTGCTTATCTCACAATACAATCTCCCACAATAAAAGAGTTAGAAATAACTGTTTGTGATTATATTAATAAAGGTTATATTCCTCTAGGTAATGTCACAATATCAAATCTTTCTTATGGATCAGTTACAATCATTACATTTTATCAATCAATGGTTTTAAAAGTTGTAATGTAATTGCATATTGACTCTTCTAATATTTCTGTTATTATATTCCAATAAATCGAATTAACAACCTAGCTGACTCTTAAATCGCTCTAGGATGCTCTATATGACCTTCTAATGTCTTATGTAATTTAATAAAAGAAGTAGAATAAAGAAGAAAACGATTGATTTTTATTATCTTGGAGATAAATATTTTTAACTTAATCAGACAAGTAGGTTGAGGGTATAAAGAGTTTTAAAGATAAAAGTAGGTGAGGTTCACTGTTTATCATATAAATTTAAAACGATTTATAGGCTATAAATTGTAATAAAATACGATTTATATAGAATTAATGTTTAATTACATGTTCTAATGAGGAGCCTAGAGTCCCTCATTCCACTTCAAAGGATAAAATTCTATATTTTATCTAACTCTTTCTAGTATCAAACCCGCAAATCAACTTTTAAACCTATGAAATTACAAGAAATTTATAACCAACCAGATAACGGTAAACTACAATTAACGCCTTCTGAACGTGCTGCATTTAAAATTATCGAAGAAATTACAGATCGAAGAGGATTGCGGCATGAATGGTATAATATAGATTCTGACATCCAAGAAGAAATATTCCAAACATTTGTCCAACATATTCAAGAAGAAATTCCTACTGCTGATATTGAAGATGTGGAAAGAATGCGGTGGCTCCGTAAATCACTTAACGCTTTTTTTATTTTACATTAGAAATTTTTGTGGTAAAATAACAGTATGCAAGTAATAAAAGAATTCAAGATAATATTATTGGTTGTTATAATGTTTTGGGGAGGTTATAATATTTATAGATGTTATAATCCTGTTATAAAAATTGGTGATATATGGGAACTCAAATCCCAATCTCCATTTAATACTATATCATATAAATATAAAATACTAGAACTTAAAAACGATTGGGTGAAATATGAATGTTCTTCAGGAGATATTGATAGTTCTACCTGTTCATCATTCACACGTATAAGAACCCGTATCTATCGTATACCAAATTAATAATATGTCAATACCATTGTCTAAATTTTATCAAGCGGAAAGTGTCAGTGGATGTAATATATGTTTATGGGGAAAACCTAAACTATTAATCATCTGTGGTAGTTGTTATAAACCTTTTGAAACTCGAACATACTACCCAATTACAAACATGGAAAATGAACTTGCTGCAATATGTCCTAGTTGCAATCAGTATAATAAATTAGGATTGTATGAAAAATAGTTCTTGTTATTCTTAAACTTTCTACTACAATACAATAATATGAATGATCAACCAAAATCATATAAAATTGCAGAAAAAATTCAGAAACTTATTGAAGAATCCGAAGGAACTCGATTACATGCAACGGATATATGGCAAAAAGTTCTAAAAGATGAATTAGAAGCTTTGATAACTCCAATAAAACCAATTAGAATCTTATATTGTGATGATTGGCAAGCTTTATATGTGGATGAAACAAAAGTATATGAAAACCATACTATACCTTTAGATGTAATTCTTGATCATCTTCCTATTGATATAAAATCGGAAAATAAAGATGAAGAGGATGTTACTATGCAAGATTTTCCACAATTCTTTGAGAACAACTAACAATATGAAATCAAAAATGATGATACTTACTCCTGACATTAAAACGGAAAACACCACTCATCCAAATTTTATAGACGAATATAATAATGTAATTACGCTTGAAGATATAAAATATATTATTACTGGTGGGATGAATGTGAAAATTATAACCACAAACGACGAAAGCCGATTCATTACCTGCCACTTAAAAAAGGATATATTCTATGATGATATGATTCCTTATGTAAGCGAATCCAGACATGAAAGATTTGTAACAGGAACTCGATTTGATTACGGTTTTATGTATTGTGCGATTCAAGATGGTTTTAATATTGAATATAATTACTAGTTGAACTCGAATAAAAACCTTGCAATCTATAAATTTCCTGATATAATACAAACATTATGAATTTTAATCAAGAACTATTACTGGTCACTTTATCAATTTTAACACTCTTTAGTATTTATCTATTACATCAAGATAACCAAAGTGAAATAGAAATAGGAGCGTTCATTCTATTCATTACTGTGATTTTTGGATGGTTAATGTGTGGAACACTCGTACCACTTGAAATCGTATATTATGATACGTATCTTACCTTCGCACAAAGCTCTACCTCTGCTATTGGTTTAAATGATAAAGGTGTTGTAGTATGGCAATCCACAGAATATAATGATGTTGTGAAATGTAAGGGGAAATCTTATGGAAAATTCGTTGCATCAAATTATGTAAATCTTTATAATTGTTCTCCTGCGCAAAATACACAATATAAATTAGTGGAAAGTTACTAAGAATATGTTTAAATTTATATTGGGATGCATAATACAAATTTTAGCGATGTTAACCGATATTTTCCTTATTGTCGCATTGTGGATTGTTGGGAAAGAGCTTGGGGTTATTCCGCTAATCCTTGGTTTTTGTTTGGTTCATAGTGCGCAAAGAGAAACGGGTGGTTGGTTCGTTGCTTGGAATCCGAAGAATATTAAAACATTTTTCACTAATTGGAAACCCTTATGAAAATTCAAAAATCCGTTCGTATTTATAATTGGTTGATATGTTTTAGTTTTAATACGGAAATGTTTTGTCTAACTGTTTGCACAGGAAGATAAAACTTGTGATAAGGATTGTAATTTACAACATTTTAAGTATATGTTTATCGGTTATAGAGATTATATTGTTTATAAGGCTAATAATAACGATACTAAATATTCTCCTGATGGTGCTTGTGATATTTCTTGGCAAACTGGTAGAGAAATGGCAGAAAAAGATTGTGAAAATGCGAAGAAATGTCAAGCTTTATGAAAAAATATTGTGATAATTGTATGAATAGTTATGAGGAAGATCATGTATGTAACTATTGTAGGGTTTGTGGGAAAGATGAGGAGGAAACTGAACATAAACATGGATGTATCGGAATTCAAACGTATTCGTTAGGAAATTACCCTGGTGTGATATAGAAATTGTCCCCACACATCCAAGCAATCCTAATACGAATTTCTATTATAAAAAAGAAGATGTTGATAAATTATTTAAAGAATTAACTCGCCTTAAATGACGTATTAACTTACTATAATTCTTCAATACGCCTTAAATGACGCATTATAATTTTGTTGACATCCTATAGTTTTCTGTTATATTTCCTCTATGCAAACCTTCCTATCTTCCTATGATTTAAAAGAGAACGCAAAATGTCTTGATGGGAAAAGATTATTCAAACAATTAATCGAGGCGAAAACTTTACTTGATATAATTGTCAACAAGAAAACTAAATCCTGGGAAAATCATCCAGCGTGTTTAATGTGGAAAGATAATCCTGAAGCTTTATTCTGGTATATTCACTCTATTTGGGAAGAATGTAAAAATAGAGGAATTGCTAAAAAAAGCGAACTGTTTGATAGATGTGTTGATTTAATTACCCAACATGATAAATTTTTTGAGTATCGTTCAAGTATTCCAAAGTTTCCGAGTTGGTGGGGAAGAGAAGATATTACAAAATCTCATCAATCGCGTTTGTTGTGCAAAGGAAGAATTGATATGTTTTGTAATAACATCAAAACTTTTTATAAGATCAAAAATATGGATAACTGGTTGAAGGAGAAATTTGGTAAGGCGAAGAACCAATTAAAGGATTCTGATACTAATAAGCTATGGTTAGTAATAATTACACATAACATTCCTTTAATCGGAGTGAATCATTATGCACAGTTTAATTGGGATGTTCCATATAATTTGGAATATGTTTGGCCTTCTAAAGAGTAATTTTTGTATAATTGGCATAAATAATACGATATGTCATTAGAATTTAATAGAATAGTTACCCAAGTATTGAACGAGAAGTATTACGCATATACTCCTCCTAAAGATAAAGAGACATTAATGTATGATTTTTATGTTGTGAATTATTTGATGTTTCTTTTAGGACAACCTTCAAAAACACATAGAGATTTACGCGAAGATATTGTGTATAGTGTGAAAGATACAGCAAAAAATCTTTATACTGGATATTCTATAACCACGACATATAGAACTAAGTTAACAAAACAAGAGTTACATGATAAGAGAACTAAGATATGAATAATTCTTTAAGTTTCTCAGATTATTGTAAGATTTCTAATATAAGAGAATCTATTGATAATTTATTTTTAAATCCTATTAATAAGAATATATCACTTAATGATATATTAGATAAGTTCAAGCAGAGTGGTGGAGAAATATTAGGGCAAGGAACATATGCTACTGTATTATATCGACCAGAGTGGAATTATGTTATAAAGATATTTTTTAATGATTCTCCTTATGTTAATTTTGTAAGATTTGCATATAAGAATCCTCGGCAATCATTTCCAAAGTTTTATGATATACCTAGGAAAATAGTGCCACAATTTAAAAGAACTACTTCCAATGAGTTTATGTATTTTGTGAAGCAGGAGAAGTTAGAAAAGATAACAAAAGAAGAGTTTATGGATTTGGAATTTTATTTATATTATGGTAATCCGAATGATATATCAGAAGAGTTATTAAAAAATAGTCATATATGGAGAGAAACCAAGAAGAAATTAGAAAATATATTAGAGAAACATCCAAATATAGATCAATTTAGAGATGATTACAATTTTCTTCGTAGGTCGTTAAAGATGGGATCAGAGGATTTTCATCAGAACAATTTTATGAAGAGGAAAGATGGAACGTTTGTTGCTATTGATCCAGTTCATAATGCGCCTACAATATATCAAATGCAAGATGCGGCGGTAAAGGCTGAAATTGGTGATTATGAGTATGAAGATGGGCAAGAACCAAAGATGCTAATTGGTGGTGAGAGAAACAAGAAAACCAAGAAGAAACATGTAGTGATAAAGAAAAGAAGAGAAATTGATGATGAAATACCTTTTTAGTTGACTTAATATTATTTTTTGATAAACTATTAATATTATGAGCCAAATTAAATTTTTTACACTAGAGATTGAACGAATTGATAACGAAAATTATGTATTTGAATGTCATGAAATTGATAGATCATTTCAATTGATGTTTCTTGATGGAGAATGGAGTCTGGAAGTTCGGGATATAGATGAAGATAGTAGTGATGTAGATTGTGATTATCCTATTATAGATGAAATTTCTTGTATTGATTTCCAAGATGCTTTTGCGAAGATTAGTGAATATTGCGAGAAGGAATTATATCAAGAATAATACATTTTTGATAAATATTGGATGGACAAGAAATATAACATCTTAGTTTTATCTGATATACATTTAGGTTCTCCAATATGTCAAGCAGAATTAGTTATTGCTGCTTTACATAAAAACGATTATGATAAGTTGATTATTAATGGTGATTTATTAGATTCATATAATTTACACAGGCTTTGCAAATCTCAATGGAAGGTATTATCAGAATTGAGAAAGATAAGCAAGAAAAAATCTTGTATTTTTATATCAGGAAATCATGATAAGCATTGTGGTATTATCAGTGTATTATTAGGTTTTGATTTTGTTCAGGATCATACGGAAGTTATTAATGGAAAGAAGATACATTTTGTGCATGGCGATTGTTTTGATTCTTTTATTAAATCACAACCGATGATAACAGAACTTGCATCAGGAGTTTATTATTTCTTGCAAAAGTTAGATAAGAAGCAGATATACACGAGAAAACTCAAGAAGCTTATAAAGAGTTGGAATAATGCCGCAGAATCATTAGCAAAGAAGGCATGTGAATGGGCATATAAGATGAAGTATGATGCATTGATTTTGGGGCATACTCACATAGCAAAACATACAAAAATTGGAGAAGTGGAGTATCTTAATTTAGGATCACAATGCGAATTACCAATAACTTATGCTTTGATTGATGATTTAGGAAATATAGAATTACAATATTTGGAATGATTATTCTTGACTTTTGTTGGAAATAGTATAATATTTATTTCATGATATTTGATCCACAGAAAATTACAAACTTTAAGAGGAACGAGAACGAACTACAGATATTGTGGTTATTTGGTATTCTTGTTGCCGGTAAGAACTCTACAATTGCTGCTAATGCTTTGGAGAAACTATTAGCAAAGTCTGGTAAACAATCACCATTCGCTTATCTTAAATCTTTGGAGAATAAAGGAAAGTTATATGATCATTTGGTGGATACGAAGTGTGGGCAATATAATAGAATTCACAAAGCTATTGTACAGAGCCTAGAATTGCCGTTAAAGAGTGCCAATCTTGAAACCTTACTTGGAGTGCATGGAGTGGGAAACAAGTCAGTAAGGATGTTTTTAGTGCATTCTCGGCCTAATCAAAAAGTGGCTGTATTAGATGTGCATTTGTTGAGGCATATGAGAGAAGATTTGGGAATAGAAACTCCGAAGAATACACCAAGTAAAAAGATGTATATTGAATTGGAGAAGAAGTTATTGGAAGTGATCGAAAAGTCTGGTAAAACTTTTGCGGATTATGATTTAGAAGTATGGAAGAGATATTCAAATAAAAAATAAAATTATGAAAGCATATAAAGTAGAAGTATTAGTTATTGATTTTGATGGATTGGGAGCAAAAGGAATCATTTCAGAGATGGAGAATGTTAGATATCCGAATGATTGTATGTTTCATAGCGTCAAATCTATAGTGGAGAAGGATATTGGAGAATGGAACGATGAACATCCATTAAACAACAGAGCAACATGTGACACCGAGTATCGTAGAATTTTTGAGAAATAATATATGAAAGCAATCATTTTATCTGATGAAGAAATTACAGCTTTGCGATGGAGTATTCTTTACAATATGGATGTGATGGAAAAAATTTGGAATATTCAAAATAACTAGTTTTAATATGTGAAGATTATGAGAATGAATATAACGAAGAATATAAATTAGTATCAATAATAAAGAATTTCATGTTGAGAACCAAACACGAAAGAATCCGATATCATGACCGAATTATACAAAAGGCTTAGTGAAATAAAAACTGATTCTCCATATTTTAAGAAAGATTTGGAAAAAGCGATAAAAGCAAACAAATTTATAGGAAGAGGATCAATAAAATCATCTACGCATAAATACATGGTCGCTGCTGGAAACTTAGCAAATTGTGGTGATTATAATAATGAAGATGTAGTTTTTGTATCCGCAGAAGGAAATCGTAAAGGAAGATTATCAGTAGATTTAAATGAATTGAGAGTTGCAATAGAAGCAAATGTCACTTTTGTTACTGATAATAATTACCATAGATCACGACCATATAACGTTGGAGAAAGGGAAGTTGCTACGTTTCTATTAAAAAATGGTTATTCGGATGGTGGAACAGGTATCTGGAAAAAAACCGTTGACAAAATTTAATATCTAGTATATATTAAAGATTATGAATACAGAAAAACAAATACCTGCGGCAACCATTCGAGGAACTTTTAGCACATATGAAAACTCTAAACAACAAGATTTAGTAGAAAATCTTGGTCATGTTGTAGATTTAACCCTAGAAGGAGTAGTAATGGCAGAAATTGGTGGGTGGTGAACGAATCTTAAACTTATCATACCAAAAGATGTTAGGATTAAACAAGAAACCAAAACAGACGGAACTACAGTAATTCGGTTATCAAAATAAATTATATGGAAGATACAGCAGAAAATCGATTGAAAGATGCATTGTTTATTGTCGAAGCAACTAATCAAGAACAATATTGGTTATGGAATGAAAACGCTAAAGAAAGTAGAAATAGTATTCGAAATCCTGCATTGAAATGGGAACAAGTAAATCCTGGTTGGGGAATTCATGTTGGAGAGTTGGATAATCGACCTATTATGATTTCCGTTCAATGGGCAAGAATTGAAGGATTTTTAGTAATGTTTTGGTATCAATGTAGCCAAGTTACAGATTCAGTTCAAGCAGAGAAATGGTTACATGAGAATTTCAAAGGCACTTATGATAATGGAACGCGAAGGGCTTGGTGTGATGCCGCGAACTTCCATCATTGTGTTGGTGCGATTCGAGAAAAATTAAAGGAAACTCTTGATAATAATAAAAACTAAGTTATAATATAGTATATGGATTATAACAATAAAAACGAACCAATAGGAGATAGTTGTGCATGGAATTTAAAACTTGCTAATTGTGATCAAGAAGCGAATATTAAAAGAACGTTAGAAACCGCAATTCGTATGGCATTAAAGTTGAAATCTGAATGTCATGTTCGAGCGGATGATAATGCATTTCAAGGAGCATTAGAAGGATTGATAAACGGAACTGCAATCGAACTTTTATATGATTTAAGTTTGATTCCTTCCTACATAAATCTCAAGAAAGTTAATACAATTACTGATGGATTAAGAGGCACATCCACTCCATTACCAACATCACATCTAATTTTTGGATAATATGTATCCGCCATATGGATAAATAATAATGTTATGGGTAAAACATTTAAAGATTCGAAATGGGATTCAGATAAACATTCCAAGAACAATAATCAAAAGTCTACTAAACATAAAAAAGGACATCAATCAAACCATCAGAAGATATTAAATACCGAAATTCCTTTTGAAGAAGATGCACAACAAAGGGAAGAAGAATACGCGCAATGAATTCTATTATAAAAGCATCTCCTAAAGTATTGAAAATGATGAAAATTCTTAGAAAACTTCCTAAGAAACCACTTACTGCTGAAGATGCAATTCGACAGGTGAAAGAGCATAAACAGAAGCAGAATTAGAGATGTATAGGAAATAACGCATAATTCCTTTTTATGAGATATAACGCATATGAATAACGATTACATTTGGATTGTTAAGTGGAATTATATACATGCTGATAGGCCATTTGGAGTATTTGTTTATATCGATGGAAAAACACACAACCATGATAATTTTAAAACATTAGACGAAGCGGAAAGATGGGCAGACTGGTTTAAATTACCTATAGTGAGAGATGTTTCAGTAATTCATAATAAATAAATACATGGAAAAGAAACTTGTCCTTACAACGGGACCCTCATATCATCAAAAAGAAGTTCACGAAATGATTGAAGATTATTTTGGTTGGAATTATGTATATGTAGAGCATGACAATCAAAAAAACATAGATGAATGGATTGATAGGTGTGATTTATATATGGGTGCTGGAGGAGCGGATGTATTTCCAGCGTTATATGGTTCTCCTATTAAGAAAGATGAGAATATGGATTGTTTTGATCGGCAACGTGATCTTAGAGAAATTTATATCATCAAAAAATTTATAAAAGCGGGGAAACCAATTACAGGGATTTGCAGAAATTTACAACTATACTGTTCTTTATTTTTGAAATTAGAATTAGTTGATTTGTTGGGGTATAAATCAGCAAACGTTTGTCACCATCCATCCAAATTTAAAGTGAAGCTTAAAGATGATGAAGACCAATTTTGTCACCAGATAGAATTAAACACTGGAAAGAAAATGTGGGTTAATTCTCATCATACTATGGGAATATTGGTTCCTAAAGATAAGAGTGGAGAGTTATTAGATGGTGTTGAGATTCGAGCAACGGGTGATCTTGGTGAGGAAGGTGTGCCAAAGATTATAGAGTGGGTAAAGGACAGTTCCACTAATGTAAATATGGTTCAATTTCATCCTGAATTGATGTATAAAACCAACGAAGCGAGTCAGATGTTTTTAGAAGAAATTAAGAAAATGGTGGAATAAATTATTGACAAAAATTAAAGATTTGTTATTATATCATCATGAAACCATATTCATATCATCCAAATACCAGAGGAATTTCAGGGCGTCGTCGTTCTTGTTCTACTCCTCATCGCAAAAGATGTTTAAGATGTGATAAAAAATCCGCGAGACAAAATGCAAAATTAAATATACTAAAAGAAAATTAAAATAATTTGACATATCATATATTTTTGGTATAAATAAAGATGAAGTCCAACGTTGTGTTGGCTAGTTAACAAAAAATAAAAATATGTTTGAAATTAAAATAAATGGTAAAAAGATACGCCAATTTGTACATGGTAATAATAATTATGTTGAGGGCAGAACTGGAACGGAATATACAATTGAAGTAACGAATGATCACTATAGTAGGCGATTGTTTGTAGTATCAGTTGATGGGATTAATATAATCTCAGGAAAAACAGCAGAGGCCGATCCTTATAATGGATATGTGATTGGTAGTCATGAAACAATTAACCTAAAAGGGTATAGGATTAACAATGAAGAAGTTGCGGCTTTTAAATTTGTGGATTCTAAACAAAGTTATGCTAAAGGAATAACAGGTTCCAAAAAGAATAACGGAGTAATTGGAGTGAAGGTATATGATGAGAAATATATACCTTATATCAACAAACACAATAATTGGACATATCCTTGGAAGCCTATTAAACCAGAATATCCGAACCACCCAACTCCAATATGGAAGGATAATTTTTATTGTGGTGGTATAAAAACAGACTTATATTCTCATGGCGTTATAAATACGGGTGATAAGATGGATGTTGTTGGTAGTTCTTGTAATGCATCTTCTATGGATTGTGGGATTAAAGGAGCATCCAATAACATGCTTAGAAGTATGAGTATGGACAGCAAACCCGCAGAATTCAATCTTGGAACTGGTTGGGGTGGAAAACAGACTCAAAAAGTTCAAGAAGTGAATTTTGAAGTGGGTAATTTATTATATACAGAGTTGGTATATTATGCATCCCGAGAAGAATTGGTAAAAATGGGGGTTGATATGGGTAATACCAAAAAAATCCGAACATTACCATCCGCTTTTGGGGAACAGAAATTTTGTCCGGTTCCTAAAGGCTGGAATGGTTAAAAGTTAGATAAAGGGGAGGATTTCGGTTCTCCCCTTTATTATTTTATTGACAAAATTATATGTTCTGATATCATTCACCAATGACTATTAATTATACAGAAGAGATTGAACGGTTTCCTATAGCCATAGAATTGCATGATAATTATCGTGATTTGTTGTTAACTCATGTTACAAGAGATTGGAGATTTCCTATATGGACAGGAAGTTTAGATAATAAACATCATTATGGTCAGGGTGGGTTAGCGAAACATACTTTTGAAGTTATTAAATTAGCATTTCAAACTAAAGAAACATTAGGAATAACTGATATTGACGATTTGGAATTGTTTTTTTCTTGTTTGTATCATGATGTTGGAAAATTATATGATTATGAACCTATTGATGATATGTTAAGTGAATGGAGAGGAACTAATCATAAACGGATGATTCATCATATTTCTCGTTCAGGGATAATATGGAGTAATGAAGTGAACAAATATCCTATATTATCAAACAAATATCATGATAATGTGCTTCATGCAATTTTATCACATCATGGTAGAAGAGATTGGGGAAGTCCAGTATCCCCAAAAAGTAAAGTTGCGTGGTTGTTGCATTTGTGTGATAATATAAGCGCAAGAATGGACGATTGTGATAGAGTAGATATAAGAGATTGATGATTATTTCAACTCTTTATTCTTATTATAAATTTTACTATATATCCAATTTGTAATCCAACCATTTAAATAACAAAAAGCTTCAAGATTTGTTATATCATACTTCACACCTACAAAATTCATGATATGCGAAGTAACATGATAAATTTCGTGAGCTATTACATTTGGAGATATTGAATTTCTTATAAAAACTATTGCCAACTTTTCGTCGCCATGCATTGTGATTGCTGCTGAATATGTGGGATCGATGTTCAATTTATCTATATCAAACCAATCCTTTAAAACTTCACATCCTTCTAGTAAATCATCACAAAGAACAACAGCAAATTTGGTTTCATATATCGGAACTTTTGTTGTTGCTTTATAAACGGAGTTACACATAATAATATTTATATTATTATCTTTACATTTTCATATTTTATATTAATATTTTAACATGAACAACAAAAATTTGGAATTAATATATTTGGCTTGTCCGTATGGTAGTGATGATCCTGATGTAATATTAAATCGAGTATCTTTAGTTAATCATGTGGCAGGAATTTTAATGGGAGAATATTATGTATTTTCTCCTGTAAGTCATTTACATCCAATTACAATATCTGCGAATTTGCCTACTACTTGGGAATACTGGAATGGATATTGCAAAGTAATGCTGAAGATGTGTGATAAACTTTTTGTTTTGATGCTTGATGGTTGGAATAAATCAGTGGGGGTAAAAGGAGAAATTGATGCCGCAAAAGAACTAGGGATTCCTATTGTATATATTAAATACGATGAGAACAAACTCCCAAAAATTCAATATTTCGCCTATGGAACCTAACATTTTCTTATCCAAAAAAGAATGGAAAAAATTAAATCCAGAAGAATTCGAACAATATTTAGAATCAGTATTTAATTATTATAGAAATGTTAGAGGATTTCCATATTATCCTGTTGATAAGTCATTTAGAGATAAGAAATTTTCAGAGTTAATGAAGTTTGATACATCTCATTTATTTTTAGATGATATCATAAAACAAACTATGCATGGATTGGCATTAGCATGGTCATATTTTCCTCATTCTTGGGAGATACATTGTAATAATTTAAAAACGCCTTATGATATTTTCCATGATGATGATGCTTTTCGTGGAGCAATTAGAAAAAGAACTAGGATGGGAGATAACATGTCAGATTCTGGTATAAGAAAAATGATGAAAATATATACTGGAACTCAATCCGTTAGTAATTTTAGGCCAACTTCTGCATCCGTTATTTATGATAGATATTCGAATGGTGGAATCGTTTGGGATATGTCTGGTGGATTTGGTGGGAGATTATTAGGGGCAATTAAAAGCGGAATTAAACGATATATTGCCACTGATCCATCAACAAAAACATATGAAGGATTAATAAAAATTAACGAAGATTATGGTAATGGAATAGGTGAAATATATAAATTAGGAAGTGAAGATTATATTCCTGATAGCGAAACTTTAGATTTATGTTTTAGTTCTCCTCCATACTTTGATACTGAAAAATACTCTGAAGAAGAATCGCAAAGTTATAAAAAATTCCCTGATAAAGAATTATGGAGAGTTGGGTTCCTAAAGAAAACATTTGATAATTGTTATATTGGATTGAAACCAAACAAACATATGATTATAAATGTTGCTAATACTAAAAATTATAAAACATTAGAAGAAGATACAATTAGAACTGCATTAGAAGTGGGATTTAAACATATTGATACTTTAAAATTATCTTTGTCATGTTTGGGCAAAGGAAATGTGAAATATGAGCCTATGTTTGTTTTTCAAAAATAAAATATTGACAATGTGGTGAAATTGTTGTAATATTCAATTATGAAAGTTTTTAATGCAATTAATAGCAATTGGGATAGTAAAGTGAATTTTGTTGATGAGAATAATGTGGTTCTTGGGTATGACTTATCACAATGTTGTTGCGAAAGTGCGGATTGGTTTATTAATGATACTCCAGTGAATCATATCATTGAACAAACAGATCAGAATCCAAATTTAGATAATTATCGTTTTGATATTGATTATTTTCGAAAAGAAACTGGTGGGGATTTTGATGGAGGAGGAATTGCAATATTTAGAATTACGGATGGGATAAATGAAAAATTTATACACATTTATAATTCTCACAATGGTTATTACAGTCATGGGTTCACTTTTGATATGGGGGACAAAAAACTACAAGAAGATAGTTTATAATACTATGAAAAAATTCGAATATATTACAAAAACGTTAACTGCCAAGGATGATGATTTTAACGATACCAAACTTATTAAAGAAATGAACAAACTTGGGCAGGATGGATGGGAGATAGTAACGGTATATAAAGCACCAATAAGTTTCTCATTTTCGAATAGTTATTATAATCTTTATTGCAAGAGAGAGATTTTGTAATATATGTTAAATAATATATATGAAAACAAAATTCCAGTCATTATACGAAAATCTCCTTAAAGGATATAAGAACATCAAAGAATCCACACAGAATTTTCCTGATGTAGAAGTAGAGATAGAAATTACTGATCCTCATGGCAATTTACGTCATTTTTATGGGATTGGAAATATGGTATGCGAATTGAATTGGTTGGAAGGTGGTGGAGATGATTGGAATGAACCCAAATACTCAGGAGAATGGGAATTAACGGATGAGCCAGAATTTACATCACCAGTAAAAGTTTATGATCAAGATATGGAAGAAGAAACATTAGTCACTCCAGAAACTTTAGGTGAAGAATTTTATAAAACCGTATTAGATGAGATTAAAAGCGAAATGATATCAAAAGTTTCTGAAAAGGCTGGTGTAGATTTTGACGCTCCAGAAGAAGAACCTGATGTTGATTTAGATAGAGAGTTCGACCTAGATAGAGATTTTGAAGATAGATATTCTCCAGAAATTGATGAGTATTAATTCTTATTTTGTTTTTCTAATTCCATCAATTCCTTAATAGCATCCTCAACAGAAACAAACGATATTTCATTAGATTTTGGTTGTATCCTTTCCGGTAATGTTTCTTGGGGTATTACTGAGGCTAAATGAGAAAACACATCTCGTTCCATTTGAGTTAACGCAGTATCTCTTTCTATAGTTGGCATCCTTCCTCCACAACCAAAAGTAGAAATTGGAGTTTTAGGAACTGATGCATATGCTTGTTCTAGGTTCATAGTTACAAATTATTTATAGTATTGTTAATTTTATTGACAAAATTTTTATTTCATGTAATATTCTCCATTATGAACTTAGAAGAAAAAGTCGAATATTTTGCAACAGATAAAGCATTTGGGTGTTTGACTCGACCTGCTTTGGAATGGTTTATATACGAACAGAAGAAAGATACTACTGCAATTATTATAGATTTGGATGGTATCCATAAACTTAATAAAGAAATTGGATATCTAGATGTTAACCATGCTATAAGATATTGTTTGTCAGAAATGTCGAAATTCAAACTTATATATGCTATTGGAAGAGTTTTTTCTGGTGATGAACTTTGTTTTATTTTAGATAAAGATGCATCAACTACAGAAATCATTAACAAATTCAAAAATCTTTGTTCTGAATATAAAATAGGATTTAAATTTATAACATGCAATTTAACCACATTCAACAGTTTAAAATCTACTTCTATGTGGTTGGATTCTATGTCAACCAAACTACAAAAAGAATATACATACTCAAAAATTATATGATAACAAAATTAGACGAAATCGGGTTTTATACCATGACAGAAGATCGTGTCAAAAATGCATCTGAAACATCCCAAATGAAAAGGTGTGAGATGATCATAACCGAATATTGCAATTTTTCTTGTAGTTACTGTAGGGGATTAGATGCCTCAGTTTATGGCAATCGAAAAATTAAACAACTTGCATTAGCAGAAATCAAACAGAATATTGATTATTGGTGCGAGAACGAACCACTAGAAGCAATTAGGTTTTCGGGTGGAGAACCAACATTACATAAGGATATTGTTGAGATTGTAGCATACGCAAAATCTAAAGGAATTTCTCGCATTGCAATTTCTACTAATGGTTCAAATAAACTTGAATTGTATAAAAAGTTGATTGATAATGGAGTAAATGATTTCTCTATTTCTTTGGATGCTTGTTGCGCAGAAGTTGGGGATAAAATGGCAGGAGGCGTTAAAGGTGCTTGGGAAATTGTTGTCGCCAATATCAGGGAAGTTTCTAAATTGACTTATGTTACTGTTGGTGTTGTATTAAATCAAGATAATATAGATTCATTAATCGATACAATTAAATTTGCGCATGATTTGGGAGTTGCAGATATTCGTATCATTTCTGCCGCTCAATATAACAGACCTTTGACAGAATTAGAATCTGTTCCACAAGAAATTTTGGACGCGCACCCAATTCTTAAGTTTCGGGTTGAGAGATTTATTGAAGGTATTAATGTAAGGGGAATGTCTGAATCTGATAGTCCTATATGTGGATTAGCATATGATGATTCAATTATTGCTGGAGATTTTGTATATCCATGCATTATATATATGAGGGAGAAAGGGAAAGCAATCTGTCGAGTAGGAAAAGATATGAGACAAGAACGCATTAAATGGGCAAATTCTCATAACTGCTTTGAGGATGAAATTTGTAGGAAAAATTGCCTCGATACGTGTGTTTTATATAATAATAAATTCCGTGAATATCATGGTTGTGAAGTTACCGATTGATTCATTTGATTGGTTAAGGTGGCGTTGTGGGAATCCTGTTGAAATATTTGGAAAATCTATTAGACAGGATTCCCTACCTATTTCCAAAATTAGGGAATATGCTGTAGGATATTGCAACGCAGAATCTTTACTATGCCGCCCAAAAAATGGACATAAAGCGGTAATGTTTTGTGTCGATGAAAAATATTCTTGGTTTCATTTAAGGAACGAAGAATTTAAGATATGCTTTCCAGAGGTATAAAATAGTGGCGTGAAACTCTTTGGTATCGATCCCAAGGCTAATTGATAAGTTAACATTATCTCATTCACGATAAGCCTAAACCTCTCTTTGTTCGAGAGCCACTTATATATTCTATTAACCGTTGTTCACAAAAGTATATAATTCTTGTGCTCGTTTAATTATATCTTTTGTATCTGGTAATATATCATCTATATCAGTTTCTTTTAAAGTAGATTTTGTGATTCCACTTTCTTTATCAGTAACAAAAGAAGCTTCTCTTTTGATGTTTAACATTTCCATAAACTTCATATTTGCAGCATTGTTTGCCATTTGAAGTATTTCCAATCGTATTTCGTATGCGTTTTTATTCATATTTTGTGTGTGTTTTGTTGTGAACATTTATTATCCACATTTTTATTTAACTGTTCCGTTTTAAATGTCAAAAATTGACAATGTATAAATGTTCTGTATAATATAAGAAATGAATGAACTTAAAAAAGAAGATTTATTAAAGGTTTTGGGTGATGAAGGTTTTGCACAAGAACTCACCACTACAAAAACTTTATTAATATCAAATAGAGATTCGATGTTTGTTACTGGTTTTGTATTATCAAATGAAAATGGTGATGTGGCAATTGTTGATAAATCTTCTGTGCGGTGGTTAAACCAAGATAAATTTTGGGATTTGATGCATGGAAAGCAAGAAAGTTTAATAAATTCTTGTAATTAATTTTATGGAAACAATAACTTATTATATAATTCAAGTTCAGAATATAAAAGGAGATGAAGATTCTTGGATAGATTGGGAATTCTGTTTATCACCACAAAAACTTTTTGATTCTTTAGAGATTTGCAATACTACAGTTCCAAAGAAAAATTGGCGAGCGATAGAAAGAACAGCAAAAGGAAAGATAATAACAAAAAGCGATTATAATATATGAAGGATATTAAGAGTATAGATTTAAATAGAGAAAATTTAACTGTTCGGGAAGTTGTTGATGATTTATTGGATAGCCAACTGGATGAACATTTCAAAATAAAAGAATTATCAATAGAAGATCATCATGACGGAACAAAATCAATATGGCTCGATGTTTATACTCAAGATGAAACAATATGCGACAAACTTCAAATCAAATTTTCAGTTATACGAGATTAATATATGAGTTATTGCAAAAGCATCGCAGAACTTTGGCTTGCTACTAAAGATGATACCAAAGTTAATAGTTTTTATTCACAACAACCATTGCAACTATTAACAACTCCATTTATTTCACTTTCTGATATGAAGAGTTTTAAAAATATAATTGAGGATTGGTGGAAAATATCATATCCCAATCTCGAAGTTTTATATAATGAATATGAACTGCAAAACAAAATAAAAGAACTTGCAGCACAGATTAACGAAGATTATAAAGATAAAGATTTAGCAGTTGTGATGATTTTTAATGGTTCGTTTATATTTGCAAGTGATTTATTGAGACTTATTAAACTACCATTATCTATGTATGGATTTTCTGTATCTAGTTATATTGGAGAAAAATCTACAGGCGAATTAAAATATGATAAAACGAACATCCCAAATTGTAAAGATAAGGATGTGCTAATTTTGGATGATATATTGGATACGGGATTAACAATGGAACAAATCAAGAAAGAATTTATTAGTCAAGGATGTAAGAGCGTTAAAGTTTGTTGTTTAATGAATAACTCTAATAACCACCACAAAAACATAACTGCGGATTATATAGGATTTAATATTGACGATGCTTTTGTTGTTGGGTATGGACTGGATATTGATAACAAACTTAGAAACTTACCTTTTATAGGAATATTAAAATAATTATGAGCATAAAAATATTACAATGCGATTCGCCAAATAAGAACGGAAGAACGTATACAAGAGAATGTATAGAAAATGCACTAAAAAACGCAGATGAAAAAATAAAAACTAAACGAATGGTTGGACATTATAATAACTCAAATGATGTAGCATTTATAGTTAAAAATCTTGAAGTAGATGAATATGGCATGCTAGAATCTCATGATATTGAAATATTATCAACTGCTTCAGGAACACAATTACAGGAAGATTTGAAAAGAGGATTAGTGAATTTCTTCACTTGTGGTACAGGAAAATTATCTGATGGAATGGTATTGGATTATGAGTTACATAGTATAGATGCTATTACAAAATTAAAATGACACAAGAAGAATTAGATTTAGTAGAACAGTTAGGAGAAATACATACAAGATTTGTTAAACTTCCTGATTCTCATCCTAGCGATAATATAGAATTTTGCCACCACATTCATATACTTCAGAGGCATATTATGGCAAGAGAAACTCGAAGAATTAATCCTGATATTTTCCCACAAAAAATAAACTATTGACAAATGAATAAAATAGTATATCATGAGGATATGAATAAAGAAACATACAAATATACAGAAGCAGTAGCAGTTGTTATGCGAAACCCTCAAGGATTGATTTATCTATCCATTCGCAAAAATACAGAAACTTGGAAAGATTGTTTTGCGTTTGCGGGAGGAAGAATTGATCCTGATGATTTTTCTTCTAAATATGCTGCCCACAGAGAGGTTTATGAGGAAACTGGTCTTTTTATCGGAACAACTAGATTGATACCTCTTTGGAATGGGTCAACGGAAACCGCAAATTACGAATATATTTATTTATTGGAATTGAGAGATGATGAAATTCCTCTCAATATGGAACCAAGCAAACATGGAAATTGGGAATTATATACAATAGAAGAAGCAAGAAAGATGAAGATCATTCCTGTAATGCTTGAGGTATTTGATGCGTTGGGTGTATATGATTCAAAAAAATCTCTTGACAAATAAACAATAATATTATACTATATAAACATTATGGGAAGAAAAATTAAAACAGAACCAAGTGAACAGGACAAACAAATAATTGGATTAGCAACAGCAAATCCTGATGTTAAAGAATTGAGTTGTATTGATATTGCAAAAAAGTTCAATATTTCTCGTCAAAGGGTTCAGCAAATTTTGAAACGTTGGGGTATTGATTACAAAAGGGATCGACCAACAAAATCTATAAACGAAGCAGTTAAATTATATGAGCAAGGTAAAACGCTTGCGGAAATTACCGAACTAACTGGATATAAAGGGGGATTACGTTCCATCCATAAATATACCGATGTTCGTCATGGATTGGGGTATAAAATAAAACTCACGGAACCTTCGGAAAAAGAAAAGAAAGCATTTAATATGCAAAATAATGGAAAGTCTATAAAGGAAATTGCAGAAGCATTGAATACTACTCCAGGAAGTGTTGGAACTATTATGGTTCGTGCAAGAAAACGTTGGGGAAAAGAATTACTTGAAAAACTTTAATTTCAATTTAGTTATTATAAATACATGACAAAAACATTACCAACACTTTATGCTCGTGGTGCAACTGGAGCTATACTTCAATGGACTTCTGAAATTGAAGGAGATAAATATCGATCTGTTACTGGACATAAAGATAGTCCAAATCTGTTTGAGCAAGCATGGACAACTTGTAAAGGTAAAAATCTAGGAAAAAAGAATGAAACCACACCAGAAGCACAAGCAATAAAAGAAGCTACTGCTAAATGGGAAAAGAAAAAGAAAGAGGGATATTGGGAAGATATCTCTAGAATCGATGAATTTGTTTTTATCGAACCCCAACTTGCAGAAACTTATAAATCTCCTATCATGATCGAAAAGGAGAAGGAAACTATCAAAAAAATGCCTATAGATAAACAAGAAAAGGCATTAAAAAATCTTCGTAAATTTGAAAAACGTCTTGCGCGTTTAGAAAAACATTTCAAGGACGGAGGTTATGTTTGGGTGGATGATAAACTTGATGGCATTCGTGACGAGACTTGCAGGAACGGAATGTTTTCACGTACAGGAGAATGTTGTGTGTCCTCCCCCCACATTTTCAATGCAGTTGAACATCTATTTGAAGAATATCCAGATTTGATTCTTGATGGTGAACTTTATGCACATGAATATCGACACAAATTAAATCAAATCAATTCATTAGCATCTAAAAAGAAACCTACTCTTGAAGATTTAAAAGAATCTGAAAAAATCCTCAAGTATTATGTTTATGATGCTTATGGGTTTGAAAATATTACAGAAGATAATATATTCTCTGAACGTAAGGCAGCATTAAAAGAATTGATAAAAAATATTCCATATCTAGTTTATGTAGAATCTACTAAAGTGTATTCTATGAAAGAATTAGATGCTCGTCATGAAGATGCTGTTCGTCGTGAAATGGAAGGGACGATGATTAAATTTGATGTGGGTTACGAACACAAACGTTCTGATGATATGTGGAAACGCAAAGATTTCCTCGAAGAAGAATTTAAAATTATTAAATTTCATTTGGGAGATGGCAAGAAAAGCACAATGGCGGCGAAAGCTACTGCATTGCTTCCTAATGGTGAAGAATTTGATACTAATATTAAAGGAGATTTTAAATTCCTTACTGATTTATGGGTAAATCAAGATATGTATATTGGACAAAAAGCTACTATAAGATTTTTGAAATATACTGAATATGACATTCCATACATTCCATATATTATAACATTCCCAAAAGATAAATGAATAAAGATGTGGATAATATAAGGAAATTATATGAAAAAAACAACCTTCTAAATCTTAATGATGTTGATGTTTATATACAATATTCTTATGGGTTATATCCACTCATTATAGAATCAGTAAATCCGAAAAATTTAAATAAAACTGAAATTTATGGAATATCCGATTCATATGAAGTTACAACAACATCAAATAAAAGTTTTGATGTTTTGATATCTTATTACAACAATATAAATGCTGCGGATGTGGTGAATAAAAAAGAAATATACGCAAATCACAAAAATGATATCATAACAGGAACATTATATAAAAACATCAAAAAAACATTTAATAATACCGATCAATATTTATGTATGATTATGTTTGCTGATTCTTTAGATAGAACAAACATTACAGGAGAAGTTGGTATAGAATCTTATGAATTATTTTTAGGAGTTCAAGAAGCAGTCAAAGATAGTTTTATAATTCAAAATAGATTGCATGATATTCAAGTGTTGGGTATTCGAGTTTCAAAAAAAGAACCAAAACAGTTAGCAATATACAAAAAAATAATGAATAAACATTTAGGAAGCGTATTTGCTTATTCTTATATATATAATACAACAGAAGCAGATAAAGATAATGATGTTTTGATTTTCACTAGAACTAAAATATGAAAAAAATTGTAATAACTGGATGTGACGGTAGATTGGGAAAAATGCTTTGTAGAGAATATTCAAAGCAATACGAAATTATTGGATTGGGGAGAAGTAATATTAATTTAGGATCATTAACTTCCATACAAGAAACTTTAAACCCTATTGATTTTGATCTTCTTATTAATTGTGCGGCACTAACTGATGTTGATTATTGCGAAACCCATCCACAAGAGGCATTTGAAGTTAATTCAGAAGCGGTAGAAGAAATAGGAGAAATTTGCACAAAGAAAAATGTAAGATGTATTCACATAAGCACTGATTATGTTTTTGATGGAGAAAAAATTGGAGTATATACAGAAAATGACATACCCAATCCAATTAGTGTTTATGGGAAATCAAAACATCAAGGGGAAATCCTACTATTAAAGAATTCTGATAAACATTTAGTAGTTCGTCTATCTTGGGTATATGGAGAAGACAGGCCAAGCTTTATTGATTGGGTTCTAGATACTGCAATAAAACAAAAATTAATATCCGTTGTTTGTGATAAATTTTCCACACCAACCAATACAAAAGATATATCTGATTTATTACAACCATTATTATTTGATATTCCTATAAGTGAAATCATACATATTTGTAATTCTGGTTCATGTAGTTGGTTTGAATTTGGACAGTTTGCAGTTGATTGTGCAATATCTTCTAGTGTTCCCATAAAGGATAGAAGATTAGTAGCAATCAAACTTACTGATATGAAAGAGGGATTCATTGCAAAACGTCCAGTAAATTCTGTTTTATCAAATGAGAAATATATAAAACTAAAAACTGGTGTGTATCCTCGTTATTGGAAAGATGCGGTTAATGAATATGTTAAACAAGTTTTTGTAACTAATTATAGAAAAGGAAAATATGCTAAAGATTAAACAAATTTTAGTTATGCCGAAAATGTTTATTGATGATGTAGTTAATAAACCAGAATTGCTTGAAAATATTGGCCTTGTTATTAATGTTTCTGATGAACCTTGTCAATCATTTAATCCAATTTGGAATAGGTTGAATATTCCCTCTATATGGGTTCCAATTAACGAAGCAGGAGATTGGGGGTATTCGCCTTTCTACGCTGCTGCAAAGGCTATAGAGAGCGTTAAAGACACTAATAAGAAGGTTGTTATTCATTGCCATGCCGCTGTTAATCGTTCTCGTTGTATTGCGTATGCGGTATTAATAGGATTAGGAAAAACAGAATCTAAAGTAGAAGAATATTTGAATGTGAAAAAATGGTTTGAAAGAAATATCAAACACCAACACATACCTTCTAATATCATTGAATTTATGAAATATACATTCGAGCACCCTGAACAACATTTAATGGGGATTCTAGTAAAAATTGATCCTGAAAATAAAACAAGATGGATTTCTGATGAGGTTCCCATAGAAACAGTTATCAAAAAACTAAAGAAAAATGATTGTATCGAAACTGTAAAATAACATGACAAAATTTTCTTTGAATGTTGGTGATTGTATTGAAGGTATGCGTTCAATTCCAGATAAAAGTATAAATCTGGTTGTCACATCTCCTCCATATAATTTAGGAATAAAATATAATACATACAAGGATGATAAAAACCGAAAAGATTATATACAATGGTGCGTGGAGTGGGGAAAAGAATTAAAAAGAATTTTGTCTGATGATGGTTCGTTCTTTTTAAATTTAGGTTCTTCGCCAACAAATCCATTACTACCATATCAAATTATTAATGAATTTTCCGAAAGCAAACTATTCACATTACAGAATACTATTCATTGGATTAAATCTGTAAGTATTGAATTGGATAATGGAGAAATTTTATCTAAAGGACATTTCAAACCAATAAATTCCAATCGATATTTAAATAATTGCCATGAGTTTATATTTCATTTCACTAAGAACGGGAAAATACCAATAGATCGACTCGCTATTGGAGTATCATATAAAGATAAAAGCAACATTAAAAGATGGAGTGGCAAACAAGATAAACGTTGTAAGGGAAATATTTGGGTTGTTCCATATAAAACAATACAAAATAAAAATACTGATCGACCTCATCCTGCAAGTTTTCCCACTAAATTGGTAGAACAATGTATCTTATTACATGGAAATCCTCAAGATACTGTTATGATTGATCCGTTCCTCGGGATTGGACATTCTGCATTAGCAGCAAAAAATTGTTGCATTAAAGAATTTATAGGATATGATATTGATAAAGAATATATAAAAACAGCACAAGAATACATAAAATGAAAAATATAATAACATTAGCAGGAGTTAAATACACAGCAGAAATAAAAGATGGCGTTCCGTATATTGATGGAATGTCTGTTGATGAATTTCTTGATGAATTAGAAAACAAAGGAAAACGAGATATTATATATGATTTAGCAAAGATTGGTGCTAAAATGGTGGATAATACTTTAACCTTTGGAAGCCCTCAACAAGAAGCGGATCAACTTTGGGCTACTAGAAAAATGTGCAATTAATATGGAAGAATTAGAATTACAAACTTGGAATAAAGAATGGAAAAATGTATTATCCGAACTTCAATCGAAAGCTTCTTTTAATGAGGTTTCTTCGTTTTTAAAATCCAAAACCGAAAAAATAAAATCATATTCAAAGGTATATATCCTGTTGAAAGATACTGTGAATGTGGGGCATGCGATTAATGGTGCTGCGCATGCTTCTTTATCAATGTATCTGCAACACAAAGATAATCCATATGTTCAAGAATGGGTGCAAAATTCTTTTAGAAAAGTTACCTGCAAAGTAACAGAAGAAGAATTTGAATTGGCGAAAACCTTTGGAATTGAATATGTAACTATCACGGAATCTATGTTAAACGGACAGGAAATTGCATTAGCTTTCTTGCCTAGAACAGAATTTCCTGAATTTTTTAAATTACTAAAATTATACAAATAAATATGAAAATAGATCGAAATCAGTGGATAGAAGAAGCGTTAGCAGAATTATTATCACAACATAATGAAAATTTAAATTCGTTGTCAGAAAAAGAGTTGGTAAATTTTCAAGATTGGTCAGAACTTATTGCTGATAAATACTATATCAATGGTAAAGGATATTCACCAAAAGCCGCAGTATTAGAAGAACTTTCCGGTTCTTGAAAATATTTCTTGACAAATTTCATAAAAAGTTATAATATATCTCATTATGAAATTTAAAGCAGGAGATAGAGTTGATGTTGATTGGTCGCTAAATGTGAATACCAACAAAAATTTATCTGGTTATTGGAAAGATAAGTTGGTAGTTCGGGTTCAAATATTTGGAGATAATAAACAATATCTCTTCTTAGAAGGCCATCCATTATGTCCAGCTTGTTATGAAAGATGCAAAATCCACTTGAAAAATGAATAAGTTTGGTTTAATATAAAATATGACAGCAATATTATTATATTTTTTATTATTTTTTAGCACAGTTCTATCTATTGTAATATATGACAATTTTTATCAATTTAGTGAATATAAAATTCTAATATTAATATATTCAATATTTGGAATTGTCACTATATCATTATGCACTATCAAATTACTAATAGATTTAATAGCGAAACTACTAACTTAAATTATGCCATACATTAAACAACAAGATAGAGAACCATTTGCAAAATGTTTAGACGAACTTATTGCAAATCTTATCATAGAAAACAAAAAAGATTTCAAAGATGGAGAATTGAACTATTGTATAAGTAAAGTTATCAATACATTATTTGAACTCAATCCATCGTATGCAACCATTAACAAAATTATTGGGGTATTGGAGTGCGCAAAGCAAGAGTTTTATGTGGTTAAAGCTATAGAATATGAACGAATTAAAATGTTACAGAATGGAGTAGTTTAATATGAAAAGCGCATGTTGTGATTCTGACGTTTATAAAAATTCACATAAAGAACCAATTAAATGTTCCTCATGTAATCTTTCATGTAATGTGGTGAATGAAACATCAGAAGAAATGATCGAAAGGAAAAGGGATAAAACTGCACCAGATTTTGTAACTCCTAATTCATTTTGGTTAGTGGTTTATGAATGTCGATATGCGGTAATCAAGGTTTCTCCATTTTGTGATGGATTTTTTGCAACAGGACAAGAACCACTTTGGGGGTTTGATAGTATTCAAGAATGGTTATATGAAATAAAACCAGAAAATCACGATAAAAACTATACGACAAACTAGTTAAATAGTGATATGAAATTCGATCAACTGGTGAAATTAATTATAGAGGATATTGAAGATGTTCCATTCCAATCAAAACATATTGAATTTAACCAATATAATTTAAAGGCTAAATATGATGAATTTAATAGGAAATTGTTTAATAATGAATTACCAAACATTCCTATAGAGTGGGCATCTTTAAAAGGAGTTGGTGGTATAACTGTATGCAAATTACAAAAAACCACAAATACATCTTCTTGGGGTAGTAAATATTCAAACAGAGAAATTGTTCCTAACACTCTTAAGATAAGAATGTCTTTAATCATTATATAAATTATATATCATTTTTAAGATAAATCAAGAAAAATATTACATTATTAGATAAGTAATATTATAATGAAACTATCAGAATGGGCAAAAAAACAAGGGATTACATACA
>Ga0208872_1000275_pt1 | contig 43825 bp, 41 predicted proteins | sample CryBogCBH12Aug08_FD_185508 | JGI IMG/M metagenome (GOLD analysis project Ga0208872, IMG submission 185508) | Freshwater microbial communities from Crystal Bog, Wisconsin, USA - CBH12Aug08 (SPAdes) | ecosystem: Environmental > Aquatic > Freshwater > Lake | place: Crystal Bog, Wisconsin, USA...
AGTAGTACCCATAAAACGAAAGAAGTAAAAGAGTGGCTTGAAAAACATCCACGTATTCAGATTCATTTCACGCCAACCAGTGCATCATGGCTTAATGCTGTAGAAGGCTGGTTTTCACAGTTGGAGCGGCGTGCGCTTTACCGTGGGGTATTCAGTAATGTCAAAGAGTTGCGAGATGAAATTCACCGGTTTATAAAAGTCCATAACACAAAACACGCAAAGCCATTCAGATGGACGAAAAGTGCTAATGCGATTTTGGCATCTGTTCAAAAGGCTAAAGATAGTCTTGCTATTACTGTAATGAACTAACCAAACAGGATACTAGTATCTTCAGCAGGTGTGATTTTCCCGAACCAAAGAAACCGGAGATCCAGACTCCATTAGCTCCTTCATAGTTGTTGTAGGCATCAAGAAATGCTTCCAATCGTTTTTCGACCTCATTTGTCAGAACATACTCTTCAACTTCCAGCCGAAGACTTGCTTCATCATCAGCTTTGATAACCCCTTCAATAGGGCGGTCAACTGGCTTTTTGAAAATAGTCTTGAGTATCATGCCGTTATTTTCGTTTATGCTTCGCAGTGAAAAATGTCGAATGCCCTGTAGTACTTGTCGTCATGCAACCTTCCGAATAAATCAAGTGAAGCACCCGATTCCTGGCAATGCTCGTATGTGCCAGGAAAAAACATGACTGTTGGTTTTTCTTTTGCCGTGCTTTGCAGGTTGTTCAAAACATTATGGGAACGGATGTAAGGAAAGACCGCTCCAACCCCTGAAAGAAAAAGCACATCAAACTCGCTGTCAGAAAACTTGTTTGCAATGGCTGGGACAAGATGTGCTTCAGGATCCAAGACTCCTTGAAGTAACTCTTTGAGCTGCTCCTTGGATACAGAGGTTTCCATTTCAAGGATTTGCTCCCAGATACCACGCTTTTTGAGGATTTCAATTGAAAGGTCGTAGAGGTTAATGTCCAGAACTCTCACGCCACTATGCTCAAGGCGATTGATAAGCTGACGTTGAACCCGCTCCATTTCAACTGACTCCTCGGGAGGGTAAGCGCAGACATAAAATGGGATCTCGCCATTCAATGCTGTTTTTTCTAAAAAACGCCTCCCTGAAATCACGCTGAATAAATGCTGCAAACGCTCTTCAGGCTTTTTTTTGATCTCTCTGCTCATGTTGCGACCCTGGTTATACCAGATTCAAAAGCAGGAAAAACCAAGACATCTTGACGTCGCTTTTGAGGTATGGCATCAAGAAACCGCTTACTCAACATGGAGCCATTGATGGTATGATCTGTTGCTAAAAGCTCGGCTTCCCTCAATATTCTGAACAAAACCTGACGCAGCTTATTTCTGGTGGTTGGCTTTATTTCTTCAAGCTCGGGATGCCACTCTAATTTTTTGTTGAAAAAGCAATCAAACTCTTCGTATGGAAGGTCGAACTTCAGGCCGATATACCGCTCTCGAATAACCTCTTTCGCAAAATCAGCAATAAAGCGGTAACGACGGCAAACAGCGAGCCAGAGCAGATATTTCTGCTCCTGCGTAGATCCGGAAATCAGTAGATCCAACTCATCGGCTTCGAGTGTTTTCAATCTTGAGATAATTTCACGGGATACACGTGTTAACGAATTGAGGGTTCTTGACTGTAAAAGGTTTTTGAAAAAAACCTTATCTCGAACACTGTCCCACTCCTTAAGATCCAGATACAATTCTGCAAGCTTCACCGAATCTCGGTGAAAAAGACCGCCCGTTGTAAACGCCATGCTGTATCTATCCTTATTCATTACCAGCTTCTGTATTTCAAAATCCCGAGCTTGAGAGTATTCAGTTAACTACTGAGATCACATGTTTTTAAATATACAAATCCATTGCGTTGTTATAGCTGATAAGCGCTCTGAAATAAGTTACTCTGTAAGCTTTTCTAACATAATTCAGTATTTGCTTGACCACTGAGGGCGACCACAAGGGTCGCCCGTACAAATGTGTCTTGTATATTATCTTACGGAATCGTTTTCTGTGAAGCGCTTATTATCTCTCCAGGCACTATCATTTTTCGGACATGCATTGTGAACTCTGCCTTGCATGAAGAGCGTATTGTTTTTATTATGCCAACCAGCCCAGTCACTCTAACTGCCAAAAAAACGGTAAACATTGTTAACAACATGGAAACCCTTCTTGATCGCAGAACTATTGCTCCCGGAGCCATTTATTGTGTCGGAAAAAACTACAGGGAACATGCGCGGGAGATGGAGAAGCTTGAAGGTGCCATAGCAGGTACACCCGTAGAAGATGACGGTGAACCAATCATTTTCATGAAACCCCCCACTGCTCTTGAAACTGAAGGGGTGATTGCTATGCCGGAATTTCAAGGTACTCCCCTTTCGGCAAACATGCACTATGAGGCTGAAATAGTGCTGCTTATAGGGAAATCGTGCGATGGCTGCTCCATTGAGGAGGCACCGAACTACATTGCCGGCTTCGGAGCAGGTCTCGACATGACGCTGCGTGATGTTCAGTTGGCTGCAAAAAAAGCTGGAAACCCATGGCTTAAAAGCAAGGGGTTCAGAAAGAGCGCACTGATTTCCGATTTTATTCCCTTCACTCATTCTCTCTTTTTGCAGGATCTTACCATCTCTCTTGAGTTGAATGGCAAGCAGATACAGGAGGGAAGGGTTTCGGAAATGCTGCATAGTCCGGCCATGCTTATTCACTATTTATCGTATCTTTACGGATTGCGCCGCGGTGATCTTGTTTTTACGGGAACACCGTCAGGTGTCGGCAAAGTTAACTCCGGAGACACCCTGAACGCGTTGCTTTCCATACCGGAAAACAGTACACAAGGGTATTCCGGGCTTGTCAACCTGCAAGCACGAGTTATCTAACTCTCAAATTATTCCAGAGCCATGAGCTATATTTTTCAAAATGCCCGTATCCTCAATCCGCTTCAACAACTTGACTGCATTGGATCAATAAAAGTTGCCAGTAACGGGATTATAGAAGCTATTGTTTTCGGTAATGAACCTGTGGCAGCATCGCCCGATGACTGGGTTATTGATCTGCAAGGCCAAATAATTGCTCCGGGACTCTTCGATATGCACTGCCATTTCAGGGAGCCAGGACAGGAGTACAAGGAGACCCTTGAAAGCGGTTCAAACGCAGCAGCAGCCGGCGGCTTTACCGGTGTTGCCCTGATGCCAAATACAAAGCCTGTTATTGACAGTCCCCTCGGAGTGGCCTATATCCGCCATCACGCGGCAACGCTTCCCATAGATCTTGAAGTGATAGGGGCCATGACGGTTGGAAGCAAAGGCGAACATCTTGCTCCATACGGAAAGTTCCGCTCCTATGGAGTCACTGCTGTTTCAGATGACGGTTCAGCCATTCAGAACAGCCAGATCATGCGCTTAGCCTTTGAGTATGCCTCAAACTTTGATCTGCTCATTATTCAGCACTGTGAAGAAAAATCGCTGACAGAGGGTGGGGTGATGAATGAAGGGTTATACTCAACCAAACTCGGTCTGAAAGGGATCCCCGAGGTATCCGAAGCAATAACACTCAGCAGGGATCTGCTTCTGATGCACTATCTTGAAAAGCACAAACTTCACGATCCCCTCAAAAGACCGCGCTACCATGTTGCCCACATCAGTACAAAAGCAGCACTCGATCTTGTCCGTCAGGCAAAATGCGACGGGCTTCAGGTGACCTGCGAAGTAACACCGCACCATTTTACCCTCAGCGATGAAGATCTCTTTCATGCCGACCAGAAAGGCAACTATATCATGAAGCCGCCACTCTCCTCCGTTAAAAATCGTGCAGCCCTGCTTGAAGCTCTTGCTGACGGCACTATTGATGCCATAGCTACCGACCACGCTCCCCATGCCTCTCATGAAAAAGAGTGCCCTTCCGACCAGGCAGCATTCGGCATTATCGGACTTGAAACCTCCCTCGGCCTCTGCATAACCGAACTGGTCGAAAAAAAGGTGATCACCATCTCCCGAGCCATTGAACTGCTTTCGGTCAATCCAAGAAAAATACTGAACCTGAAGCCGATTCTTTTCAGTGTTGGAGAACAGGCTAATTTCTCGATCATTGATCCTGAAGCTGAGTGGACTGTCACTGCTGACTCACTGAAGTCAAAATCCTCAAACACTCCCTTTCTTAACCGCTCATTGAAAGGAAAAGCAACAGGAATTTTCCATAAAGGAAATATCAATTTCGAGCTCCAAAGTTTTTTGCGAAGGAACCAGCATAATCAATAACTGTTGTGAGACCATAAACCTTATGGGGTCTTACACTGGCGCCAACGACATGAAACAATGGATCCATAATGATAAAACGATGGCCTCGATCGCTGACGCCATCGTCAATCAGCATATTGTTGACAATATCAAAGGCTGTCTTCCCGCCATAGCCAATCATTTCGGAGACACCATTTTTCCATCGGCCATAACTTTTTATCCGCAGAGAAAAGCCCTTTCCATGAGAACTGATGTGGCCGGTTTCTCCCGTCATTGATTGATCATGGGCAAGCTCATCGGCTGAGTTACAAAGTTCTTGAGCAACAACAAACGCTAATACCGGTGAATGATGAATCAGATATTCATATAATTCCTCTGCAGGGAGAGAGCCTTCTTCAGTTATAAGGTTTCTGCCATTGATCCTGCGACTTTTACCATTAAAAGAGTTGATGATCGGCTTGATATACAACTCCGCATATCGTCCGGGCTCTGTCCTGACCATGTTAAGAGCCAGTATGATATCCTTTTCTATATCGGTCAGGTAGCCGACATCCCTTGCCGAATCAATCTGTTCGAGTTTCCAACTGTCCCTGAGTGCGATTGCCTCAAGGGAGCCCGATTCGTTCTTCTTTCTATCGACACGACCATAATCCTCTGCGCAGGCATCGTTGAGCATGTTTGTGCTGATGTATACAGACAGAAAAAAAAGCAACTTGAAGAGCATTGACTGATTGTAACTTTTAAGAGGAAACATATGAAAAAATTACGAATAAAATATTTATATCCAGCAAGAAATCTTCCTTATCTCGCTGAAAACAAATACACTTACATAGGTAAACGCATATATTTTACCCTGAAAAAGCCAATACACATACATACAATTGCTACAAGCCATACACTAATCATGGCTCACAAAAATACTTCGGCGGCCACATACTGTACATACCCTCCATGAAACCGGAGAAAAGCCAATCACACTAACCATTCTCTCAGGCTTGGTTATCGGTTTTATTTTTATTACTTTCAAGTTCATTTTACTTAAAACAACAGTACAAGAGCGGCTTAACCAAAAGAACTACTTCACGAGTCATGGCAAAGAAACAATCATTCGTCGATAAAGGCAAAAAATCAGGCACCAGTGATTTCAAGTGCGCCAAGGTTATTTTTTCTGTTAAATCAGAGAAAACCAATGCATGGAAATTCATTGAGAAAAACGTCAGGATCCCTAATGGTGAGAATGACCAGGTGATTCTTTCCAAAGCAATCAGCGATTACGCAAAGTAATCAAGCAGGGTACTTCCTCAGGGCATTGCACAATGCCCTGAATCTCCCCCTTTCTTTATCACCACTTCTCTCCTATGAATTATGGCAGAAAGTACCGATAGTTCCGGAACGGACAATTCAGGTCACTGGTTTGAAACGTGGTTTAACCATCCGCTCTACCTCCAAGTTTACAGCCACAGGGATCAGGAAGAGGCTTCGCAATGCATTCGCACCGTTCTCTCTGTATCGGGCCTTGAACTGAAAAAACCTGCATCACTCAAAGTACTTGATATTGCCTGCGGAGCTGGACGCCACGCCCTTGAGTTTGCCCGGCTCGGTTACTGCGTGACAGGAAACGACCTTTCGCCCTTTCTGCTTGAAGAGGCACGGAAAGAGGCTTTAAACTGCAATCTGCAGCTGGAGCTTACCTGCAGCGACATGAGAGATATCCCTGCCAGCACTCATTTTGATCTTGTAGTGCAGCTGTTTACAAGTTTCGGTTATTTCGACATGAAAGAGGATGACCGGGTGGTGCTCAGGAAAGTTTTTGATGCACTGAAAAGCGGGGGATGGTACGTGCTTGACCTTATCAATCCTGTCCATCTTGCCGGAAATCTTGTTGCGGAGACCCGACGAAATGCAGGAAACCTCACGCTGATTGAAGAACGTGCTTTTTGTGAGGATAAAATTACCAAAACCATTACAGTTACTCCTCCCGACGGGCCAAAGCTCACCTTCAGTGAGTCGGTGCGGCTTTACAGCAGGGAGGAAATTGTTGCTCTACTTCAGAATGAGGGATTTTCTGTAACTGGCATTGTCGGCAACTATCAGGGCGACCCGTTTATGGAAAATGATTCTCCAAGAATGATGATTTTCTGCCAAAAACCATAGGCCAAATAACCTCTCTCGTGTGAGCTCTCTCTGGGGTTACAGCAGATTACGAACACGATACCACTCGTAGGCATTTCGAATGCTGTGTTCATGGGATTCGAATCGCATGTTCAATTCACGGGATGCCTTAGCTGAATCGTAATAGAGGAATTCAGAGGCAACTCTGAACATTGAGAGGTTAAAGAGCTTCGATATGCGGTTCTTTTTCTTGTAAAGATCAAGCATTGACCTCAATATCCTGGCCATCCAGAAGGGCAGGGGAAAATGTACTTTCGGTGACCCGGTAATCCGTGAAATGGTATCGGCAAGCTGCTTGTAGGATACATTTTCACCACCGATAATGTAGCGCTCCCCTGTTTTGCCTATCTTCATGGCCGTCATGATGGTATCGGCAACAATTTCAACATCGACCACACAGACACCTCCAAGCGGATAAAACGGAAGGCGCCGGTTGTAGATATCCTTGATAATCCGTCCTGCATTGAAGTTAATGTCTCCGGCCCCAAAGACAAATGCTGGATTGACAATCACACAATCGAGTCCTTTTTTTACTGCTTCGGCGACCGCAATTTCGGAAAGATGCTTTGTTCTTGCATATTCAAGGCTGATTGCATGAAAATTCCATTCGGAAGACTCACTGAGCGGTTTTTTATCGAAGGCTATTCCTACTGCTGTAATAGAGCTGACATGCACGACTCTTTTTACCCCGGCAGCAAGAGAAGCGTCAAGAATATTACGGGTACCTTCAACATTAATTTTATAGAGAAGTTCATTTTTCTTATCACCCATATAGGTAAGACCTGCAGAGTGATAGACAAGATCAATGTCCTTCAGTGCGGAATCAAGAGAGGCTCTGTCGGTAATATCCCCGTAGACAAGCCGGACTTTGTCAAGGACATCTGAGAGAGAGGTTAAATCAGAACTTTTCCGGACAAGAATTGAAACTTCATCAGGAGTTGCAGCAAGTTTTCTTACAAGACTTGAACCAATAAACCCGGTTGCTCCGGTTACCAAAATTTTTTTATTCACCAGTATTGTACCTCAATCAATTAACAATCCCTTCATTTTTCCGCTCACCGAAAGAGGTGTAACCAGTTGTTCCTTATCGGTTAAACAACTCTTATTGCCCAACGGCGGTCTCATTGACAACAATTTCCCCTGTAACTATTTTCTTGCGAATTGCCTCCACCTGTTCATGATTTTTTGAGCCAATCAACGAAGCGTTGTTATTGTTATAGACATAGTCGGTATAGCGATCGCCAAGACCATATACGGAAACAGAACCACCCTTGAAACTTCCATCCAGAACAGTTTCAACCGTTTTAAGTACCGCCCTGTCCACAGCCTTGGTCATACTGCTCAACACAAATCCAGGAGCTGCAGATTCCTGATCACGGTCAGTGCAGATAACAAGCTTTCTGCTCTCCCTGGCTGCCTCGATAACACCAAGACCACTGGCTCCTGCTGCCTGATAGATAATATCCACTCCCCTGCCATACTGTCCAAGAGCAAGCTCCTTGCCTTTGGCGGGATTGGCAAACGCACTGCCTGTCATACCGATATAACCTGAAATAACCTTGACATCAGGATTAACAAAGTGCACACCATCAATAAATCCTGTCTCAAATTTCTTGATGATGCCTGACTCCATACCCCCTATGAAGCCAACTGTTTTTGTTCTGGTAACCAGTCCGGCAAGAGCGCCAGCGAGAAAAGAACCTTTTTTCTCTTCAAAAGCCATTCCCTGAAGATTGGAAGGTATGGGAACTCCCGGCTGAGTGATATAATCAATGCAGACAAATTTTTTATCGGGAAATTCTGATGCAATAGCCGTGATCTCTTCACTGAAAAGCATACCAACGCCGATAATCAAACCAACATTTGGATCTGAAGCCATCTGCCGCAATGCAGCCTCCCGATCAGCTCCCTCTCCCTGAGGTTCGATAAAGAGAAAAGCAGTTCCATGCTTTTTCTTTGCCATTTCAAGGCCGTTATAAGCAGAATCATTGAATGATTTATCCCCTCTTCCTCCTACATCAAAAACAAGGCCTACCTGTAACGCCCTGTCCTGTGATTGCTCTTTCCCTGTTTTCTCTCCGTTTTGACCAGAACAGCCAGAAAGAAGAAGTAAAAAGATAAAAAGATAAAAGAACGGATGCTTCATCAGTGTTTTAAAAGGGGTTGTTCGAACCTTTATAACTTCCCGTCAATTTTTCAGGCTGCAATTTATGAAAAACTCTCTCTAATTAAAAACCACACCTTAACAATGAAGAAGAATAATTTTCTGATATAACCATTATACCGGTTATCAAACATCCATGTTCACAACCTCTTTACCCCTGTTCTTTCCCGATAAGACGGGGTAAACCTGTTAACATTCTGAAAAATGTCATTACAAAGGGTTGATATCGTATATGGCGGTTACGAGCAGTGATTGAGCGGATTTTCGGCGCCAGAATGGATGCAACCGTTTCTGGTTTTTCTGCGATAACCTTGAAAAGCCTCACTGCTTCATGTGAAGCATCTTGAAGCAGGAGATCAGTAAACACAAGACCGGGACTTAATTCATGGACACCTATGCTGGTTTTTCCTGAACTTTTCAACTCTCCCGACAGAAAATGCGTCACTTCCGCCACACCCCTTTTTGATGCCTTATGCGAAACGGCAGAACGGGAAAAAGCCGCTCCTGAAGATGAAAACCCCATATTAAAAATATGATATATCGCTTTCGGAGAGGAGGGTTGACGATCCATCACTTTAACTGCTTCAGCACAGAGCAATAGCGAGCCTGAAAGATTGGTTGTGCAAGTTTCGAGAATATCAGCAGAATGAAGCTCCCATAATGGCCGTTTCAGCAGCCCCGCCGTACCGGCATTATTGAGCCACCGGTCAACTATGCCGAGCTGATCCACAGCAAATTCGGCAAGTAGACTGACCTCTGAAGGATTGCCAACATCACACCTGATGCCATAAACCTCAGCTTGAGGCAGAGCAAGGCGAAGAGAGTGTAATGCCTCATGCAGACGCGTCACATTCCGCCCGCAAATTACCACTCGATCACCAGCTGAAAGAAATCTTGAAGCAAGGGCATAGCCAAGCCCGGCTGTTCCGCCAGTGATAACAATTCCGAGAGATATCTCTGTGTTCCTTTTTTTCATACCTTGCACTCTCCACCATATTTTGCTCCTATGATCCTTGGGCCCCATAATAACGATCTTCAGAAAAATCAGGAAAAAAACTTAACTGCGAAAATTGCGGAAAATGTTATTCTCATCCGTAAAACATTGGGATATTTCGTGATATGTTCTTATAATATAAGCTTAATTCTGATCGGCAAGACAAAGCCCTGAACCCTTAAAAAAAACAGTGCCTATGCCTTTGCATAATCCTTTTTCCAGATCCTTTCGTGCCACTCTTGCACTGAAAAAAAAATACAATCCATATCGTTTTCTTACTCTCTGCTTTGCTGCCTCCGCGCTTCAATGCATACAACCATCAACTGCTTTTTGTGACATCCCGTCGGAAACCGCTTTAAAACCAACGGCAGCTCAGAGTTCGGTCAATCCCCATCAGACCTTTGGACATATGGGGACGTTTTTTTCTGATGTCATTCATTATTTTGGTACTCGATACCGGTTCGGCGGCCAAACCCCCAGGGGATTTGACTGCTCTGGTTTTGTACAGTTCATGTATGACAAGGCATTCAACATGCATCTTCCCCGTTCATCAAGAGAGATGTCAGCTCTCGGCAATAAGGTCTCCAAGGATGAACTTCAACCAGGAGATCTCGTATTTTTTCAGACACATGGCCAGCAAATCAACCATGTCGGGATCTTTATCGGTAATGATACCTTTATCCACTCTTCACTCTCGAAAGGAATCACCGAAGATAGACTGAAACAAAGCTATTTTGACAAGCGTTTTGCTGGAGCCGTGCGGCTACTTAACGTGCCGGCAGATAAATTGCCTGTACTTCAAGCAATACCAGAGGTCTCAACAGATATTTCCGAGCCCTCATGATGAAATATTCAACAGCCCTTACTGATAATGTTGTTCTTTTTCAATAATAAACATGAGTCATTATGAAATACGGGTGTTTAAAACAGGCTTTACTTACAGCCACGATGTGCCTTGCGTTTGCTCAATCCGCATTTGCTGATGGAGGAGATATAGCTGTAGGTGTCAAAGGTGGGACATTGGGATTTGGAGGAGAGGTGACCGTAGGGATCACGCCTTCCTTTAATGCAAGAGCGAGCTATAACGGGTATAATTACAGCGGTTCAACCTCCCAAAACCAGATTACTTACGATTACAAGTTATCTCTTGGGTCATTTCCTCTGTTGCTCGACTGGTATCCATTTGAACACTCAGGTTTCAGGCTCTCACCGGGAGTTATCTTCAATAACAACAAGATAAGCGCTACCGGCAAATCGTCACAAGTTACCTCTGTTACTATTGGAGGTACAACCTATACTACAGATCAAATAGGCTCACTGACGGGCGGTGTTGATTTCAACAAGACAGTACCCTATGCTGGTCTTGGATGGGGCAATGCTGTTGGCAATAATTCCGGCCTCTCCTTTTCTTTCGATCTTGGCGTCATGTTCCAGGGTTCACCAAAAATGGCGCTGAACGCCAGCAACCTTCAAAACAACCCTCCTATAATCCAGTCAACTATTCAGAAAAGTATTGATAAGGAAATTGCTGACCTGAAAGACAAAACCGATAAATTCAAATATTACCCTGTACTCTCTGTCGGTCTGGCCTACAAGTTTTAACCCTTCGGCCCTCTTTTTGCTTCAATCTGATGCAGCAGGCACTTTTTTAAAATGGGTGCCTGCTTTTTTTTCTGCTCATATCTAAACCTGCGGCAAGATTTTAAAAAATGATTATAATCCTGCAGAAAGTCAGGTAATGCTAACGCCATACAGGATATACAATCTTCCCTTTTCCTGCCGAATACTATGAAAGTCTTTGTGAAAGTGACCTTGATTTTTCTTTTCACCGTAAGTTCCGCCGCAGCAATCTTTTTTTTAAGCCTTGGCTTTGTGGTTTCACTTCATGCAGGAAATCCTGAACAATCAGATGTCATTATTGTGCTGGGAGGAGATAACGGACTCCGGGTGCGAAAAGGGGCCGAGCTCTATAAAGCCGGGTACGCCGCGCATGTTATTGTAACGGGTATTGACGAAAAATTTTACCATCCCGGTCATCCCAACTGGAGGGAACGCCGCATGATGGCGCTCGGAGTGCCAAAAAATGCAATCAAGGTCGATACCAAATCCACCACAAGCTGGGAGGAGGCCGAAAACACATCGGACACAATGAAAAAAAAAGGATGGAAAAGTGCACTTGTCGTCAGCGACCCTCCGCACATGCTCCGTCTCTATGAAACCTGGAGCAAGGCATTTGAGGGATCGTCAAAAAAGTTTATCCTTGTGCCAACAAATCCGATATGGTGGCACCCGATGCTCTGGTGGAAAAACGAGAAAAGTTACCAGTTTGTGATGAACGAGATCAAAAAAAACCTCTTCTACGCCGTAGTATACTACTGAACCGGCAAGGTTAGATTGCTAAATCAGTTACGAGTGACCTCCCACAACAATTCGCATGATTTTAACATTTAACACGACAAACCGCACAAGCTGCCAGAGCAGATTTTTCCGCCAGTAGAGGGTACCTTTTGAAGGTACCGGTGGATATGCTTCATCGTAATACGCCTTGACTTTATTCGTGCCCATAGGTTTTACAGATTTAAGGTGTTTTTCAATGAGGTTATTCTGGAATCAACCACCAGAAGGGGTAGCCCTTTGCCTTGTGGAAAAATACATAGTGAAGAATGAATTTCAGCCAATGACCCGCCAAACCAGCCTCACCAAGAGAGTAGTTCATGTCGCGACCCCATTCAGGATACTTTTTCCAGTCAGGCACAACCGGAAAAAGTGTCATTGAAGCACCAAGGCCATCAAAGGAACCAAACCCTGCTGACACAACACATGCTGCGCCCATTCTGCTCATGGAGGCTTTATGGTGATGTTCAGTGGCGCCCTGAATTATCTCTGCAATATTGAGTGCTACAATTTTACCCATAACACCTGCCGGCATGCCGGTACGTGGTGCTGTCGGGAAAATCTGACGTCCACTCGGACTTGTCATGGGCTTGGAAATCGGATGCGGTGGTGCAAAGGCAATGCCCGGAGCATAGATGTTTTTATAGAGAGGGTTCTGGTAGATCGTTGGCCAGTCTTCAGCTTCCCAATCCTCAAAGGGCTTTGCCGCATAATTGGCATCAACCTTCATAAACTTGTTTGGCGCAAACATCTTCTCGGTAATCTCCGCTCCACTCTTGTCAAACGAGGTCAGTCCAACACCGGAGAATGAGGGAATGAGCATGGCAAAATCAAATTCCTGGGTCAACTCTTCACCAGCAAGCGTCTCGTAGTGTGCTTTACCGGGTTCAACCTTGTGGACACCAGCCCTTCTGATCCAGTTGATGCCATACTCGGCCATAATGGATTCAGTGAAAACCTTTGTCGGGGTGTAATAGCCTCCGCGGTTGATAAAGGCGCCTCCCATGCCAAAATCACCCAGCTCATACTCATTGGACAACCAGGTAATCTGAGCCTTGTCACTCAGTCCACGCTTTTTAATTTCATGCGCTACATTAAGAATATACTCAAAGGCAGCACCCTGACAGGTGGCCATCGCATGACCGGTACCAATCAGAATACGCTGCTTCTGGCCAGCTTTCATTTTTTTGATATTGTCCTGCAGATGCTCCCATGCATGGGCTGCATGGCTATAGGTGCAAACCGAAAAGCTGTTTTTATCGGGGCCAAGACCTTCGGTTGCCTCAAAATTAAGCTTCGGACCGGTTGCGTTGACAAGGTAGTCATAGTCAACTTTTTCAGTCTGACCATTCCGCAACCCGTCGGTGTATTCAATCGTCACATACCCTTTCCGGATTTCACTATCCCCTTCCGGATGGATTTCGTGTGCTTTAGCTTGTTTAAGCACAATGCCCCAGCGGTTATAGACCTTTTTCAGTTCGAACCGGACATCATCAATCGACATCTGACCAACACCAACCCAGATATTCGAGGGAATCCACTGATAGTAACTGTTTGGAGTAACAACAACGACCTCATGACTTTTGCCAAGTTTCTTTTTAAGAAACGAAGCGCAAGTATGCCCTGAAATTCCTGCTCCTAATACAACAACTTTTGCCATAGACAGTCAAAGTTTTCAATTGCACCATACTAATAAAATCTACTATATGACTATTTAGTTATTTAAATATTAAAGAACAATAAAAAACTGCATTCCTCACAACAACGCATCAGAGAATAGATCGAAATAGCTGCCGTCTCCAACAATGAATAAAGTGAAATAACACTTCAAAAAGTTCCTCTTCTTTGCTGCGAGCGCCAGCAAGGTCTGTGTTGCGTTGTCAAAAAGAATAAATTATGGCCTTTGGTGAAAGAGGGAGAATAAAGAACGTGAAATCAATAATTAAATGGTAACCTGTTGTACAGTGTACTATGATGACAAATTCAGGTTACCATGAGGAAATTCGTCCATGATTACGAAGAAGAAATTACCGCTTCATCCAGGAACTGTTCTGCTTGAGGAGTACATTACCCCCATGAACCTTACCGAAAAGAGAATTGCTGAGGATATTCGTATTCCGGTATGGCGCATCAATGATATTATAACTGGAAAAAGGAGTATAACTGCTGAAACAGCTTTGCGACTTGGACGCTATTTCGGTACCCCTGCCCATTTCTGGTTTGGACTTCAAATGGATTATGATCTGCAAGTCGCTCTCAACAGTGAGGGATCTAACATTGAGCGGGATATAAAGGCCTATGACGACTCAAGGCCATAAGCCTTTCACTCTTTGCCGTCGCAGTCAGATTCCGCTTCCTGAACAAGGTCGGATGGTATTTGACGACTAACTTTTGCTCCGAGCCTGCGGATCTCTTCTACCCTGCCCACAAGATTACCTCGTCCCTCTTTGATGCGTTTCAGAGCAAGATCGAAGGAGTCTGACACTACTGTCAGCTTTTTTCTTGCATCTGTCATGGCATCAAGCACAAGAAAAACCTGATCGTAGATTTTCCCGGCTTTTTCGGCAATAAGTTCCGCATTTCGGTTCTCATTCTCCCTCCGCCATATTTGCGCAATGAGCTTGAGAGTGATCATAAGCGTGGTGGGGCCACACAAGACCACGTTTTTTCCCGCAGTATCGTAGAGTAGTTCGGTGTCGGCCTGCATGACTGCCTGCCAGGCTGGCTCGAGAGGAATACACATAATAACGAAATCGAGGGTTCTGTTGCCACCGATACCACTGTACTCTTTTGCCTCCAGTTCAGCAATATGGCGACGAACGGACTGAACATGCTCTTTCATCGCCTGCTGGCGCTGTTTGTCATCATCGCAGCGACAGAAGCGCTCATAGGCGGTAAGGGAAACTTTGGAATCAACAATGACTGCCTTGTTTGCAGGCAGCAATACCATAAAGTCAGGGCGTTTCATCAATCCATCATCTTGCCGGAAACTCTCCTGCGCCATGTATTCACGGCCTTTTGCAAGGCCTGACACCTCAAAAATACGCTCGATAATCATCTCACCCCAGTCACCCTGTTTTTTTGAGTCACCCTTGATGGCCTGTGCCAGCAGGTTGGCCTCTTCACTCACCTTTCCACTCAACTCATGCAGTTGGCGCACCTGTTCGAAGAGGCGTCCTGAAAGCTCACTATCGACGGTGTGCACCTCATCAACTCTCTTTCGAAATGCATCAATCTGCTCGCGAAGGGGCTGCAATAGTCCATCCATGCGTTCGCGGTTTTCAAGACCGATAGCTCTACCCCGCTCTTCAAATATTCTGTTGGAAAGGTTTTCAAACTCAATTTTCAACCGGGATTCAGACTCCTGCATAAGGGCTGTTTTTTCTGTGCTATTGCGCTGCTCGTTCTCAAGATCAGCTTCAAGCCGGGCCTGACGAATCTTGAGATTTTCGAGCTCCCGGGATTTCAACTGAAGCATTATAGCTACAACAACCAGCAGGGCAAAAAGAGGGAGAATGCTGGAAAAATAGAGAAGGTCGGTCATGAGGATTGGGATTTGAAGAGTGCGGGGTTGGCTGGCCGCTAATACAAGGTTTTGAGATTTTTTTCAAGTAATTTTGCCCGCTCGTTATGTTTAAGAACAAATGCCATATAGAGCACCACCATCAGGTTGATCACAACAAGTGCGATCTTAAGCCATGTAAAACCTTTGGCAAGCTCAAAGAGTTCAACCGGAAGATAAACGCATCCGCTGATCAGCGCAAACCATTCAGCCCATCGCCTTGCAAACCACAGTCCATAAGCCTCAATAAAACGCATAAGCGCATACAGGAGGGCAAAAAGCGCAAGAAAACGTAAACGGCTATCGGTAAGATGCCCTGCCGCTTCGATAAAGATCCTGGGAATATTATGTGCTGGATTAAGATGCAAATGCCTTATAAGCTGCTCGGCAGAAGCTTGAATATCCTGAGGCATCATTGAAAAAATGGCTACTCCGGCAAGCAGTACCAGTAGACCCTTGAAAGCTTCAAATAGTGCTACGACCTTGAGGACACGCGTCATTTTATAGTTCAGAACCATTCTCTTAGAATATACGTTATTTATTCTCCATCGATAATTTGAGTTTTAATATATCACACATTCAGCAAGAGCGAAGCAATTTGAAAACTATTCCAACAATTCAAGCTATCTTGCAAATTTCAATATATATACCATAAAGAAAATAAACCCTGCAAAGCTTTTGTTTGAGAATATCTTTTTCTTACCTTAACATTCCTGTAAAGGCGAAGTGGCCGAGTGGTTAGGCAGAGGTCTGCAAAACCTTCTACAGCGGTTCGAGTCCGCTCTTCGCCTCCAACAAAAAAGCCTGCATAATGCAGGCTTTTTTGTTTATTGAGAATCTCTTCATACAACACCATCCTATCCTATTACTGCCGCACCGGAGATAATGGCTTTGACAAGCTTCTCTATGGTAGCGTCATCCATCAAGACTGGAATGTTGAGGCATATACTGCTGCGAAGCATGATACCGGTTTTTGGCCAGAGTGCTTCAAGATCAGCACTGCTGTAACGGTCGAACTCACCAAGAAGGTGGTCCCATACTCCTGCGAAATGCCAGTCAAGCGCTTCAGGAAGAATCTTGGTACCAAAACCATGCTTGGTCAGATGCGCTTCAAACTGGAGCGCAGCTTCACGGTTCCTGACTCTGAAAATCAAGGTATCACCCTGCGAACCAGCTTCATCAGTGAATGGCCTCAGGATAATATTATCAAGATGACGGATTGCCTCCTTGATTTTACGCTTGTTCTCTTTTGCTTTTGAAAGGATAGTCTCGATTTTTGCAAGCTGGGCAAGACCAATTGCTGCTGTCACCTCGCTGATGCGTAAATTCAGGCCTTTAGATCTCCGTGGATCTTTGCCTCTCGGCAGACCGGGCTGGTGCATGTGGCCATGATCGGAGAATTCGGCTGCACGATCGTAAATATCCTTGTCGTTGGTTACAATTATTCCACCCTCGCCGGTATGGAGTGTCTTGCCTGCATCAAACGAGAAGGAGGCTACACTGCCAAAGGTACCGAGCTTGTGGCCTTTGTAGGTGGCGCCAAGTGCCTGGGCGGCGTCCTCGATGAGGATAAGGTTGTGTTTTTTGCAAATTGCCGAAAGTTCATCCATTTTGGGAGAGGCCCACATTGGAATTGCTACAACTGCTTTTGTTGATGGCGTAATAGCCTTTTCAACTTCCAGAGGGTCGAGATGGTAGGTTTCATCAAGCTCAACCGGCACTGGCACCGCGCCTAAGGCGCTGATGGCCTCAATCGGGGCAATAAAGGTCCATGCCGTGGTAATAACCTCATCACCGGGCCCTATCCCTGCACCGGCAAGCGCGCAATGAATAGCAGCTGTACCTGATGAGACCGCATGAGCATACTTGACACCTATCCATGCTGCAAATTTTTCCTCAAACTCTCTTGTCTTGTAATTACCACCACCGTAACGGTAGAGATTAACCTTCTCCCTGCTGAAGAGCTCCTGTATTTCGGCCAGTTCTTCGCGACCGATGAGTTCTGCACCCGCCATAATATGTCCTGTTCTTTTATGTTAATTGAAAAACAACGGCCCTTGCCGATTCTTCTGTAAACTCAACGGGATTACCTGAAAATGATCCTTTCAGGGCTTCCGATGCATTGTGTGCAAATTCCACAGCATTACCCTTCCCGTAGCCATAAGGTACCAATGTAGGTATCTTGAGCAGCCGGTAGAGATCATCCATCTCTTCAAGCAGTTCCTCCGTAGCTTCTCTTGGTGAGGGTGAAGAGCGCATGGGATTGAGCAGTGCATACTTTTCGTAACCTTGAAGATGGTTGTAACGCATGACCTCCTTGAGAAAGATCGCTCCGGCAAGACCGTGAGGTACTCGATGCTTTACTCCAAGATAATAGGCAAAGCCGTTGGTCGGACCGTCTCCAGAGTTCATGAGAGCTACAGTTCCGCAAACGCTGCCAATAGCGAGATCGAGCCTCGACTCTGCCCTGTCGAGCTGGTTCTGCTGCAAGGCGTAAAAGGTGCGCTGAAATCCCTCGACAGAAAATATCCTGCTCAATTCAGTATGCTTGATTGACCCGAAACTGTCAACGCAGTGCACAAGACTGTCCATTGCTGAAGCTATAACGCTTTCCAATGGGGCTGTCATAGAGAGCTGGGGGTCGATAACTGCTTTTTTAGGAAAGTTCTTTTTACTGTTTATCCCAAGTTTACGTCCTTCTGCCTCATCAATAAATACCGCATTAAAGCTGACCTCAGCCCCGCTTCCCAGAAGCGTCGGTACAGTGACAAGCGGCAGAGGATCATTCACGCCTGCGGGAAATCCCTTGAGGGAAAGAGCTGGGACGTTATTGGTCATAAGCAGAGCCACCCCTTTTCCAAGGTCAAGAGTACTGCCGCCACCTATGGCAACAATAGCATCAGGTGAATTGCTCCGGAAAAATTCCGCAACATTTTCAAGATGAGTATAGGTCGGCTCACCACCGAATTCGTTACAGTAAACCACTGAGTTTGAATAGACAGAGGTAAGATTTTTCAGAACATCCTGAAAATAGAGGTTGCCAGTCACATTGGCATCATAGATGATACCGGGCTTCTTCACGGCCAATTGAGCTATATGCTCATTCAGTTTGAGAGCCTCATTAACCCCGATAACAAGATCGGTGGATAAAAAAAAATTCATAACAACTGTGATCTAAGGGTTTTATTGGTTCACATCCTGGCCTGCAAGATGTTTTTTATTAAAGTAATACTCAATTAAATCCGCTTCTTCAAGAGTATCAATCTCCCATGTCTGCCAGAACTCCATTTCATAAGCTGAGAGCTTGGCACCGATCCTGTTGCCGAAAGCCGTAAGCGTTTCAGGTTTGAAGATATAGATCGAACCATTTTCAATGAACTGTGTCGGACGATCCTGGCGCATGCCGCGATTGCGGTAGTCAAAGTTAACGCTTTTCCACTCTCCCTCCCTGGACTCCCACAGTGTCAGGTCATCAGCTCTGGTAACCGAGATGAGTGAATCAGCCCCTTCCTGAAGAAAAAGCTCAACAGCCCGATCAATATCACCGGGTTTGCGTAATGGGGATGTTGCCTGAAGAAAAACAATAATATCCAGAGGGATGTGGTAGTCCCGCTCAATAACTGATGCAGCATGCAGGATTGCTGATTCAGAGCTTGCCTTGTCGCCGGAAAGTTCCGGGGGGCGCACGATCACCTCCGCTCCATACTCTACAGCAACATTGGCGATAGCATGGTCATCCGTGGTGACAAAAACCCGTTCAATAGTTGTCGATGCCAGGGCTTGCAGGATAGTCCATGCGAGCAGGGGTTTTCCGGAAACCGGGTAAATGTTCTTTTGTTTCAGGCCCTTCGACCCGCCTCTTGCAGGAATGATTGCTACGGTATGCATAAATAAATAGTCAGGGTTTTTCTCAGCCGTCAATAACCTGACGGCACACTTCAGCGATATTCCTTGCTGCGGATTTGTTCTGCAGAGGGGTAAGCGCTTTTAACAGGTCGGAAGGCAGACCGCAATGCACAACTTTGTTCAGAGCAGATCCTACAAAAATTGTGGATGAAAACTGGGCAATCAACATCCGGGAGTTAGCTATCATCTCTTCTGTTCTGCCTTCACTGAACACAAGACTCTCCGGGGCATACTGCCCGATCTCCCTTATTGCCCTTTCAGCATTTTCATTGGGATGCAACTTGAACATGAGCTGACTGCCTTCAGCCATTTCAAGATACTTTCTGATATTTTTAATGCGATTTTCGTAAATAAACGTTTCACGATTGTCCGATGTACAGACAAGGACATAATCGCGATATTGAAAGTCATTCTGAAGGTACTGCTCGCAGTTGTCAAAGTTTGGAATACTGGTAACCACTATTTTTGTCGGATTTACCCCTTTATTGATAAAAAGTTCGCGGTACCCTTCACTGGCAACACAGAACTTTTCGTAAACATCGGAGAGCCCTGTCGTAGAGGTACCGGCAATCCAGCGGGGAATCCACTGAAAGTTTCTTGCCAGATGGTAGAGCACTGTTTCCGGCTCAGTCATTCCCTCCTGAACCAAGACAATTTTTTTTCGACGGATATGTCGCGGTACAATGAGATCCGTACAGGTAACCACAAGATCATAATCATAGCCAAGGCCGCCAATATCAAGCTTGCATTCGTGTAAACGAAGATAGTCAAGCGTTCTTTCGGAGCGCTTACGGCCCATAATGGTAAACTCAAGCAGCCCACGTTCACTTGCTGCACCGAGAATACCATCACTAAAAAACGGGGAAAAATAGTGGTCATAATCGGTCAAGCACCCGGAAATCTGATGCATCTGGGTAGTCTGGTTCATGGAACCGCAAATAAATAAAATTTTTTTCTTCATGACTCTGCGCTACTGACTCTTTCTGCATCACGGAGGTGCACACCTGAAAAAAACATGACACCATACCCTGCGGCGTACCAGAGCACCTCTTTGAACCGCCTCAACAGCACAAATGCGCCACCATAGGCCAGAAAATCATGCATGCCGAGCGCCTGAAAAAAGGCGAGATAGCCGAGATCCTGCACACCAAGTCCTGAAGGAATGAAAAAAAAGAGTGCACGAAGCAGGGTAATGGCGGTGTCAATGGCAAGTACCTGAATAAACGAGATATGGACACCAAGCAAGGTCAATATGATATAACTCTCAATGGCAAGCGTGAACCAGGCAAGGATATAAAATAGCATAACCATGAAGAGTCTTCCTGTAAAAGGACCTCTATAACCCTTAAGCTCCTCATCGGTATCGAGAAATCCAGACTCTTTCTCAATAAGCCATGCTTTGATCCGCTTGAAGGGAATACGCATCAACAAGCCATGCAGATTATGAGCGGCTTTTCCGTTCAGCAGCAGCATAAGAAGAAAAAGAAAAAAGAGAAATATAGCACTACCGGTAGCCACCATAATATAGCCAAGTCCCTCAAACCCCAACATACGAACGGAAGCATGCTGTAAAAGTGAAAACCCTGCTGTGGCTCCGATAAGGGTATAGACTCCCTGAGCGATACCAAGCATGAGTCTGCGTACCGCCACGCTTGCCACGCCGGCGGGAAGAGGAATCTTGAGAAAGCGATAGCAGAGAAAAGGACGCAGAGGTTCACCAACAGCCACTCCTGCAGGCAAGGTCATGGAAACAGTTTCTGATATGATCTGTATTTTAAGAAGCTTGAAAAAGGATATTGAAGCAAGGCTTTGGGGCAACAGTTTGATCCAGGCGAATGTTTCGATGAGGTGAAGCGCCAGATAGGGAAGAAGAATAAAAAGCGATGAAAAACCGATCTTCGAAATCCGCCCAATCGCACCTTGAAGGTCAACCTGCCTGAAAAGGTAGACAAGAAGGAGAGTGCCGAGACAAAGTCCGGCATAACCAGTCCATGAAGAACCGGATTTTTTCGTCATCTGCATGAATTAATCAGGAAACAAGGCTAAAAAAGAATAAAAAAAACCAAAAACTCCAGGGATAAGCTGGAGCACACAAAAACCACAAGAGTTCAGCTGACTGATTCAAGTGTTGTAATATAAAAAATCCCTGATTTAAGGCCTTTGTTGTTTTTGTTCTATTATTGTTTTTTATTTTGCATGCCTGTTCCAAAAAAACAAATAAACAATACTATGAACCAACTTAAGCCTTTACTTAGAACTCTCTTTATTCCGGGCATGTTATTTCTTGGTGCCTGCTGCTGTAATAAAAGTGTTGTTCCCGTACCAACACCTCCACCACCACCTCCAGTTATTCACTCTTCTCTTGGTGACGTGTTTTTTGATTTTGATAAATCAGAGCTACGCACTGACGCTGTTGCACAGTTGAAAACCAATGCCAACTGGATAGAGGCAAATGCTGGAAAAAAGGTTATCATCGAAGGCCATTGTGATGAAAGAGGTACCAACGAGTACAATCTTGCCCTTGGCGAACGCCGTGCCAACAGTGCAAAAGATTACATCGTGCATCTTGGTGTTGAACCTGCCAAACTGAAGACCATCAGCTATGGAGAAGAAAAACCATTTGCAGAAGGTCACAACGAAGAGGCATGGGCACAGAACAGAAGGGCTCACTTCATCGCTGAATAACAAACAAAATATTTCTTTACAAGGCTATCTCTCTTCGGTGAGGTAGCCTTTTTTTATTTAAACTCCAGCAACATTTTTTTTATTGCAAAGCTTATTGTTAATTATTTGTTAATTGTTGATCGGCGGCTTGCAGGGAGCCGGCTTACGTTACCAATAACACCCATCTTCTGAAACCCTGTCGAATTTCCGGCTCTTTTCCACAAGAAAAACTCTTTCGCTGATGGGACTCATCAATCCTGACTTCCAGACATTACCCGAACTTTTCTTCTCTGTTTTCACCCACTACAGAGAACTGGAATCAAAATTTCCAATTGCAAGAAAGGTGAACGGCGTCTATGAACCCATTTCATATAAGACGCTTGAAGAGGATGTCCGCCATTTTGCAGCGTTTTTAAAACACAACGGTGTAACCGCCAAGGATCGTGTCGGCATTCTTTCGGAAAACAGACCGGGCTGGTATCTTGCCGACATGGCCATTCTGAACCTTGGCGCTATTAATGTCCCGCTCTATCCCTCTTTGCCGGCCAATCAAATTGAATACATTCTCAATAACTGCAGTGCCAAGGCCATAATAGTTTCAAACATGCTTCAGCTTGGCAAAATCCTCTCGATCTGGCAGAACTTACCGGAGTTGTGCCTTGTGATCGTTATGAATCGGCTGGAGGAGGTTGTGGAGGACGTTCTTGACTTGAACCAGGCCAAGGAGGAGGGAAAAATAATTCTTGAAAACAAACCGTGGTTCCTTGACGCTCCACCTGTTGAACCTGACGATGTTGCCACCGTCATTTATACCTCTGGCACGACTGGACTTCCCAAAGGGGTGATGCTCACGCACCGAAATATTTGTGAAAATGTGAAATCCAGCTCATCAATCATTCGTCTTGATGAATCCGACCGCGGACTCTCTTTCCTGCCTCTCTCCCATGCATACGAGCGTACTGGGGGGTATTATCTGCTTTTTTCATGCGGTGCGAGCATCTACCTGGCTGAAAGCATTGAAACAATTTCTCTGAACATGTCAGAGGCCCGTCCAACCATTATCTTTACTGTGCCAAGGCTGTTCGACCGTATCAAGATGGGTATAGTGAAGCAGATTTCAGCGGAAAGTGTCATAAAGCAGAAAATATTTGGCTGGGCACTCTCTACGGGAGAAAAATATCATCGGGAAATCAACCATAGAGGAAAATCGTCAACATTTCTCTCGTTACAGCACACTCTGGCCGAAAAGCTTGTCTATCATAAAATCCAGAAAAAATTAGGCGGAAGTCTGCGGTATTTCGTATCCGGTGGAGCTGCACTGCCACAAAAGATAGGCGAATTTTTTCAGGCACTCGATATCACTATTCTTGAGGGATTCGGTCTGACTGAAACATCACCTATCACCAATGTCAACAGACCTGAAAAGATAAAGTACGGAACCGTAGGGCCTGCTGTTGATAACGTTCAGTTGAAAATTGCAGAAGACGGCGAAATACTCTTCAAAGGTCCGAATATCATGAAAGGGTACTGGAAGGATGAAGAAGCAACCCGTCAGGTTATAAAGGATGGATGGTTTTACTCCGGAGACATAGGTGTGGTCGACAAGGATGGTTATTTAAAGATAACCGACCGTAAAAAACATATTATTGTTACCTCCGGTGGCAAAAATATTGCACCAATGCCTATCGAGAACCTGATTTCTGAAAGTCCTTTTGTTGATCAGGTCGTTGTGATTGGAGAAAAAAGACCGTTTCTGATTGCCCTCATTCTTCCGGATTTCAGCGAACTTAAAAAGTTTGCCGCTGCCGAGGGCATTCAGGCTGCCAGCAGCAAGGAGCTCATCCAGAACAAAAGTGTCCAGCAGATTTTTGAAAAACTCATGCGCACTGTGTCACGACAACTTGCAACCCATGAAAAGGTACGCAAGTTTCTGCTTGTCGAAGATGCATTCACCATTGAAAACGGTCATATAACCCCCACCTTGAAACTAAAGCGCAAGGAAATTACCACCAGGTACGCCACAGAAATCGACAAAGTGTACAACACCCTCAATATGGTCTATAATTCCGAATGAGCGAACGGGCTCAGCTCCCTTTGATTTTCAGGATTGAAAGAGCACCGGCAGTGGTGCTCTTTTGGCGTTCAATCAGCCCGTCAGCGATAAGGTCAGTGATGATTTCATTCATATCCCATGGGCAAGAAGCATATTTTTCACTGATCTCTTCGAGAAACATACCATCTGTATTGACGAGTTCCTTGATCAGTTTTCCACGATACCAGCGCTTAGAGCCCTGAAATTTTGACTGTCTGGTAAGGGGACGGATACCTGTCTTTTTGCTGGTCAGTACAAGAGAACCGTAATCCATCAAGGCGTTATGCCACTCGCGGCTTCTGCCTGGCGGAACCAACGTTTCGGCTACCTGTTGCAGTTGGGCTGGTGAGATATCCTCAGGGAGAGCGAACTCATGAATAATTATTCTACGGATATTGGTATCGACAGCTGCGGTATCAAAATTATCGGCAAACACGGGAATGGAACGGCAGGTATAGGCTCCAATACCGGGAAGAGATTTAAGTGAATCTGGTTGTGAAGGAACAATGCCACCAAAAGAGTTCATAATGACAGCCGCACACCGATGCAGCCTTACTGCTCTTGAGTTGTAGCCAAGTCCACTCCAGAGGATGAGAACCTCACGAAGGGATGCAGAGGCAAGATGCTCTATATCGGGAAATTGTTGCAACCATGCCTCAAACCTCGGAACCACCCTCTCTGCCTGAGTCTGTTGCAGCATGATCTCGCTGATCATGACAGCATAACGGTCGGTTGTGTTCCTCCAGGGAAATGCCCTTCCGTTCAGCCGATAAAATTCAAAAATCTTTTCACGAAAAAGTTCAATATCCATAAGAGACGTTGTTGAATAGCGTTAAAAAGCAGCCTTAAACATTGTCCTATCAATGACATTAAACCGTTTATCGCTATTCAACCACGTCCCAAATCACCCGGCAGCGCCAAGGCGTGCCGGTTTGACTTATAAAAGCTCAGGCTTTTTCTGCAACCTTGCGTTCCTTGACTTTTAATGCAGCTTTTCCTGTACGTTTGCGCAGGTAGAACAGTTTTGCTCTTCTTGCCTTGCCGTGCTTAAGCACTGTAACACTCTCAATGTTAGGCGAATTGACCGGAATAATTCTTTCAACACCAACACCGTGAGATATCTTGCGGACGGTGATTGTTTTATTGCCGCCTGCTCCCCTGTCACTGATAACAATACCCTCGAAGGCCTGAAGTCTTTCTTTTTCGCCTTCAATAACCTTCAACTGAATCTTGACGGTATCGCCCGGATTAATTTCCGGAAAATCGGTAACGGCCTGGGTGGCTTCAACTAACTTAATTAACTGATCCATGACAACAACTATTTACGTTATTTTTTCTTTAATTCTTCTAAAACTATATGATCAAGCAAATCTGGCCTGCGCTGCTGTGTTCTTTCAAGAGCATTCTCACTACGCCAGTGCTCTATCCTGCTGTGATGCCCTGTCAACAGTACTTCCGGAACCTTCATCCCTCTGAATTCTGAGGGACGCGTGTAATAGGCACAATCAAGGAGTCCGTTCTGAAAAGAGTCGGTCAGAGCTGACTCACTGTCACCAAGAACACCTGGTATAACCCTCACTACAGCATCCATAAGAAGCAGTGCTGGAATCTCACCGCCTGAAACAACAACATCACCAATGGAAATCTCCATGGTAATCAAATTCTGACGGATTCTTTCATCTACAGCCTTGTAATGACCGCAGAGTATAATCACATTCTGCATCCTTGAAAGCCTGTTTGCCATAGATTGCTCAAACAGCTTTCCATCCGGCGAAAGAAAAATCACAGCATCATACTCTCTTTCGGCCTTCAGTGCTTCAATACAGGCAAATACCGGTTCTGGACGGAGTACCATTCCTGCTCCTCCACCAAATGGTGAATCATCAACCTGTTTATACTTTCCCAGTCCATAGTCATGCAAGTTATGAACATGAATGTCAGCATGGTTTTTTTTCCGGGCAATGCTTAACAATCCATTATCAAGCGGCGAATCAAAAAAACCGGGAATGACGGAAATAACATCAATCCTTATTGCATTCATCGGAAGAAAAGCTTCAACAGATTTTTCAGGGTTTAATCATTTACAGAAACTCGCCATACCTTGGTATCACCATGTACTTTTCACTGAGATTGAACTCTTCAACAAATTCTTCTATAGCTGGCACCAAAATCTTTTTTTCGCCAACCTGAACCTCATAAACTTCATGTGCCGGCATCCTTATCACATTGGTAACAATCCCTGCCTCCCTGCGATCACGGTCAAGAAGCTTCATGCCGATAATCTCATGAACATAGGCACGGTTATCCGGCTGAGGTAAAAGCTGATCTTCAGTAACAAACAATTTCCATCCGGTCAATGCCTCGGCTTTCTCCACACTATCAATTCCTTCAAAGAACAACCATGCAAAACCTGCGGATAGAGCGGCTTTTTTAACCTTTAACCGCTCTACAGAGTCAATGGATTTCCCCGCATAATATTCCTTACGGGAAAGAAAACTTTCAGGGAAATCAGTAACCAGCTCCACTTTCACTTCACCCTGCAATCCTTTCGGCTTGAGAATGACACCCGTTACATAGAGCTCCATCAGTAACTCCCCGTAAAAGCGTGATTATGCCTGAGCAGCTGCTTTCGCTTCTGCCTCTTTTTTTGCAGAGCGGCGATGAGACTTCAATGCAAGGCGCTTCTGACGTCGTACGTTCTGATGCTCCTGCCACTTTTCCATCTCAGCTGTAATGTCAGCTTCGCTGCGACCCATGCTCTTGAGTCTAAGTTCATAAAGCAATCCGGTCGTGCGGATAAGACTGTTTACTGTTGCGGTTGGCTGTGCACCTGTCTGCATCCAATACGTAATACGCTCTTTATTAATGGTTACAGCATGCGGTTTTGCAGTCGGCTGATAATGGCCTACAACTTCAAGAAATTTGCCGTCCCGTGGTGAGCGTGCATCGGCAACAACAATCTGGTATACCGGCAATTTTTTTCTTCCTGCTCTTTTCAGTCTGATCTTTACCAAGGCTAAAGTATTTTAGTTAATGTTAACTGTTAACAGTAAATGCAATCTATCGTTTTAAAAACTTTTCAAGCGCGAGATTCTGCGAAGTAATTTTTCTGCCGGACTGTGACAGTTTCGATACCGAACGCATCATCTTTTTCATCTCTCCGAACTGCTTGAGCAGAAGGTTAACCTCCTGAACTTTCGTACCGCTGCCGTTTGCAATTCGTTGACGACGGCTTCCGTTGATGATATCAGGATTTATTTTTTCCTGCCTCGTCATGGAATTAATCATGGCTTCAATAGGTTTGAAGTCGAGATTCTCAAGATCCTGCTTTGGAACCATTTTATTAAGCCCCGGTACCATCTCTATAAGCCCCTGAATTGAGCCCATTTTCTTTAGCTGCTGCAACTGGTCGAAAAAGTCGTTGAGATCAAACTCATTCTTCATCAACTTTTTCTGCATCTCGACAGCTTTCTCAAGATCGAGATTTTCCTGCGCTTTTTCAACAAAACTTACAATATCGCCCATTCCCAGAATTCTCTGAGCCATACGATCAGGATAGAACAAGTCAAGATCGTCAACCTTTTCGCCGATACTGATAAATTTAATCGGCTTATCGACAACCTGACGAATGGAAAGTGCAGCACCACCTCTTGAATCACCATCCAGCTTTGTAAGCACAACACCGTCAAAATCAAGACGATCGTTGAAAACCTTTGCGGTATTGACCGCTTCCTGACCCATCATAGAGTCAACAACAAAAAGAAGCTCATCCGGCTTGAGAGAGTTTTTCAACGCTTCAGCCTCAGCCATCATAAGTTGATCAATCTGCAAACGTCCGGCAGTATCTATAATAACAACATCTTTTGCCATCGACCTTGCCTCTTCAAGACCTTGAAGAGCTGCTTTCATGGCGTCCTGCTCTTCAATGGCAAAGACGGGAACATCCACCTGCAGACCCAGCGCTTTCAGCTGGTCGATTGCCGCCGGACGATAGACGTCAGCTGCAACAAGCATTGGATTTTTTCCGTTCTTTTTCAGACGAAGCGCAAGTTTTGCGCAGAATGTTGTTTTTCCCGATCCCTGCAGACCGGCAACCATTATTATAGCAGGAAGTTTCTTGGGCGAAAGGTTGAGCGGCTTCTGCTCTCCCCCCATCAACTCTGTAAGCTCATCATAGACGATTTTAACAATCATCTGTGCTGGTGAGACGCTTTTGATGACCTCTTCGCCGAGAGACTTCTCCCTTATATCCTCAATTAATTTCTTTGCTACCTTATAGTTAACATCGGCACCAAGAAGCGCTCGCTTGATATCACGCATGGCGAGACCAATATTGATCTCGTTAATAGTGGCTTGGCCTGCGAGCTTTTTAAAGGTGGCCTCTAATTTATCACTTAAACTATCGAACATGGTTACCCGCTTTTTTCATATAAAGCTTAAAAATGCTTGGCTTTAATTATAACAAAAAATAGCAAAAAATAAAATGATACCAGCATATCTTCATTGCTGAAAAGGATTTTCCTGCTATTTTTATTGTGTCTGCCACCGAAACACATCAAGAAACAAGAGGTTATGACTGTAAAATCCATTGAGACCATTCTGGACTCTTTTCGCAGCAAACGAATTGCTGTCATAGGCGACATCATGCTCGACAAGTATATCTTCGGTCATGTCTCCCGTATTTCACCGGAATATCCGGTTCCGGTAGTCGATGTCACCCATGAGGACAACAGGCTTGGAGGAGCGGCAAATGTTGCTCTCAACACCCGATCACTCGGAGCAGAGACCATGCTGATAGGGATTACCGGAGCTGACAGCAACAGGGAGGCACTTCTGGAACTCTTCCGAACTCATGGACTTGCAGCCGAAGGGCTGATCAGCGATCCTTCAAGGCCTACTACCTGCAAAACAAGAATTCTTTCACAAAACCATCATATCACGAGGGTTGACTTCGAAAGCAGAAAAGAGGTCGATAAAACGATAGAAAATGCTGTTATCGACTCAATTGAGGCTGTTATCGGCTCAATTGACGCTATCGTGCTGGAAGACTACAACAAGGGGTTGCTCAGCCCCCATATCATTCAGCATATCATTACATCAGCGAAAACACATGGTGTTCCGGTGCTTGTTGATCCGAAACTCCAGAACTTCTTTGCGTTCAGAAAGTGTTCGCTCTTTAAACCGAACCTTTCCGAAATGGCTGCGTCACTCGGTATCATCCTGCACAACAACGACGAGGAGGTTGAAGAGGCCTGCCGTCTGCTTCAGGAAAAACTTCAGACTGACACAATAATCGTTACAAGGAGCGAAAAAGGTATGACTCTCTATAACGGAGAGTTTACTCATATTGCAGCCACATCGCTTGAGGTTGCCGATGTTTCAGGTGCCGGTGACACCGTCATCGGAATTCTGGCACTTGGCGCTGCTGCAGGTCTCGACATAGTAACCAATGCAACCATAGCCAATCTTGCCGCTGGAACGGTCTGCCAGGAGGTTGGCGCCGTTCCAGTAAAAGCTGAAAAACTGATCAGGGCCTATCAGGAACACCTTCAACTATAGAGAGATACTCAGCAACAGAAAATGGTCACTCCGTTATAAATTTCTCATAATTTTGGATAACATCTTTGGCAGATTTCTTAAACGGAGCTTCTATTGGATTCTGATATTTTTCCTTTTTAACCATTTCCCGCAAATTGGTCAGGGTGTGATAAGGAGTATCAATAACAGCAATATTGGCCAGCCAGGAGGGAATTTCACCTCCGGGTTCGATATGAAGACGGAAAACAACCCTGCACTGGTTTGCTGATAGCGGAATAATGTTCCATGCACCCTCAAGCTGGGGTACGCGAACATATTTGTCGTTTAAAGGGAGATAATCAGCCATACATTCAAGTTTAATAAAAACCTCCCCTGTTTCAGGATCAAGATAGCCTTGTGAACGAGTTATGATTTCGCGGTCTGACACTGGCCATGGAGCTGTGACATGCTGATAGACAATTCGCCCTTCATCTTCCGAGAGCTCCTGAAGCACCTTCATTTCCTTTGTTTTCCATACCCACTCTGTGGCTGCGTCAACATCATATAACAGGCTCAGCACTGCATGTTGAGGAGCATCAATGGTGGCAATACCGACAAACGAAAGGAAATCGGAAGTTGGCACGGGACAGGTAAATATTTTCAGCCAGTCGTTTTTAAGCCGTAACGCACAGGATGCACTACTGATTTTTTCCAGTATTGACATAATCATCTCGGTTAAATCGTTAAAAAAATATTCAAGGTCGACTGCCCGGAAGTGTTTCAGCTATCTTGACCACTGGATCAGCACTCCGCACAAGAAACTTTAACTGGCCTTCAGCACCAAAAAGCTGATGTGCAATCTTCGACTTTACTGCACGGGCAATATGTTTTCTATCCCGAACAAAACTATTTCTATCGAAGGCAATCTTTTTGGCTTTGCATATTTTTACCACAAGGGCTTCAAAACTGCTCTCTTCAGTGTAATTGGCAATAAATCGATCCAGTGAGGTGCGATAACCCTGAACTGAACTTCGAGGATCGTCAAGAAGCTTCATCGCCATTTCATCAAAAACACCTGACTGATAGAGTTTCTGATAAAAATCAGATAACGTCCCACTGGTCACCCAGAAATCAGGAATAATGCCACCTGCATCCCTGAGAGCAACAAGTTTACTCTGCCCGTTTTCCTTTCCTTTTAGAGTGGACACAAGAGAGGGCAGAGATGAAGTCTTATAGACAGAGAGTTCACTGTTTTTCAGATACAATAAACTGTCAGGATCAGCAAAGAGTTTCTGGGGAAGAATATTAATCATCGCTTCCTTGTAATAACTCTCACGGCCTTCAACTCCCTTGCGATAGACTCTCTGAATCTGGCGGCCTGAAGGAGTATAATATCTGGATACGGTCAACCGAATGGCAGAGCCGTCGGCAAACTGAAGCTGACGCTGCACCAGGCCTTTACCAAAGGTAAGTTCGCCGACAACGGTTGCCCTTTTGTTATCCTGCAGCGCTCCGGCAAGAATTTCAGATGCTGAAGCACTTCCCTTATCTACAAGGAGAATCACATCCCCTTTTTTAAACCCCTCGTCAACAGATTTAGCAACATATCGCTCGTCCTCCGCACCACCTCTGCGGCTTTTTGTATAGACAATCAACTGCCCCTTGGCAAGAAATTCATCAGCAACCTCAACAGCCTGCTCAAGAAAGCCGCCAGGATTGCCTCTCAAATCAATTACAAGTCGCGTCATTCCCTGCTTTTTCAAACCGGCAAGCGCACGCCTGAACTCATCAGCTGTCGTAGCAATGAATCGACTCAACCGTATATATCCAACCCGGTCATCAATCATAAAGGCAGCATCAATACTTGATGTAGAGATTGTACCTCTGGTTACTGTAACGTCAAAAAGTTTTCCGTTTAAAGGCCTGAATACTTTCAGGCGCACTTTCGTACCCCGTTTGCCCCTAAGCTTTCTCAGTACATCCTGTTGAGTTATACCAACAGCTGAAGCAGAATCAATCCCGACAATACGGTCACCCGGAGAAATACCGACAGCAGCACTCGGTCCGCCCGAGAGGGGAGTGACAACAAGAAGCGTATCTCTTATAACTTCAAATTCAATACCTATGCCATCAAAATTCCCATCAAATTCCGCCTGAGAATATGAGACCTTTTCCGGCTCCAGATAAACCGTATGAGGATCGAGATACTCAGCCATTCCCTGAATCCCTGCACCGGCAAGACTGTCGCTGTCAACCTTATCTACATAGAGCTCTTTCATCAAACCATAAGCCTCAAGCATTTTTTTCTGCTGTTCAACCCGGCTCTCCCCGCCTCCGCTGAGCCTGGTTCCGAGAAAAATGCCGAAAACAAGCACAACAAGCATCATTACAATAGTCAGTGTACGGGACATGAGGAGTGGTTTAGTTACCGGGTATGAGAGAGTGAATATTTGGTTCCTGAAATACAGTTTACCTATCGCAGATCAAAATCACAAAAAATCATTGATCTATCAACCGATTACCTGCCGAAGATCACATCCGCCAGCATCATCAGCAAAATAAGGTCCTTCATAAAATCAAAAATAACCACAAAAGTAACAACCAATACAGCAGCTACTAATGACATCAAATCACAACGTACTGCTATAGCGAAATCAATCTGAATAAAAGACATAATCAATCAAAAACAAGAGACAAAACTGCATAGAAATGTTTTAAAATGAATACATAAAATATGCTACAAATATCATAAACAACAATAAAAATAACTATTGATAAAATTATTAACACTAAGGAATGAACAAAATATTCAACTACAAATCATTAAACCGATAAATGTATATAACATTAATAATTATTTAAATTAATATTCATATTAAAATATATTAGTTATTTTAATACAATATTTTAACATTTTTTACTTAAAGTATTTTTTAATAAGTTATATGATTTTTAAATCAAACTATAGAGAAGTATTTTTATGAATTAAAGCACAATAACTTGTCGAGATATACTTGCTTTAAATCATATCTTAAAATTATCTATAATAAGCATAAAACACTTGCAGCATTAAAGATATATGTGCTTATATCAATGATAATGCAAGTGATTTTATAGTGTAATAATAGTTGATTTTAATTGAGGATATTGAAGAATCAACATCGATGAAGGATGATGTAATCGCAGGTAATATGATTACAAAATGGTTGGTTTAAACTGCACAATAAGCTCAAGTTCAAGACTTGCATCAAGGGGTAACTCCGCAACGCCCACAGCACTTCTTGCATGGGCTCCCCTCTCTCCAAAGATTTCATGCAGCAATGAAGATGCACCGTTAGCAACCAGATGTTGGCTGGAAAAGCAGGTTTCACTCGAAACATAGAGGGTGAGCTTTACGATTCTTTCAATACTATCCAGTGTACCAGTCACAGATTTAATGGCTGCCAGTGCATTGAGAAGAGCGACTCTGGATGCATGAAAAGCATCATCCTTTCTGAGATCATTGACCTTACCTTTTCCTCCAGGTTCTACCAGTTGACCATCCCGAAGAGGTAGCTGCCCAGAGGTAAAAACAAGGTTGCCACTGCGAATTGCAGGAGAATAAAGACCTGCAGCTGCGGGAGGCTGTGGAAGTGCAAAGCCTGCATTGATGATTTTTTCTTCGATAGTTGCCATGGGGCGAGTGGATTAAATTTTATAACATTTATACCTGTGTACTTCCCCGCCAATGCTGTCAGGGAAAATCATTTATTCTCCTTTTTATTATCAGAGACCTTATCTCTGTGATCCTGATTTTTGCTATTATCAATAGCTTTGTGTGGCTGATCCTGAGTCTTCTTTTGATCAGGGGTCTTGTGCTGGTCAACCTGAACCTTGACGTTTTCAGGTACTTTGTGCGACTGATCCGGGACCTTTATATGATCAGGGCCTTTGTGCTGGTCAACCTGAGCCTTGACGTTTTCAGGCGTTTTGTGCGACTGATCCGGGACCTTTATATGATCAGGGCCTTTGTGCTGGTCAACCTGAGCCTTGACGTTTTCAGGTACTTTGTGCGGCTGATCCGCGGCCTTTATATGATCAGGGCCTTTGTGCTGGTCAACCTGAACCTTGCTGTTCTCAGACGTTTTGTGCGACTGATCCGGGACCTTTATATGATCAGGGCTCTTGTGCTGGTCGACCTGAACCTTGCTGTTCTCAGACGTTTTGTGCGACTGATCCGGGACCTTTATATGATCAGGGCTCTTGTGCTGGTCGACCTGAATCTTGCTGTTGTCAGGTGCTTTGTGCGGCTGATCCGCGGCCTTTATATGATCAGGGCCTTTGTGTTGGTCGACCTGAACCTTGACGTTTTCAGGAGCTTTGTGCGGCTGATCCGCGGCCTTTATATGATCAGGGCCTTTGTGTTGGTCGACCAGAACCTTGACGTTTTCAGGAGCTTTGTTTTGTTGAGGCTGAGTTGTCCTGCTGTTGGCTTCGTTACGCTGATCAAGGACTCGCCTTTTGTTGTCATCCTCACGCTGATACTGGTTATTCTGACTATCCTGCCTGCGATATTCAATATCACGATACCTCTTTATTTCTTCGGAGCTATGCCTTCTCAGCTTTGAGGGCAACCTCTCATCCTGGACATAAATCCATGGTCCATGGTAATCAGATGATCGGTACCAGTGGTCATGATGACGGGTGTAATAACTGTCGCCATAGTAAACGATGTCAACAGAACTTCCGTTGGATACTGAAAAACCTTGATCTCTCAGATAAATAAAACGTGGCGGTGAATCGATAACAAAAGATGGAGAACTTTCTCTACTGACTGGCTCGTAGTTCCTGTTGTCGGCAGCTTCGTATTGTTGATCCCGAACATTCCTGTCGTTGGCATCGTTACGCTGGTTACGCTGATCAAGAATTCGCCTCGTGTTGACGTTGTTGTGCTGATACTGGCGATTACCTTTATCAGGCTTGCGGTTTTCAATATCGCGATACCTCCTTATATCCTCCATGCTGTACCTGCCTATCTTCGAGGGCAGCCAACTATCCTGAATAAGAATCCACGGTCCATGGTAATCAGATGAACGGTACCAGTGAGCGTTATTGTTGATGTAATAATTGCCATCAAAAGAGATGATATCGTAAGGGCTGTCCTTGGATACTGAAAAGCCTTGATTTTTCAGATAAATAAAATTCGGAGGTGAATCGATAACAAAAGATGGGGTGCTTTCTGTGCTGGTTTGCACTTTGACTTCAGGAGAATGACTTTTTTCGGAGCAACCGATCATCATCCCTGCAATACCCAAGACTAATAAAATGTTTTTTTTCATCGTTCTTCTTCTCTTAAACCACTTGTTTTATAAAAGATTATTGGCATTGATAGTGTTCATTATGCAATATGAATGGTGTTTACTCCACCAGCAATACCCAAGGCTGTGGCAGTATGAAGACCTACCAACTCTACAATATGCTCACCACGAGCTGTTCCGGCCACATGGTCACCGATAGCAATATAGGTATTCACACCATCGTTGTACGCAAGCATATCATTTGCGGCAAAGGTTGTTGATGCCGCGACATCAGCAAGGAAGGCTGTAAGACCGGTTGCACCAGTTAAACCGGCCTTCGTAACAAAACCATTCGTTACTGTCCATGCATGACCAGTAAGGTCAGATGCTATACCATTTTGAGGAGCTATAGCTCCGCCAATCCCCACTTTTAGAATATCACTGTTTGTATGGAAGTTGGTGATTTGCGTTATATCAGCTTTCTGAGCCGCCGCACTCGCATACTGGCCTCCAACGCCAGCAATATGTGATGCTATCAGCGTTGTGTCAAGAGTGTCAGCCGCGGTATGGCTCGCCAGTAACGTAATGAGGTCACCTTTATCAAAAGATGATACAGTAATATAGCTTGTACCAGACCCCAACTTAATCACATCGCCTTTACCTGTATCACCAGCTGCAGTTGCAACTGCATGAGTGCCACCAATAGTACCCAAAGTCAAGGCCTGGGCAAACCCTGAAGCATTGATCGTATCACCTTTTGTGGCGTTAGGTGTAACGCCAAGAATGGAAAGAGCTCCATTACCGGTGATCGTCAAAGTCTGGTTATCTGATCCGTGATCCGTGTTAATAGTATTGGCAGAAGTTGCGGCATTGGATACCAGACCTATGCTCGTAATAGTCCCCCCTGTTGTCGTCAGGTTATCGACAGTTACACCAGCAAAAAGAGTTGGTGACTGCAAGACCGGTGTCAGGGTCACGGTCAATGCTGTTTGGATAGAGGCTGCAGAACCAAGGCTGAAACTGGATGATTTATAAGGATTTATACCATTACCTGAGCCATAGATATCCAAGGTGTACGTTTTCCCTATATTGGTTACCGTCAGTGACCCACCATCTTGCGTGTCAAGAGAGTGTGTAGCGAACCCATTGGTCAGGTAGGCGTCATTGATTAATGCATTGTTGCCTGTCCCACCAACTCCAAGAATCTGGAACCCTTTTGTCGCATTCAGAGTCTTGTATTCACCAGTTGAAGCTGAAGTACCAGTAAGAGTGCTCAAACCATGAACAGCAAGAATGTTTCCGGAGGTTGCCGTTCCACCATTTAACTGGGATCCAGAAATTAGCGAGTCCAGACTTGCTTTTCTGATTGCAAGAAGATCTACGCCAGACCCGCCAATGAAGGTAAATGTTGGTTTAAGGGTTCCTGCGCCATTATCTATTAAATGAAGGGTTACACCACCGGTATCAGCACTGGCATTGATGGAGTTAAGCCGATTAACGAGGCCTGCAGCCATCCAGCTGGAGTGAAAAGGAGTATTCCCATTGATGATAAAAGAGGTAATTCCTCCGCCAGTATTACCTAGGTGAACGTAGTTTGTCGAGCCTGTCGACGTGATTGTTTCGGAGACTGAAGCATCAGTGACATTATCAAGGATAGGGCTACCCCAGCTTCCAACTCCGTTAAACGTTACTGCGGTCTGTAAGGGTATCATCGAGCTGGCAATATCAATCGAAGTTGCGCCACCAGCATTACCCAAAGCTGTGGCAGTATGAAGACCAACCAACTCGATAAGATGCTCCCCACGGGGGGTACCGGGAGCGTGGTCACCGATAGCGATATAGGTGTTGGTGCCATCGTTGTAGGCAAGTACATCATTTACAGCAAAAGTTGTTGATGCCGCAACATCGGCAAGGAATGCTGTCAGTCCAGTTGCACCAGTCAAGCCTGATGATGTAACGAAACCATTTGTAACAAGCCATGTATGACCAGTAAGGTCAGTTGAAGTGCCATTTTGTGCAATATGAGCACTGCCAATGCCCCCCTTCAAAATATCACTGTTTAAATTGAAGTTATTGATTTGCGTGATATCGGTCTTCTGTACTGCAGCGGAAGAGTATGGTGTCGCAGCTAACGAAAAAGCTATCAGAGTTGTATCAATGGTGTCAGTAGCTGTATGGCCAGCAAGTAAAGTAATTTTATCACCGGTAACGGCAGACGATACGGCAAGGTAGCTGGTACCAGACCCTAATTTAATTACATCCCCCTTTCCAGTGTCACCCGCTCCAGTTGCAACGGCATTAAATCCACCAATAGTACCCAAGGTCAAAGCTTGGGTATAGCCCGAGGCATTGATAGTATCACCGGTTGAAATATTATGTATTACACTTCCAATCGTAAAGGCATTATTACCGGTGATAGTTATTGTCTGGTTATCTGAGCCGTGATACGTGGTAAACGAATTAGCAGATGTAGCTGTGTTGGATGTGAGAACAACACTGGTAATCGTACCTCCTGTGGTCGACAGAATACCTTCCGTCAAACCAACAAGAGGAGTTGGTGAAGTGGAGTCAGGAGCAATATTAACGCTCAATGCTGTTTTGCTCCCCGCAGCTGAACTAACAGTAAAATTGGTTGGGATTGGATTAGGGTAACCTAAAATATCGAGTGTGTAAGTTTTTCCAACATTGATTACTGTTAGTGAACCGCCATCTTCTTGCCCGTCGGCGATGTAGGTTGCAAACCCGTTGGTTAAGAAAGCATCATTTATTACTGCATCGTTGCCTGATCCTCCTATACCAAAACCCTGAAATCCTATTGTTGCATTAAGAGTCTTGTACTCACCAGTTGTGGCTGAAGTACCCGTGAGTGTACCACAGCCTATAAGAGCAAGCATGTTACCAGACGTTGCTGTACCGCCATTTAACTGAGATCCTGCCTTCAGCATATCCAGACTCGCCATATTAATCATCAAACAGTTTATTCCAGTCCCACCTGTGAAGGTGAATGTCGGTTTAACTGTTCCTGCAGATATGTTGAGGATTACACCACCGGTATCAGCACTGGCATTGATGGAGTTAAGTTGATTAACAAGGCCTGCAGCCATCCAACTGGAGTGAAAAGTAGTATTCCCGTTGAAAATAAGAGATGTCACCGCTCCACCTGTATCGCTCAAGTGAACATAGTTCACAGCACCGCTCGATGTGATTGTTTCGGAAGTGACTGAACTATTACTTACATCAAAAAGGGTAGGATGCCCATACAAGCCCTCGGCATTGAACGTAACCTTTTCGGAAGTCCCTGTAATAGAATAGGTTATTGACATAGTTGTTTTATTTTATGAGATTAAGAATCAGGTGTAAATAAAACTTCAGATACCATTACCATCAAAAGAAAGGATTTGCCGATTGTCAGATTCAATTGTGTTCTGAAAGTTTTGACTATCACAACCAGCATCAAAATGTACCGTGGAAGCAGACAAACTTTTGAAACAGTAATCGGGAACTACATACAGGGAACTACGTATCAGAAGAGAGAGGCTCTGCTATAGATATGAAAGGAAAAAAGAAAAATACCCTCTTGGAGAGGTTATAGACTTGCTTTAGTTTGAAATCAACTCTTTGAAGTTATCAAAAATACTTCAATAGCAAAAATAAATCAAGATTACAACTTTTTTCAAACGTTAGCTATCTGGCCCGCATCAAACCTTTACGTTAGTTCCTGTTATAGACCAAGTTATTGACATGGCTGATTATATTTTGATTATATGAGGTGAATCGTATTCACTCCACCAGCAACACCCAACGCTGTGGCAGTATGAACACCCACCAACTCAACAATATGCTCACCACGAGCAGTACCGGAAACATGGTCACCAATGGCGATATAGGTATTTGTGCCATCGTTGAAAGCAAGTACATCATTTGCAGCAAAAGTTGTTGATGCTGCGACATCTGCAAGGAAAGCGTTAAGACCAGTTGCACCAGCCAAGCCTGATTTAGTAACGATACCATTCGTTACGGTCCACGCATGGCCAGTAAGATCTGAAGCCGTGCCGTTATGTGGTGCAACACCGCCAATACCAACCTTCAGAATATCATTGTTCGTGTTGAAGTTGGTGATTTGTGTGATATCGGCTTTCTGAGCTGCAGCATTAGCGTATTGTCCACCAGCACCGGCAATATGAGTTCCTATAAGCGTCGTGTCAATAGTATCTGAAGCAGTATGACTTGCCAACAAGGTAATAATGTCACCTTTGACAAAAGACGATACCGCAAGGTAGGTTGCACCAGAACCCAACTTGATCACATCCCCCTTTCCAGTGTCTCCTGCCAGAGCAGCAGCTGTATATGTACCGCCAATGGTACCCAGTGTCAAGGCCTGGGTAAACCCGGATGCATTGATCGTATCACCAGTAGAATTATTATGAATCACACTGCTGATGTTAAGTGCGTTATTCCCGGTGATCGTCAAGGTCTGATTATCTGAGCCGTGGTAGGTGTTGATAGTATTGGGCGAGGTAGCTGTATTGGACATCAGGGCAACACTGGTAATACCACCTGCAGTTGTCAAAGTGTTTACAGTAGAACCGGCAAAAGGAGTGGGTGAATTGGATGGAATCGGATAATTCGGTGTCAGGTTAACAGTCAATGCTGGATGGGTTGCAGCAGTAGACGAAAGCGTGAAATCAGTTGGTGTTGGAGTATTACTCATATTTCCATTAACAATATCCAATGTATAAGTTTTCGCTACATTAGTTATCGTCAGTGAACCACCATCCTGGTCGTCAATTACGTGTGTTGCGAACCCATTAGTCAGAAAGGCGTCATTGATAACTATTGAGTTGCCTGAACCTCCTAAGGCAAGGATCTGAAATCCTTTGATAGCATTAAGGGTCTTGTACTCACCCGTTGAAGCTGAAGTGCCGGTAAACGTACTTAGATTATCAATACTCAAAACGTTACCTGAAGTTGCTGTACCACCGTTCAGCTGAGATCCCGAGGTCAGCACATCCAGACTCGCTTTATTGATTTGAAGAAAGTCTACTCCAGAACCACCAGTGAAGGTAAAGCCGGGTTTAAGAAGAGTTCCATTACCCTTATTAAGGTTAATTATGAAGCCTCCTGTATCTCCGCTGGCATTAAGGGAGTTAAGGTGAGAAACGAAAGTCGGGTCAATCGCAGCATCAAGAAAAGCATCACCGTTGATGATAACATCTGTCAATCCTCCACCACTATTGGCAAGGTAAACGCTGCTCAAGGAACCTGTTGAGGTGATTGTTGCGAGGATGACTGAGGGATCACTTGCATCAAAAAAAGCACGAGTGGCCCAACTTCCATTTCCGTTCACCGTTAACAATGTCTGTTTGAAGATAGTTGGGTCAGCGATGTCAATCGTAGTCGCACCACCTGCATTACCCAGTGCCGTAGCAGTATGGAGACCAACCAATTCGATGATATGTTCACCTCTGGCAGTACCCGCAGCATGGTCACCTACAGCGATATAAGTATTTACCCCATCGTTGTAAGCGAGTACATGATTTGCTGCAAAAGTTGTTGAGGTCGCAACACTTGCAAGGAATGATGAATAGCTGGAGCCCACCTTCGAAGCAAAACCATTACTTACTGTCCATCCTGTAAGGTCGGTTGAAGTACCAATCTGAGGCGCAATACCGCTAATGCCGACCAAAAGATGATCACATTTCGTATTGAAGTTGGAGATTTGAGTGATATCGGCTTGTTGTGCTGCCGCAGAAGCATATGGAGTCGTAGCAATCGCAGCAGCAATCAATGTTGTATCAATGGTGTCCGTGATTGTATGACCCGCGAACAGGATTATTTTATCACCTGTAACGGCAGACGATACTGCAAGGGTACTCATGCCAGCGCCCAACTTAATCAGGTCACCCTTTCCAGTATCACCTGCTCCCGTTGCAACTGTATAAGTTCCGCCCTTACTACTACCCAATACCAACGTTTGTGTAAACTTTGACGCATCGATAGTATCACCTGTTTTAACATTAGGGGTTACGCTGGGAATCTTCAACGCAACATTGCCGGTGATGTTCAATGTCTGGTTATCTGAGCCATGGTAGATGTTAATTTTGTCCCCTGTAGTGGCAGCATTGGAGACAAGGTTAACGCTTGTAATAGTTCCACCTGTAGTGGTTAGGCTGTTCACTGTCAAACCAGACAGAAGAGTCGGTGACAGGAGGCTTGGTGCCAGGTTGACGGTCAATGCTGTCTGTTTTCCAACAGCAGAACCAATAGTGAAATCAGTAGGTGTTGGATTACTGCTGCCACCTGAATTAGTGATGATATCCAAGGTGTAAGTGCTTCCAACATTGGTTACTGTCAGTGAACCACCATCTTGCGCGTCCATGAAGTGGGAAGCAAACCCATTTGTCAGGAATGCGTCATTGATCACTGTTGTAAGGCCTAACCCTCCAGTGCCAAGAATCTGGAACCCTTTTGTTGCATTAAGAGTCTTGTACTCACCGGTTGAAGCGGAGGTACCCGTCAGAGTACCAAATTCGGCAATAGCCAACATGTTACCAGAGGGAGCTGAACCACCATTCAACTGAGATCCTGAAGTCAAAGCATCAAGACTTGCTTTGTCTATTATAAGTAAATCTGACCCAGCCCCGCCCGTGAAAGTAAATGCAGATTTCAGAGTACCATTATCCCTGCTAAGGTTAACCGCTACACCTCCGGTATCTCCTATGGCATTAATGGAGTTCAGATTGCGAACCATTGCCACATCAAATGATGCGTCAAGTAAAGTATTACCATTAATGGTAAGTGCAGTCACCGCTCCTCCTGAATTTGAAAAGAAAGCGTGGTTCGTTGCACCTGTCGACACAATTGTTTCTGAAGTGACGGCAGAATCACTCATCTCATAAGTCACAGGATTCGACCCACTTCCTACTCCTGTCAAGGTAAATATTGCCTGTCCAGAAGGAGCAAGACCAAGGATGTCAATCGTTTTAGCTCCACCAAAATTATTCAATGCTGTTGCAGTATTAACACCCAGCAACTCTATAATATTCGCCCCAAAAGCTGAACCGATAGCATGGTCACCAACTGCGATATAGGTATTTGTGCCATCGTTGTATGCAAGGACATCGTGAGCTGTAAAAGTTGTTGATGCCGCAACATCTGCAAGGAATGCCGTAAGGCCAGTTGCACCCGTTAAGCCTGTGCTCGTCACAAACCCATTGGTAACAATCCATGTATGACCAGTAAGGTCTGATGAAATACCATTTGAAGCAACATGAGCACTGCCAATACCCACCTTCAGAACATCACTATTAGTATTGAAGTTGGTGATTTGAGTGATATCGGCTTGTTGTGCTGCTGCAGAAGAATATGGTGTCTCAGCAATCGCAGCCACTATCAGTGTTGTATCTATGGTATCAGTAGCTGTATGACCCGTCAGCAGGGTAATGTTGTCACCAATAACGGCAGAGGATGCCGCCAGGTAGCTTATGCCAGAACCAAATTTAATTACATCACCCTTGCCTGTATCGCCTGCAGCTCCAGCAACCGTATAAAAGCCTCCATTAGTCCCCAATTTTAAAGTTTGGGTAAACCCGGATGCATCGATAGTATCACCTGTTGTATTGTTCGGTGTCACGTTAGCAATCCTCAGTGCATTATTGCCGGTAATAGTCAACGTCTGGTTATCGGAGCCGTGATAGGTGTTAATTTTGTTGCCTGTGGTTGCGGCATTGGATACCAGTGAGACGTTTGTAATAGTTCCATCTGTAGTGGTTAGGCTGTTTACTGTCAAACCAACAGAAAGAGTTGATGTCTGGGCAAGTATAGAAGTATTCGGAATCAGGTTAACTGTTAATGCTGTCTGTGTAGAGGCGGCAGAACCAAGAGTGAAATCAGTTGGTATTGTATTATTAAGGAACGTTCCATTATTAATTATATCCAACGTGTAGGTGGTTCCTAAATTGGTTACAGTCAGGGAACCACCATTAGTGGCGATGAGGAGGTGGGTAGCAAACCCACTATTTGTCAGGAAGGCGTCATTGATTACTATTGATGAGCCTGTACCTACCAAGAAAAGGTTTTGAAAGCCTTTTGTCGCATTAAGTGTCTTGTACTCACCTGTTAAAGCTGACGAACCAGTAAGTGTGCCGATATCTTTAATAGCCAGCGTATTTCCGGTGGTTGCACTCCCACCGTTCAACTGAGAACCTGAAGTCAGAGCATCAAGGTTTGCTGAATTTATTGCAACGAAGTTTGATCCAGAACCGCCAGTGAAAGTAAATGAAGATTCAATGCCTCCATGGCTAAGATCCACAAAAACACCACCGGTATCAGAACTGGCATTAATGGAGCTAATGTGAGGGAAAAATATATCGTCAATCGTTACCCAGATGTATTCATTTCCGTTGATGTTAAGAGATGTCACTCCACCACTGGAATTTAAAAGATAAACCCAGCTCCCTGTACCTGTCGATGTGATTGTTTCGGATGTGACAGCAGCATTATTCACATCAAAATGAACAGGGTTATTCCAGCTTCCCTCAGCGTTGAACATAACCTGTTCGGAAGTTCCTGTGATAGACCACGTTATTGACATAGGTTAGGTAATATGGTTTAAAAGGGACAAAAGTGACATCAGTGACACATCACCACGACTATACCCATAGCTAATACAAACGCAAACGGATTGTTGTGATTAAGGGTATTAAATTCTTTATTATAAGTGAGAAATTAACACTTTCCCAACTTTTTACGTAGATGAAATACAAAAAACTACTGACCACACCCCTGCCGCGTCTCTTTATGATCAGTAGTGGAGAGGCTGATACTGATAAGGGAACACTTCT
>Ga0208872_1000276_pt1 | contig 43692 bp, 38 predicted proteins | sample CryBogCBH12Aug08_FD_185508 | JGI IMG/M metagenome (GOLD analysis project Ga0208872, IMG submission 185508) | Freshwater microbial communities from Crystal Bog, Wisconsin, USA - CBH12Aug08 (SPAdes) | ecosystem: Environmental > Aquatic > Freshwater > Lake | place: Crystal Bog, Wisconsin, USA...
TTTTGGCGGTGGGGTCACACCCGTTCCCATTTCGAACACGGCAGTTAAGCCCACCAGCGCCGATGGTACTTGGGGGTCCCCCCCTGGGAGAGTAGGTCGCCGCCGGATTTCTTGAAAACCCCCCGCCTCACGGCGGGGGGTTTTCGCATTTCGACATCGCATGTTCCAAACGAGTGGTGGTGACGAGTCAGTTCACGCAATATTTGTCTGGCTAATTCGCACGGTGGTTGTCGATTTTCTCCTAATGTCGACGTCGAAACAATTGTTTCTCGCCGCGGTCCCTTCGTGATCGCGAGCCAACTCAGTTAGGAGCTGTATGAAGTTTCGCAACGATTCATCGAGCCGTGGTCGCCTGTCGCGACGCGTGTGGAGTGTCGGGGCCCTGTCCTTAGCGCTCGTCGCCACGTCGGGCGGAGTCGCGCTGGCGGTGCCGTCGCCAACCCTGCCCTCGCCAACGATCGACTCGAAATTGTTGTTCAACCAGGGTCCGATTGACGGTCCAGGTCAAGTGGCATTCGACGGGACGAACTACTGGGTTGCCAATTACAGCAACAACAACGTTGTCGAGATCAGCGCGACAACCGGAAAACTCCTTCGCACGATTACTGACGACACCAACTTCCACCAGCCGTGGGCGCTGGCCTATTCGAATGGCCGCCTCTACGTGGGCAATTACGGTGACCCCTCGTTAGCCATCGTGAATGCGAAAACAGGCGTCACTATCACTACGGTGCCGATCGGCCAGGACGTCTACTACGTTCTCGTCGCAGCTGGCTATGTCTGGACCGCTAATCAGCGCTCCAACTCGATCACGCGAATCAACCCGACGACGTACGCTACGGCCACGATTTCGTACCCCGAGATTCAGCCCGTGTCGCTCGCGTACGCGGCGGGGAAGATCTGGGTGGGAACCGGTGTCGGCATGTTGATGGCGATCGATCCCGCATCGGGCAATATCGTAAAGACCGAGAACACGACGCTGAACATCAATGGTCTCGCATACGCCAACGGAAAGCTGTGGGCGTCGGGTACCAAGATCACCCACGTCACCGTTCGTCCTCACCGCAGGGGGACGCACGGAACGGATGTCAACGTGGGCGAGGTGGTTCCGTTTAACCCGACCACGTATGCCGCCGGCCCGGCGGTACAGGTTGGCTCGGACCCGTACGCCTTGAGCTACGACGGGTACGACCTGTGGGCGAGTGACTACGACACGCTGCGCACGTACGCGCTGTCCGCAACGACGGGCGCCATTCTCGGCAACGCGGTCACGGGAGCAAGCCCGTATTACTCCGTCGTCGGACCGAAGCAACTGGTCGTGTCGAATTACGACGACAGTACGTTGAGTGAGATCTCGTTGACCTCGAGCACGTCGAGCGTCTTGTTCGCCGACGGTGCGTCGCAGATTAAGGCCGGCTCAGCTGCGGCCAAGCAGATCACGGCGCTCGCTCACACTCTGTCAACCGGTGGCTACACCGCAATTACCGTCACCGGTTACTCCACCAAGCAGGGAACACCTGCGCAGAACGTCGCACTCTCACAGCAGCGCGCGACTGCGGTGGCTGATGCGTTGAAGGCAGCCTTGAAGGCGGCACACGTCACCGGCATCAGTGTTTCGGCCAAGGGTGGCGGCGTTCTGACGACGTACAAGAATCAGGCGCTCGACCGTCGCGCTGACATCGTCGGACTTCGCTAGAAAGTTCTTCACACAAGAGCCCCGGCGCCAACGGCGCCGGGGCTCTTGTCGTGAGAAGGTGCGTTTTATGGCGAAGGAAAATGCCAGATGCGAACGTGACCGTGATCGTACGAGGTACCCGGCCCGTACGCCGACTCAAGATATTGCAACGCGAGTGCGGGGTGATAACCCCACCAGCGCCAAAAGACCGTCTGCACGTGATTGCGTGCGACGAACGCTCGAAATGCACGCTGCGTGCGGAGATCATTCGGCACCATCGGACCGACAGTGAACGAAAGTCCGTTCACTGGGGCGTTGAGTTGCGGCTGCGAGCATCGATACAACACGTCAAAGACCACTCGGGGCGAGAGCGGTTGAATGCCGACATTCTTACCTTGCTCGTTCGGGGCAATGGCTTGACCGCCAATGAGGTCGTACCAAAGATTGCTCGCCGCTTGGTCCAACATCGGCGTATTGAACAAGGTTGTCGCGTAGGGATACGTCAATGTCCGCGACCCGGCTGGCAGGGCGGAGTGTGCCGCCGCGCTCGAGATCCAGGCAAGAGAAGCGTCGCCCGAGACGGGGAGTGAGTCGCGAGGAACCAGTGTGACCAAAGTGGCGACGACGAGCGCCGAAGCCAGAACGCCCATGGTGCGCCTTTTCGGGCTTCCCGCGACCCGAGCGTGGCCGCCTTCGAAGCATTGAGCTGCCAACCAGGCGAGGAGGAGCGAGACGACATTGAGGTAGCGGAAGGGCAAGATGTCGCGCACCAGTGGTAAGTCGTGAATAATTCGCGCGGGCGAGGGAATGTGGATGGAACCCAAGGAAAGAGTGGGGCCCAAACTGAGGAGGCAAAAAAGCACCGCCATGCCCGAGGCGACCTGAACGAGGCCCCGTGATCGTTGTCGCCACGCACCAAGGGCGGCAAGGAGCATCAGGGGCAGTCCGAGAAATGCCGCATTGTCAAAGCTTCCCTGCAAGAAGCGCAAGTGGGTGGTCGTGGTACCGAATGGCGACCACCACAGGTATGGCCCCGGTCGAACGAGCGAGCCCAGAGTGGCGGTGGACCAAGGAATATTGGCGTGAGGCGCACCGGAGATCGACTGCGGACCGCGAAAGAAATACCAGAAGGGAATCGCGCAGAGCCCGACCACAATCAGACCAACTATGACGTAGCCGCGCAATGCTGCCGAGCGAGTCGAACGACGTGACACGCACACGACGAATATGACAGCGAGCACCATGGCTTCGATAGCGGCACGCTCGGTGGAGATGAGCACTTCGCTCGCGAGAAGAAGTCCCACCACCAAACCGAATCGTCGTTCGGTCCACTCGCCTCGAGCCAACAAGACGACGGCGACAAGGATCCACGGAAGCGCCACGTTGAAGGCCACAAAGACGTGGACTGAGCCGTCGACGACGTGAGGGGACGCAAATCCGAACACCACACCCACGAACCAGGACGCCCACCAACTCGATCCCAGTCGCCGCGCGGCCGTCGCCGCGCTCAATGCGCTGAGCGCGAATCCCACCTGCAGCAAGATCACGTAGCTCCCCAAGGGCGACACGAGCCACGTTAGGGGCGCACTAAGAATGCCGAGAAGTGGCATGGCGGTGTTCGTCATCAAGTTGATGCCGTGCGGTGCATTCAGCGCGGTGCTGAAGAACGGGTTGCTGAGCGAACGCACGGCGTGAGCCCCCCACGCCAAATACCAGGCCTGCTGCACTTGATCACCCGTTGGGGAAAAGGGAATCTGGTGGCGCGCGACCAGCGAAAAGTGGAGGTAGTACAGGCGAGCGGCAACGACGTAGGAGGCGAGGACGACGAGGAGAGCACGGTCTCGCCACAGCGAGACGCTTCCGGTCGACGGCGAAGCATCGGAGGAGAACGTGGTGCGCAACGTTTGCATGTAGTACTCCGTTTCGCCTTTGCTTCTAGCGAAATCTACTGACTTTGGCGTCGGCGGATTGTCGTGCGCTGGAGGGAACAAACGAACGTAGAATTTGAGAATCGAGGATGTGACCACCACCGCTGACTGGAACCCCGATCAGTACCGGCGTTTCGCCGACGAAAGGTCGCAACCTTTTTACGATCTCCTGGATCTCATCCAACGAGAGGGCCTGGAAACCGGCGTTGATTTGGGCTGTGGTCCTGGCGAGTTGACAGCACTCGCAGCGCGGCAGTTGGGGCTGCGCCAGATGGTGGGAATTGATAATTCGCCGACGATGCTGGCGGCGACCCGCGAATTTCAGACCCCTTCGGTGCAGTTTCGCAACGGCGACTTAGCAACGTGGAGCGAGACTACGCCGGTGGATCTCGTGATCGCGGCCGCGAGCCTGCAGTGGGTGCCTGACCACGCGGAGGTGATCACTCGGTGGCGCGGGTCACTGCGCCCGGGCGGTCAAATAGCTGTGCAAGTTCCCGCGAATTCCCACGCGGCGACCCATGTCATTGCGTCGCAGCTCGCCCGCGAAGAACCATTCCTTTCAGCCTTCGGCCCATCGGGTCCGCCGATTGATCCCGTGCATGAGAACGTCGTGCGTCCGGATGATTACGCCCGCATCCTGCGGAATGCGGGGTTCAGTGAACAAAAGGTGTTTCTCCGCGTCTACCCCCACGTACTCGCCGACGCTGACGCAGTGATTTCCTGGGTACGCGGTACGACGCTGACCAGATTCGCGCGGTCGCTACCGCCATCGGTCTTCGAAGTTTTCGTTGAGAACTACAGCGAACGAATTCGTGCGCACTACGGAGAAGATCAGCCCGTCTTTTTTCCATTCTCGCGAATCTTGTTCTGGGGTCAGTTGCCTCGCTAGGAGCCGTAGTGCGGATAGGCGAGGACGACGTTCGTCAAACTCGACGAACAGAGCGTGGCCAAGTTTGCGGGAAGAGTGCAACTGACGATGTAACTACCAGTGGGCACGATCCCGTGACGTCCGAAGTAGACGCGCGACGCCGCGATATAGGGACCGCCGGAGGGCGTACCGTGACCAACGACACCGGGCGGATCGAGGAAGCTAACGACGTGCGGCGTTCTCGCGGACACAACTTCGCCGGGGGAGAGTCGACATTGTTTCGTTGAGCTACCGCTGTGGTGGAGCAGGGCCACCGCCGAGGCGAAAAATGGGCAGACCTGCGCCAGGACGCACTGACCACACGTCGGAATGCCGTTAAATTGCACGCGAGCGCTGTTGGACTGGTTGCTCGACGGCTCGGGGTAAAAACCCACCGCGTCAGTGGGATCCGGCGCCACCGACATGATCACGTTGCCGTCAAAATAGATGCTCGCCTGACACATCCATCCCAAGGGGGCCAACAGTCGAACACCGCCGCCCTGATAGAGCGCAACCTTCCCCACCACATTGTTCGCAATGGTGATGGTTTGCGTGGTTCCGAGCGGTGCGGCCGGAGGCTGCTTCGGACCCTGAGTGCGTGAAGGGCAATTGTGGACCGGAACGGGCGACGTGACGTCGTGGACGGGTATCGACGTGGTGGTGGTCGACGAGCTTGCCGACGGTACGTGCGACGCCGTGGGCACGGTGACACCGAGTACCACCAGGAGAACGCCGACGAGGACAATAAGCCCATAGATACGACGCATGAAACGAGACTACCGACACGGTTGGGTTTCTCTCTCCGTTCTGCCGGTAGAATCGTGCAATGCCTTCTTCTAGCCCCTCACCCCGACGCGTCCCGTCCAGTGGACGTTCCGGTCGCCCGGGTGGTTCTGGTGGCAAGGGGGACGGTACTCGTTCACCTCGGCCACCGGCGCCCCGAGGTTCATCGGCCGGTCGTTCCGAAGGTCGAGCGCCGTATCAGCGCGACGACCGCCGACCGTCAGGTCCCCGCGAGGATCGTCCCTACGGTGACCGACGTTCAGCGTCGGGTGGTTCATCGGCCGGCCGATCTGACGGCCGACCACCGTACAAGCGTGACGACCGACGCACCTCAGGTCCTCGCGAAGAACGTCCTTACGGTGATCGTCGTTCTTCCGCCGGTCGAGCTGACTCTCGCCCCCCGTACCAGCGCGATGACCGCCGCGCCTCGGGTGCGCGTGATGGACGACCGCCCTACCAACGCGACGACCGACGACCGTCAGGCCCTCGCGAAGATCGTCCTTACGGCGAGCGTCGTTCATCCGGTCCGCGCGACTCACGTCCGCCCTACCAGCGCGACGACCGCCGACCGTCAGGTCCCCGCGAAGAACGTCCCTACGGCGAGCGTCGTTCATCCGGTCCGCGCGACTCACGTCCGCCCTACCAGCGCGACGACCGCCGACCGTCAGGTCCCCGCGAAGATCGTCCCTACGGTGAGCGTCGTTCATCCGCTGGTCGTTCCAATTCACGTCCGCCGTACCAGCGCGACGACCGCCGACCGTCAGGTCCTCGCGAAGATCGTCCCTATGGCGAGCGTCGTTCATCCGGTCCGCGTGACGCTCGTCCGCCCTACCAGCGCGACGACCGCCGACCGTCAGGTCCCCGCGATGACCGAGCTCGCCGGGACGAAGGTTCGCGTCGACCGTACTCATCGGACGACCGATCAACGGGTGGCCGTCCCCCACGTCGCGAGGATCCGCCGCGCCGATCGGGTTCGTCCGACGGGCAGCGTCGCAGTGCTCCGCGAGGTCGTTTTGAACGTGAGCTGAGCCCCGAAGAACAGCAGCGCCGCGACGATGCGGCCAAAGCGAGCGCTCAGGGATGGGGTGGCGTGGCGCGCAAGGGCGCCGTCATGATGCGCAGCGATGGCGCGAAGATGGAGTCCGAAAAGTCGAAGCCTTCCGCTCCCGTGCCCTTGGCCGCCTGGGTTCCCGACGAACGACCCAAGGCGCCTAGTACGAAGAGTGCCGCGGCGCAGCGCGGTGAGCGGTACGCCTTACCCGGTGACGTGCAAGCGGAAGTTCGCAAAGCATTCGAGGGGACCACGTACCAGCGGGAGAAGATGGTCACATTTCTTACACGAGCAGCCGAGGCCTATGACCGCCACCGTTACGAAGAAGCTCTCCGACTGGCCAAGACGGTTGCGGACGCGACGCCCGGCGTAGCTCCGGTACGTGAATTGGCGGGCCTCGCCGCCTATCGTGCGGAGCGCTTCGCGATGGCTCGAGGACACCTGCGCGCATACTTCGAACTCACCGGTGATGCCGTCCATCTGCCCGTGGTTATGGACTCCGAACGGGCCGGACGCAAGTACCGCGCCGTCGAAAAGACCTTCGAAGAGATTGTCGGAAGCGAACCCACTGCAGATGTTCTGGCCGAAGCGCGGATCGTGCTCGCCAGCGCCCGAGCGGATCAAGGTAAGTACACCGAAGCCATCGACGAGTTGACCAAGGGTGGCGCCACGAAGATGCTGCGGAACCCGGCGTATCGCCACGTGCGCATGTGGTACGCGCTCGCTGATGTCTATGACCGTTCAGGAGATGCCGCGATGGCTCGCGAATACTTCGGTCGCGTCGTGGTGGCCGACCCTGATGCGTACGACGCGGCTCGTCGTCTCGAGGACTTGGGTGCGGTGAACATTCGCAAGAACCGCAAACGCAAGACCACGTCCGTGTCGAAGAAGAAGTTCGTTGACTGACCCTGCGGGGTCTCGAACTCTGAGCCCCGAAAGGTAAGGAAACGAAGTGGGTCGTAGGTGGCCCCGGTAACGGCGAAACGTCGTGTGTCACCCCGAATGATCTCGTACTCGTCACCGCGCGAGTTACGACCGCTCCGATCATGTTTCGTTGCAGCGAGCTCGTGCCGGACACTCGCTTCCGCGAAGCCGGTAGTTTCTTCCACAACGTGTCGTCGCATCGAGGAGGAGTCATGAAGCGTCTCGTCGCGCGCACGTTCGTGGTCGTGATGGTCGTAGTAGCCGTAGCGTCGGCAGCCCTGACGTCCGTTTCGCACGATGCCACAGCAGCCACAGCTCCACAACCACTCCTACGGGCGGTGGGCTCCTCGCTCGAAATTGCCGGACACCCCGTCAAAATGACGGGCTTCGCCGCGTACTCGTTAGCCACGCAGTGGGGGAGCAATCACGGTTGCGGCGGCCAATTCTCCGACGCCCAGATGAAGGCATTCTTCTCGTCCTTGCCACCTCATTCGCTCGTGACCTTCGACGCTTTTCAGTCCACCATCGGGCTCAACGCCGCTACCGGCAAGGTTGCCTGGGGTCCTCTCGATCGAGTCTTCGCGGCCGCCGCGGCGGCGCACGTGTATCTGGTTCCGGTTCTGGCCAATGAATGGGGAGGGTGCGACGCCAATCAGTACAAGGACCTCACGTGGTTTCAAAACAGGTTTCGCAACAAGGCCCCCGCAGCCTTGGCAAAAGCGGCGGGAATTCCCGTTGAAGTGATGAGCTATTTGAATTGGGTGCGCATTGTTGTGGCGCGCTACCGACACAATCCGGCCCTCGGGATGTGGCAGCCCGTTGGTGAACCATCGGCGGGATCGTGCGGCGGTGAACCCGTCGCGACCGAAAGCGCGTGCAACAAGGGAACGGGACCCGCGTGCGAAGAGGCGACGGCACTTCGTGCGATGCTGCGTTTCGAAACCGCCGTTGGCGAAACCATTCGATCCCTGGACCGAACGCATCTCATTGACGGCGGAACTCTTGGCGGCTCGCAGTGCGGTGAAAACGGGTACGACTGGATGACCCTCGGCGCGTCGAAATACATCAACGTCCTGTGTTTCCACGATTACTACAACGAAAACGGCACGCTGCCCCCTTCGGTTCCCGGCGGCGACGCACAAACGGGCGTGATTGCGAGAATGCGCCAGGCGGGGTGGTTGCATAAGCCGCTCATTGACGGAGAATTTGGCGTTCGTTCGGGCGCACCGTGCAAGAGCACCGCGCAACGAAGTAGTGACATAACGACAATAGGTTCCTTGCAACTCCATCCTCCAGCGTCGTGGTACGTGCCCGACGTGCTCGACGCATTCTTGGTGTGGGACTACGAGGTTGCTCCCGCGACGGCGACACCGTCGTGGTACTCGTGCCGGTTTTCCGTCTTCGCGGGAGATCCCGTGTTGTCAAAGCTGACCAAGCTCGTGAAATGAGCAAAGCACCGAAGCTCTGAACGGCATCGGTACGATGCACGTCATGACTCGCACGAATCGTTGGCTCGATCGCTTCGACATCTTGGCGGGCATTTTGGTGGTCGACTACGCAATTCTCGTGACGAATTTGGTCAGTCGCTATACCGCGATCGCCGTGGTACTTCCGATCGTCCTCACGGTCCGCATCGCTCAGCTGGCTTCGGGGCTCAAGGGAATTTGGTTGCAGATCGGCCAGGCCGCAGCGGCCCTCGGTTTGCTCGCCGCGGTTGCGGACGGCATCTGGCCGGGCCGGGTCACGGGCGGTCTCGTGAATGCACTGTTCGCCATTGCCATGTTCGCTTCCTTCATTTTGGTGGCAACTCACGTTTTGCGCACCGATGACGTCACGGCACGCACCATGCTGGCGTCGTTGTGCGTATATCTGTTGCTGGGTTTGTGCTTCGCGCTGATCGACACCTCAGTGGGTGAAGTGACGCGCCACTTCTTCTTGCAGCGCGGAAAGCATGATTACAGCGATTACTCGTATTTCAGCTTCATCACCCTGACGACAGTGGGATACGGCGATCTCACGCCGTTCGGCTCGGTGCCGCGTGCCTGCTCGGTTCTCGAGGCCATCAGTGGCCAAATCGTGCTTGTCACCCTCGTGGCACGTACGGTGTCGTCCGCGACCTCGCTGCGGCACCGACGGGACCGCTAGTTCCCTATTTCACCGAGGGAGATTGGTAGCCTTCCTCCATGGACATAGCTGCACTTTTAGGTGACGAAGCACCGTCACTTCTCAACCACGTCGCCACCGCTTTTCCGAAGGAATTGCTGACCGCGCCGGGACCCAACTTCATCGACGACGTGTTCGCGTACTCGGACCGGTCACCGTCGGTGCTCCGCAGTCTCGGCGCAATGTACGGTCACGGACGTCTCGGCGGCACCGGTTATCTATCGATCCTGCCGGTGGACCAGGGGATTGAGCACTCCGGAGCCGCGAGCTTCGCGAAGAACCCGACCTATTTCGATCCCGCGCGACTTTGCGACCTCGCGATTGCCGCTGATTGCAGCGCCATTGCCACCACGCTCGGAACGCTCGGTGCTGTTTCTCGTCGGTACGTACACAAAATTCCCTTCATCGTGAAGATCAATCACAATGACTTCCTGCACTACCCGAATACCTACGACCAGATCATGTTCTCGTCGGTTCGTCAGGCCGCCGACCTCGGTGCCGTGGGTGTGGGAGCAACGATCTACTTTGGGTCGCCCGAGTCGGACCGCCAACTGCAAGAAGTGGGTGCAGCGTTCGCGGAAGCCCACCGTCTCGGTCTCTTCACCGTCCTGTGGACCTATTTGCGCAACCCCGCATTCAAGACCTCGGATGCTGACTACCACCTGTCCGCGGACCTCACCGGACAGGCGAACCACTTGGGTGTCACCATTGAGGCGGACATCATTAAGCAGAAGCAGGCCGAAAACAACGGTGGCTACAACGCAGTGAACTTCGGCAAGACCGATGGACGCGTCTATAGCGAGTTGACGACGGAACACCCCATTGACCTAACGCGCTGGCAGGTCGCGAATTGCTACGCCGGACGCATTGGCCTCATTAATTCGGGTGGCGAATCGAAGGGCGACAGCGACATGGCCCAAGCCGTGCGTACCGCGGTCATTAACAAGCGCGCCGGGGGACAGGGACTCATCGTGGGACGCAAGGCGTTCCAGCGCCCGATCGACGAAGGCGCGGCTCTCGTGCACGCCATCCAGGACGTGTTTCTCGATTCGGCCATCACGATCGCCTAAAGCAAGTGAGACAAAAGTGAATCTTTTGTCTCACGCGACTAGGTACAGTGGGATGAGCAAAGTGATGGGGGACTGATGAAGCAACAAGACCTATCCACCCTCGACAGTGTGGTGTTACGTTTCGCCGGAGACTCGGGCGACGGCATGCAGCTCACGGGCGAGCGATTCACGTCGGTGTCGGCGCTGTTCGGCAATGACCTGGCGACCCTGCCGGACTACCCCGCAGAAATTCGCGCTCCGGCGGGAACATTGGCGGGCGTGTCATCGTTCCAGGTCCAGATTTCGAACCACGACATTTCCACCGCGGGCGACACCCCGAACGTTCTTGTGGCGATGAACCCCGCGGGTTTGCGAGCAAATATTGGCTTGCTGGAGCGCGGCGCAACCATCATTGTGAACATCGACGCCTTCGACGAGCGTTCTCTCGCCAAAGCCGGATACGACGAAAGCCCTCTGGCCGATGGCTCCCTGGGCCAGTTCACGGTCTACGAGGTCCCTATGACCTCGCTGACGACGGAGGTCTGCAAAGAGGCCGGCGTGAAACCGCGCGACGCCGAGCGTTCAAAGAACTTCTTTGCCTTGGGTCTCGTGTCGTGGCTGTACTCGCGACCCATTGAGTCGACCAATGCGTGGATCGAAAAGCGATTCGCGAAGGTCCCGATGGTCCTCGAAGCGAATCGCCGTGCGTTCCGCGCGGGATACGACTTCGGTGAAACCGCTGAGCTATTCGATGCACGCTACGAAGTCACCGCCGCACCGTTCCCGTCCGGCGAGTACGCCAATATCACGGGCAACACCGCACTCGCGTGGGGACTGATTGCTGCGGCCCACAAGGCGTCGCTTCCGTTGTTCCTCGGTTCGTACCCGATCACGCCGGCGTCGGACATCTTGCACGAACTGGCAAAGCACAAGGAATTTGGGGTCCGTACTTTTCAGGCCGAAGATGAGATCGCCGGTATCGCGTCGGCGATTGGCGCGAGTTACGGTGGCGCCCTCGGTGTGACCACGACGAGCGGGCCGGGTCTCGACCTCAAGAGTGAAGCGATTGGTCTAGCGATCTCTTTGGAGATTCCCCTCGTGATTGTCGACGTGCAGCGAGGTGGTCCCTCGACGGGACTACCCACGAAGGTCGAACAAGCCGACTTGCTGCACGCAATGTACGGACGTCACGGCGAAGCACCCGTGCCGATTGTGTCCGCCATCACGCCCGGTGATTGTTTCAACGCGGCTTTCGAGGCCGTGCGCATTGCGGTGACCTATCGCACGCCGGTCTTGTTGCTCACTGACGCCTACCTCGCGAACGGGACCGAGCCGTGGTTAATTCCCCATCCCGATGACTTGCCGGTGGTTGACCCTCACTTCGCCTCGGCCCCGAATCATGTGGACGAGGACGGCACCGAGCACTTCTGGCCGTTCCAGCGTGACCCGGACACATTGGCGCGCCCCTGGGCGCCACCGGGAGTTCCGGGTCTCGAACACCGTCTCGGAGGTCTGGAAAAAGCCGACGGTGCGGGCACCGTCTCCTACGATGGTCGCAACCACGAGAAGATGTCACACTTGCGCGCCGACAAGGTGGCCGGCATCGTTGCCAGCATTCCGGACGTTGAGGTCGACGATCCCTCGGGTGACGCGGACCTCATTGTGGTCGGCTGGGGAGGCACGTACGGCGCCGTCGCTACGGGAGTGGCTCGCGCGCGGGCCAACGGCAAGAAAGTCGCGCACGTGCAACTCCGACACCTCCACCCGTTCCCGGGCAACTTGGGCGACGTGCTCTCGCGGTACACCCACGTCCTCGTACCGGAATTGAATCTGGGTCAATTGTCCAAGTTATTGCGAGCGGAGTACTTGGTGAACGCCACGTCGCTCAACAAGATGCAGGGTGTTCCGTTCCGAGCGGCCGAAATCGCTTCGGCCATTGATGATGTTCTGGGAGGCAAGTGATGACGACGACAGCCGTTCCCGTGACGACGCGCAAAGATTGGAGTAGCGACCAGGAAGTGCGCTGGTGTCCCGGATGTGGGGACTATTCGATTCTGGCAGCCGTCCAGATGCTGATGCCCGATCTCGGGGTGCGACGCGAATCAACCGTGTTCGTGTCGGGTATTGGATGCGCGGCGCGCTTTCCCTACTACATGAACACCTACGGCGTGCACACGATCCACGGTCGCGCGCCCGCGATCGCGACGGGACTCGCCATGGCGCGTCCCGATCTCGACGTGTTCGTCATTAGTGGCGACGGCGACGCGCTGTCGATTGGTGGCAATCACCTGATTCACGCTCTGCGTCGCAATATCAACATCACGATCTTGCTGTTCAATAACCGTATTTACGGTTTGACCAAGGGTCAGTATTCGCCCACTTCGGAGCGCGGCAAGGTGACTAAGTCGACGCCCGTCGGGTCTCTCGATCGCCCGTTCGATCCGGTGTCGTTGGCCGTTGGCGCCGAGGCGACCTTCGTGGCCCGTACGCACGACATGGATCGCGCGCACATGCAGGAGATGATTCGTCGAGCGCACGCCCACCGTGGGGCGTCCCTCGTTGAGGTGTATCAGAACTGCAACGTGTTTAACGACGCAGCATTCGAGGGCATCACCAGCAAGGAGAATCGCGGCGCCATGCTGATTCAGCTCCGTCACGGCGAAGCGATTCGCTTTGGCGCTGAGAGTGAATTTGGTGTGTTTCGACTGTCCGATGGTTCGGTCGTGACGGATCGTGTGACGAGTGACAACGAGGCGCACGTGCTGGTGCACAACGAACACGTCGAAGATCCCAGTCTGGCGTTTTCGCTGTCGCGTCTCACGATCAGTGACCACGAGCCCACTCCCATGGGCGTGTTCCGTGATGTGACGTCGGCGGAATACGGCGAGAGTGCTAGTGCCCAAATCGTTCGACAGCAGAGTGAGAAGGGCCTCGGTGATCTGGCGTCGCTCTTCCGCTCCAATGGTTCATGGACGGTCGGGTAGAGACCGAGCGAGGGTGGGCCACGTGGCCCAATGCTGTGACTGCGGTCCGGCTGGCCCTCCTGCCGGTCTACGTCTACTTGGTTCTGGCGACAGACCACTGGGCGATGGCGGCGTGGCTTCTCGCAACACTTGGGGCTACCGACTGGATTGACGGTTTTCTCGCGCGCCGATGGCAGCAAGTCTCGAGCGTCGGGAAGATTCTCGATCCCGTGGCCGACCGACTCCTCGTAATGACGGGTGTTCTCACCATCGCGATCGTGGGCGCCGTGCCCTGGTGGTTCGCGGGTCTGACCCTGGCCCGCGAAATCGTGGTCTCGCTCGTGACGCTGTTGCTGGCGTCACTCGGTGCGACCCGCATCGACGTGCTGTGGTGGGGCAAAGTGTCGACGTTCGCGTTGATGATGGCCTATCCATTGTTCTTGCTCACGACGAATCCCCACGACGTTGCTCGTACGACCTGGCAGTTGGTTATTCGTGACCTCACGTGGGTGATCGGCGGCTTCGGCCTCGCCCTCGCGTGGGTCGTCCTGGCGGGCTACGTCCGTCCCGCCCTTGAGGCGCTGCGCTCGGGGCGAGCAGCACGGCGGGTCAACTAGATTGGACCATTATGCAGATTCCCCCGGAGCTCAAGTTTTCGAAAGATCACGAGTGGGCGGAACGAGCCGCAGATCAGATTCGCATCGGCATTACCGACTACGCGCAAGACGCCTTGGGCGACGTTGTCTTCGTAGATCTCCCCACCGTGGGTACCAGCGTGAGCGCTGGTGCGACCATTGGTGAGGTGGAGTCAACGAAGTCCGTTTCCGAGATCTACGCACCCGTAGCGGGAACTGTCGTCGAGGTGAATGCGGCCCTGTCCTCTTCGCCCGAACTCGTCAATGAGGACCCCTACGGCGCCGGCTGGATCTGCGTGATCCAGCTCGACGACGAGGGCACGTACGACGTCCTGCTCGACGCGGCCGCCTACGGCGACCTGACTAATCAGTAGCCCGCGCTCCGTCGGATGATCTTGGGTACTGTGACGGCCGTGACCTGTCGACGCTGCGGAGAGATTCTGAACGCCAACGCCAACTTCTGTTGGTCGTGTGGTGCACCCCAGCACGATTCAACGTCGCCGGAGACAATTGCCATCCCGGTCGTGTCGGCTGATGAGGGTCTCGATCCCGACGCCACCATCGAACCCGCCACGAGAATTGTGGATGCCTTGATCATTGCCGCCGGTCCGCTCGCCGGACAGCGATTTGAGTTGCGGACCGATGTCGTCACCGTGGGTCGTCACGAGGCGAGCGACGTCTTTCTCGATGACGTGTCCGTCTCTCGTCATCACGGTCTGTTCACGAAGACCGCGAGCGGTCGCTATACGGTGCGTGACCTCAATTCGCTCAATGGGACGTACGTCAATGGATCCCGTGTCGAGGAGACATCGCTGCGTTCGGGTGACGAAGTCCAGATTGGCAAGTTCAAGTTGCTCTTCTGGGGCACGGACGAATGAACACAACGCCCCGGATGCGCATCGGCGAAGTGCACACGCTGCTTCGACAGGAATTTCCCACGATCGAACTGTCCAAGATTCGCTACTACGAAGACAAGGGCCTCGTGTGTCCGAGTCGGTCACGTAAGGGTTACCGCCTCTACAGCGATCGTGATATCGAATGCTTGCGAGAGGCCTTTCGGCTCGCGCAACAAGAGTTTGTGCCGTTGCGCGTGATCCGCCAACGCCTCATTGAGCAGGGACTTTTGCCGGATCGTCCCGTTGAGCCCACCACGAAGAGAGCGGCCAAAGAAGTGGCGGCGAGCGCGGTGATCTCATTGGCGGTTCCCCCCAACGCGGACGCGACGAACGTTGCGGAACGACGCGTGCCGACGATGCGACTCGTGCGGGACGATGAGCCCACCTCGACGTTGCCAGGAACTGACAGCACCGACGACGCTGACGCGCGGCTGGGTGTCGTGGGCGCTGCACTCGTCCGCGATGGTGTCACGGCGTCGGAGGTAGGACTGGTCAGCCGACGTGATTTTCTCGATCAATCGGGACTCTCCGAAGCCGACATGGCGGATCTCATTGGGTACGGATTTGTCCAACCTTTCCTCGAAGGGGGAGTCGAGCACTTCTCTCGCGAGGACGTTGCGGTGGCGCGTGACTTCGGTACCCTCACGGCGCTCGGTGTGGAAGCCCGCCACCTCCAGATCATTCGGCGCACTGTTGAACGCGAAGTCGAACTTCTCGCCCAACTCACCCAGCCGATTGTTCAGACCCGACGCGGGCACGACAAGGCCTCCGTGGAGCGCGACGTCGAAGGAGTCAGCGAGAGCCTCCAGGCGTTCCGCCGGATTCTCTATAACGCCAGCCTGCGCGAGCATCTGCGGACTATCTGAATTCGCCGCTGTCTAGGCTGACGGTGTGATCGAAGTGGTATTGAGAGCGGTGCGCGTGGACATTGGTTCGGCGACGCCCCTACTCCTGCTGGAAGAGCGGGACGGACCTCGCGTGCTCTCGATCTACATCGGTGCGCCCGAGGCGGCGGCGATTAGTTACGCCCTTCAAGGTATTGAGACGGAACGACCGATGACCCACGATCTCGTCGTCTCGGTGCTCGAAGCCTTGGACGGCCACCTCACCGGTGTCGTGGTGGTCGACCTGATCGACGGAACGTACTTCGCCGAGTTGCTGGTGCAACGAGATGGCGTACAACTGCAGATCTCGTCCCGTCCGAGTGACGCCATTGCCATTGCCTTACGTCGTGGCGTCCCCATCTTTGTCGCTGACGACGTGATGTCCGCTCACGGACGGATCATGGTGTTAGACGATATCGACATTGACGATAAAGATGATGAAAACGTCGTCGACGAGGTTGACGACGCCATTCTTCTCGATGAAATGCGCGCCTTTCTCGATGACGTCAATCCCGAAGATTTTCTCCCGTGAAAAAAACTGTGGTAGTCCTCATCGCGGTGTGCGTGATGCTGGGAGCAGCGGTGGTGTACCTCGTAACCACGCGTTCGCACACCCCGAGCACTACGACCACGACGACGAGCACCTCGACAACAACGACTCTTGCCGTGGCCTGTGACGCCGCGAATTTCACGGCGATCTACCAATCGCTCGGTGCGGCGGCTGGCACGAGTTACGGCTCGGTGTCGCTGACAAATACGGGCGCGGCCTGCGCGTTCAGTGGGAACCCGCACGTGAGCTTTCCGGGTGCGTCAACGAATCTAAGCGTGTCGGTTTCGAACGCTCCGTTCGCCAACGTATCGGTACCGGCGCCACCCACGCCGACGCCCGGTGTGGTCGCCGGCGGCGGACCCATTTCCTTTGACCTGAGCTACCCCAATTTTGGGAGTGGTCCAACCAGCTGCACCTCGCTGCAATCGATGACCATCGGGTTCGACACCGGGGGCACAACGTCGGTCTCGCTCTTCGGAAAGAATGTGCAGCCCTGCTCCACGATGGTCATTAGTTCGCTCTTCGCGACCCCCTGAGTCAGAACCTTTGCTGTTTACGCCTGAGTGGCGACGACGCCACTCACCGCGTGCACACCCGTGAGTCCGCCCGTGGAGCCCGAGAATCCGAGTCGAGAGGTGGCGCTGATGGGGGTCGTGGCTTTCAGAATGCGCGAACCATTGACGTAGACCGAAATAGACGTCGCCGTCGTGGTGACCGTCACCGGACCTTGCATGGACTTCAGCGGCACGGGCAAGAGCGCGGTGGCGATCCATCGAAGCTTGGCACCGACGGCGCCATTGGAGATGCCGACAAAATTCGGTCCCGGTGCACCGGGCTCCTTGTACTCAGAAAAGACCACCGCCGTGATGCCTGACGTATTGGGAGCGAATCCGAGGTTGTAGCCGTACCCCCCGACGAACGTGCTCGCTGTCTTCGACGTGCCGTACAGCAAGGCGAGTCCGTCGGCGTTGCTTGTCGCGCTCACGGAGGGCCGGAACGTCACCGTGGTCGTCGCGCTGTGCAGAAGAGTCGTGTTCCAGGCCGTACCCGCTTGCTGCATCTTGTTGTTGGTGAACTGCAGCGTCGAGCCGGACAAAGTTGTCGAGCCGTTGCGATGCCACGACAAATAGGAAGGTATCGCGGAGGTCACTCCGGTGGCGGTTCCTCTGATCGGGATACTTTGTGGATTCGCGCCCAACAAGCCGAGCACGAGAGCGCCGGAGAAAGCTCCCGGGGAAGAGGGTTGCACCCCGACAATGCACTGCACGTAGTTACCAGGCTCCAGCGTCAGGGGGAGTGATGGAACGGCAAATGACGTACCGCTTAAGCCGTTAGAAGTTGTAATGAACGACAGCGCGGCGCCAGACGTAGTGGCGCTCGCAATCGTCGCTGGGAGAGAACTCGTGTTGGTCACGGTGACAACATCAGATGTGTATCCACCCACCGGGATGGAACCAACGTTCGCGGTGTACGACGGAGTGAGGCTAATGGTCGGCAGAGGACCAGCGACGGTCGCCCAGACGTTACTGATGTCGTGTTCGTTGTCGGCGCCTCCCGTTGCCCCCGCAAAGCCCATGAGTACGGTCGATCCCAAAGAGTTCGTAACGTCAGCAGTGAGCGGCAAATATGAACCGTCTCCTTGGAGTACCAAACCCTGGCCGTTGACGATGACGGAGAGAGAAATTGCGCCGGTCGTGCCATCGGTCGATACGTTGACGGTGACGTTGAGAGGGTTGTCTTGCACACCACCGTCGTTAAGGCCATAGGGATCCGCCGGCAGTGGGGCGGTCGCGAGCCAATTCATGCCGTCTTGAGCCTTATTCAGCCCGTCAGTAATGCCCACGAATCCGCCGGCGGCATACGTACCGGTCGGCGATCCATTTTCCGTGTATTCCGACACAACCACGCTCACGCCGTCAATGCCGCTGATGCCGAGATCCAAACCCGGCGCGCCGAGTGCGGAGGGCGACGTGTCCGCCGCGTTGGCGAGAACCAGCGCGGTCGAGTCAGCGCCCGTACCACCACCCGCGAAGGTCGTATAGGACACTGTCATGTTCTTCGTCGACTGTGCGGTGGGCCAGAAGGACGAACCGGCTTGCGACGGTGCGACTGACGTCAGTTGAATATTTCCGTCGGAGAGAACGGTCGCACCATTGGAGGTCCAGCCACTCGTCGCAGATGGAGGTGAGACGGAGTATCCCGTGCTCGCGGCACCTACACCGGTAAACGTGATCGTGAAGCTCACGTAACCCGTCCCACTCTGCTTCTTCTCGTCGGTCACAAAAGTCCACACGTCAGTGAAGATGCCGGGCTTCGAAGGTTGAAAGACGATGGGGAAGTATGAACTGAACTGTGGCGGCAACTCTTCGCCGGTAGCGAGCGTGCCTTGAATGTTGAGATCCGCGTGGCGAGTGTCACCAGCAATTGGGTCGAGCACGTGGCTCGCCTGAAAACTGGTGATCGTCGCCGTGGAACCGGTATTCAGATTTGCGTCGTTGGAAATAGTGAACCCCGACGTGGCTGACGAACCTATCGGTACCGTACCGAGATTGATGGTTGATTTGCCCGATGGGGTAGTCACGTTGACTTGCGCGGGCGCGGCTCCCGAACCGGTAAGGAGAAGATCGACACTTTGAGTGGAGCCTCCCCCTGTAGGGGTGGCAGTGAACGTGATGTCATCGCCGTAGGTTTGCGTGAGTGTCGGCGAGAACTTTGCCGAGATCGTGATGGACGTATTTGGCGTGAGAACGAATCCGCTCTTGGGTAGACCTGTCACGGTGAAGCCTGTGGGATCGTCCTGGGTGGTCGCCGCGAAGGTGAGATTGGTGCCGCCGTAATTAGCGATCTTCATTGTCAATGCGGAAGAAGTGAGACCGATCGTCAGTCCGCTGAAATCCAAATTCTTTGACGACGCGTAGATCTGGCCAAATTGCGACTGTGCTGAACCACTGACCGGAAGGTCAAAGACGCCGTAATTATGTGTTAGTTCCACCACACCCAATTGCGCCCCCAGCTTGCCGTTAACAGGTGGCGCAAATGTGACCGCGAGTTGAAGACTCTGGCCCGCCTTCAGCGTGACACCGCCGGCGGGGAGTGGTCCCGCGACGCCACCGATAATGACCTTCGCCGTAAATGACGACGGTGAAGTCGACAAGCCCGTGATCGTGATGCCACTGGCCGGCGCGCGCACGGTTGTGATGGAAGTGTTCATCGTGTGGGACTGACCCAGCAGCGTCACCGGAAGGTTCACAGCAGCCGCGTCCGCCAACGTCGGGGCGGTGAGGGCACCAAAGGCGGTGATGGCTCCGGTCAACGACGGCACAAAAATGGTGTTATTCCACACACCAGGTGACGTGAACTTGTTGGCTTTGCCAATGGACCATTGCCCGAGCAACGTGAGCCACTTTCCATTTGGAATGGCGTTGTAGGCCTGGAGGGTACCCCCGTCTCCTTGACCATCTAAAGATCGCACGACCCACACAACGCCGGTTCCCGGCGTCATTTGGTTAGACGTGACGACAGGACTCGAAGACCCAAAGCCAAATTGGATGGATGTGGGGGCGCCGCCAATGCCGGCAACTGGACCTGCGGTCGCGACCTGCGTCATGGTGGGAAAGTTGTACTTGGAACCCGTCGCATCGACTTGATAGGCGTAGAAATTTCCCTGACCAGCGTTTCCTAATGACCCGGAACCGCCGGTGCCCGTGGGCAAGTACACGTAACCGCCCGTAGCGGTGGGCAGAACAGCCGGAGTGGACCAAGCGCCACCTGCGTTGCATAACTTGTCGCCAATGCCGCCATTAAAAGTAGATCCCGCTCCGATGACCGCATCGCCGCCTCCGGTTCCTTGACCGTAACCACCCAAAGTGTTGGGATTTGCGTCGGTGGGGCCGTTGAGCAGGTAGAGGCAACCAGCTTTACTGTCCTGCAAAATGACGTTGGGATATTGCGTTGTGCCAAAGCTCGACGGCATGACGACGGGAGAACCGGAACCAAAGTCCAGGTCCGCCGCCGAGAGATCCACCTCGTTGTACGGCATGAAGAAGTCCTGAACTTGCAAATTGGGATTCGCTAATGATGACGCTGACAACTCAACAACCGCGGACGGGACAGAACCGGTCCATTGATTGGCCGGCGTGGGGCTGTCAGGTTGGTTCAACGTGTTGCCGTTGCCCGTCGTCAGCAGGATGCTGTTGCCGTACTGAGCAATGCCACCGCCCGACTGCCAAATTCCAGCGTCACCCGTCACGTCCGCACTGGTAATGGCATCCCAGATGGTGTCAATTCCTGTGCCCGAATCTGCTGCTGTGCCGGACGTGGAGACACCGACCAACATGCCATTCCAATTTCCTTCGTCGCAGTGGGACCCAAATCCGACGTACACGGTGTTACCCAGTAGGAGCAGTCCGGGGCGCTGGAAGACATTGTTAGCGTCGAAGTAGCCGGCGAGAGTCGGATTATTGCTGGACTGTCCTTGAATCTCGACCGGGAAGTTTGGCTCTTCGGTTCCCGATTGTGGATCGAGAGCGTGCATCCAATAATTCGGCTGCCCATTGACGTCCATCTGCAGGGAGACGAAATACACGGCGTTCGCGCTCGCGTCGTACGTCGGCGTTGAGGTGATGCCAACGTAAGGAGAAATGTCAGAGCAATTCCACGAATTCTGCTCCGTGAGTGGTGTGCCGAAATTGGTCGACCACTCAATGGCTCCCGTCGTTGGGTTAAGGCCGTAAACATTGTTCTTCTCGGTCGCGACGATCAGTACGCCATTTGCCACGATGGGTTGGGCGTACACGTTTCCCACAACGGCCGACTGCTTCCAAATCTGGCCAAATGCCTGAGAATTACCGACCAATGAGGGAGTGAGGCGCGTTTGGTCGCCGTACCAGCCTGCTCGAGAATTGGAGCCTCGATTCGTCGCCTGACTCACAAATCCGGCACTAGTAGCCATATGACTGACTGATCTTTGAGTTGTGACGGCTGATGATTCGGCTACAGGAGCCAATGATGCGCCTAGTAGGGCAGAAAATGTCAAAGTAACTGACAAAACCGTTCGACGGCGGTGAGTACGCATTACTTTGGACCCCAGTTCCTTCGCTTGGGTCCAGCGTAGTAGTGGTGAATCTCCGGAACTGGTGAAAAAATATTTCAATTTCCCTTGAAATATCTAGAAAAATTGCCTAACGCAGATGCGTCTTTTCGGAGTGCGAGGTCATCTACGAGCGATCACGACTTGGCAATGTTTGTGACAACGACCAGAAATGATTATGAAACAAGAATTTCACATAGTCAATGCTGACAAGGTGTCTGGTTGTTGTTCGATTTTGGTTATACTTTCCGACATGTCTTCAAAGCTCTCTCGCTCAGCTCGACGTGTCCTTGGCGCGTCGCTCGCGACCATGACCTTGGCGTCCTCTCTGAGCCTCGTCGGACTCGCAACCGAGACTGCGGTTGCGTCTGCGACTGGTGGACCTTCGGGCTGCACCCTCTACTGGACGGGCGCGACCAGCTCGTCGTGGTCGACGAGTGGCAACTGGTCGTTGACGAACGGTGGCGCTTCGGCGGGCCGCACGCCGACGACTACTGACACGTTGTGCTTCTCATCGTCTCCGACGACGTCCGACGTGACGCTGTCATCGGCGGCCACGGTTGCTGGTATTCAGTGGCCAGTGAACGGCAGCGTGACGCCTCACTTGACGATCAACGCGGGCGCGTCACTCAACGTGACCGCGAATCCGAACGCCGCGATTTCGAACTTGACTGACAACGGCACCGTGACGGTGGGTCTCCACACGTCGCTCGCCATCGACACGCTCACCACTGGTGGCGTGCCGGTCTTCGTGGGTCCGGGCACGGTCTCGCTGAACGTTGGTGGCACGGGAACACTTGGTGGCACGTGGCCGACGCTGCGTGGCGGTGTTGACTTTGTCAACCACGGCACCTTGTCGCTGCCGGCCAACGCGGTTGTCTACTTGTCGCAGCTCTCCATCCTCGACAACGAGGGAACCTTCAACGTGGGTGCTGGCTCGGACCTCTGTGACGTGGACCGCACCGGCTCCTACTTCCTCAATGGTTCGTCGGCGAACTTCAACGTGAACGCCCCCGCGCACAACGCGACCATTCACGTGCCTGTTACCAACAACGGCAACTTCAACATCACCGCTGGTGGCTTGACGTTGTTCCAGGCCACGTTGAACAACGGCAACTTCAACATTGGTGACCACTCTCTGACGGCGAACGGCTCGTTCACCTCGACCAGTGGCTCCAACACCAACGTCACCTTCGACAACGGTGGCACCGGTCTTCTCACGGTGAGCAACGGCGCACACCTTGGTGGTCACACCAACGTGACCGTGGCGAACACCTTCAGCTTCTCCGGTGCGAGCACGACCGTCACGGCCGTCTCGACGCACGGAGCGGTGAACACCTCGAGCGTCGTGGTGACCGGTGCGGCGCACCAGTCGTCCACCAACAACTCGAGTGGCACCACGGTGACGGTGTCGACGAGTGGCCCTTCTATTACCTCTCCGAGCTCAGCGCCCTTCACGCGTGGCAGTGAGGGTTCCTTCCACGTGACTGATGATGGCTTGCCTCACCCCACGCTGTCCTACACGGGGTCGCTGCCTGATGGACTCCACTTCGATACGGACTCTGGCACCATCAGTGGATCGCCCACGGTCAATGGTGAATTCCACTTGACGCTCCACGCCACGAACTCCGGTGGCACCGCGTCGCAGGATCTCTCGATTCTCTGTGAAGACGTCCCTCACTTCACTTCGGACTCGCACCCTCACTTCAATTCCGATGGAGAGAACGACTTCCGCGTGGATAGTGGTGACCGTACGGGTACGACGTATACCGAGACTGGTCGTTTGCCCGATGGCGTGACCTTCGACAACAACGAGGGTGACTTCCACGGAACGCCGACGCATGACTCCCGTGGCGAGTACGACATCAATGTCACTGCGCACAATGACTCCGGCTCGGACTCTCAGGACCTGCACCTGCGCGTTGACGCGCCGGTGTCGGGCTGCACCCTCTACTGGACGGGCGCGACCAGCTCGTCGTGGTCGACGAGTGGCAACTGGTCGTTGACGAACGGTGGCGCTTCGGCGGGCCGCACGCCGACGACTACTGACACGTTGTGCTTCTCATCGTCTCCGACGACGTCCGACGTGACGCTGTCATCGGCGGCCACGGTTGCTGGTATTCAGTGGCCAGTGAACGGCAGCGTGACGCCTCACTTGACGATCAACGCGGGCGCGTCACTCAACGTGACCGCGAATCCGAACGCCGCGATTTCGAACTTGACTGACAACGGCACCGTGACGGTGGGTCTCCACACGTCGCTCGCCATCGACACGCTCACCACTGGTGGCGTGCCGGTCTTCGTGGGTCCGGGCACGGTCTCGCTGAACGTTGGTGGCACGGGAACACTTGGTGGCACGTGGCCGACGCTGCGTGGCGGTGTTGACTTTGTCAACCACGGCACCTTGTCGCTGCCGGCCAACGCGGTTGTCTACTTGTCGCAGCTCTCCATCCTCGACAACGAGGGAACCTTCAACGTGGGTGCTGGCTCGGACCTCTGTGACGTGGACCGCACCGGCTCCTACTTCCTCAATGGTTCGTCGGCGAACTTCAACGTGAACGCCCCCGCGCACAACGCGACCATTCACGTGCCTGTTACCAACAACGGCAACTTCAACATCACCGCTGGTGGCTTGACGTTGTTCCAGGCCACGTTGAACAACGGCAACTTCAACATTGGTGACCACTCTCTGACGGCGAACGGCTCGTTCACCTCGACCAGTGGCTCCAACACCAACGTCACCTTCGACAACGGTGGCACCGGTCTTCTCACGGTGAGCAACGGCGCACACCTTGGTGGTCACACCAACGTGACCGTGGCGAACACCTTCAGCTTCTCCGGTGCGAGCACGACCGTCACGGCCGTCTCGACGCACGGAGCGGTGAACACCTCGAGCGTCGTGGTGACCGGTGCGGCGCACCAGTCGTCCACCAACAACTCGAGTGGCACCACGGTGACGGTGTCCAGGTAGCCGCTAGATATTTGCTGTTATTCAGCACGACACACACCGCTCGGGCTTACGGCTCGAGCGGTGTGTGTTTTCTGTGAAGGCTGAATTGTCGTCGGTGTTGAGGACGACGTGAAGAGTCGCGTCTGTTCTTGCCCCGAAGGTCTCCGCTTTCAGAAGCACTGAGTGCACCCATTAGGATTGCGTCGTGCGACCGGGCCTTCTTCGTCAAGTGGCCGTTCAAGAACTACTCTTTCCCCCCAAGTTGCGTGGTGCCATCTGATGAAACGCTGGTGGCCTCTTCTGAGCAAAGTTGGTGTGGCCCTTCTCGTCGTGTCGGTTGTGTTCCTGGCGTACGACGATCTGCAGTTGAGGTCACAAAAGTCAACGACAAAGACGGTGGCATCGACCACGACCACGACTCTCTTCGCATCGTGTCAAGCATCCACCTTTCGCGGCAGATTTGTGAATGAAGGCGGAACCTCGGGCACCATTTTTGCTCGCATGTATCTGACGAACCACGGTTCGACGTGCTCCATGAAGGGTTATCCGCAGTTGGTGCCGTACGGTCCTCGCGGATTGGTCGAAGTATCCAGCGTCCCAAATAATGGCTTCTTCGCGGGGACGACTCCCGCGGTTCCCACGGCGCCACCCGTTTTCATCGTGTCGCCGGGTGGGGCAGTGGGCTTTGGCTTGGCGTGGTCGGACCTGCCCAGTGGTGGCGGCCCCGGAAGCTGTACGTCGGTTGACCGAATGGAAGTGGCCTTCGGGTTTAATGGCGGCTACTCGCCCCCTATATCTCTCGGTTCCGATCCGCTCACGACGTGTGGATCGATCATTGTGAGCTCGATTTTTCCTCTGAACTAAATGAGCACCAAGTCGCTATTGCGTGCTGAGATCAACGAGCCAGCGGCCACGAGTGTCGCCACGACCTATGGTTGCAATTCCTTCAGCGACCGAGCTCAAGGGAATGGTCCGCTCGACCAAGTCGTCGTCATTGACCACACTGTGTCCGATTTCGTCCCACACGTGTCGTCGACGTTCCGCGGGTGTGTCGACCGCATCAATGCCCAAGAGACTGACTCCACGCGTAATGAATGGGTAGACCGTGCCACCGAGCTCGTTCCCTCCGACGAGTCCGCTCGCGGCAACGGCGGCCCCGTAGCGGAGCGTGCGAATGATCTGGGTCAGCGTGTCGCCACCGACACAGTCGATCGCGCCACCCCAGCGCTCTGAACCGAGGGTCCTCTCGGGCCGGTCGCCGATCTCGCTACGTCCAATCACGTCCTGAGCACCGATCTGGCGAAGCCACTGCTCGTGTTGTGGTGAGCCCGTGACGGCGGTGACGTGGTAGCCACGTTGGCGAAGCAGTCGTACCGCGAGCGATCCGACGCCACCAGTCGCTCCGGTGACCAGGACACTGCCGCTGTGTTGTTCCAGGCCGTGTTCTTCAAGGGCGATCACACTGGCCATGGCGGTGTATCCGGCGATGCCCCAGATCATCGCAGAGCGACTCGTAAACGTGTCCGGATCGAGGACCGTGACCATTGAGGGAGGCACGGAGATGCGCTGAGTGAATCCGCCGTCACGTCCGACGCCGAAATCGCCGCCGTAGACGATGACGAGGTCACCCGAATGAAAATGAGGCGACCGGGACGACTCCACAATCCCCGCCGCCTCAACACCCATGATCAACGTGTCGCGACGGCGAACGCGACTGCGCGGCATCGCGACCAAATGGTCTTTGAAATTGAGTGCGCTGTGCAAGAGATCGACGGTGACGTCACCTTCGTCGACAGATGTGACGTCGTCGACGCCGAGTGCCACGCCATCGCTCGTTGTTCGGAGCACGAAGGATTGCATGCCGAGACAATAGGCGTGTCCTAGGGTTGGGCATGGCAGAGAAGCGTCCGATTCATGACTCCGCCAGTCGCCCCTCAGATGTTCGCCGGACACCACGTCGTCGGCGTGAACTGAGCACGTGGCGAGGGATGCCCACGTGGCTGGAGAACTGCGGACCAGGTGGGGAATGGCGCATTATGACCTATCGCGACGCCCAGTTCGTCGAGCTTCCCGGCCCGACTTCCAGCACACCTCTGTACGGTTACGGAGCGCCGTCGTGGTGTGCCGTGAGTGACAACTTTCGCTGTGCGGTGGTCGGTGCCCCAAGTGCTCTCCTAATTGTCGACTCAGACGGGGCCGAAGTCGCTAAGTGGGAATGCGGTGGCGTGGCGGGTTATCCCGTGGCCATGACGGATGACACCATTGCCGTGATCGTTCATGACCGCGATAAGCGCCGCCGTCGAGTGAGTCTGTGGAACTGGCGTGATCGCGTCGCCACATCGATTCACGAGACGACGGATCTTCTGGGCGACCTCACCGCCGATACGAGTGGTCGTGACCTCGCCTGGTTGTCGTGGCCGTCCGAGACGGCGCCCTGGGAAAGCGCACGGCTGCAGGTTGCCGGCTTCTCGAGTGATCGCTGGCACGTACGAGATGTGCAACTTCCAGGCACCGCCGCGCAGCCTCGTTGGCGTCAGGGCAACGTGGTGGTGTCGTCTGAGGCAGGGGAGTGGTTTCTCCCAGGAACACTCACGGGAGATGTGTGGGAGCCCTGGAATGTTCCCGAGGGTGAGTATCGCCCGGAGGAGTACTTCGGTTGGACGTGGTGGGCATTCTTGGACGACGCGGTCGTGGCGTCATACGTCAGAGAATCAAGGTCCTACGTAGGGCTGTGGGATGGATCAACGTGGCGCGATCTTCCCGGTGGTCCGAACTATGTCGCCGAGATGGTGGCTTGCGGCTCCGAGGTGTTCGTGCTCGGCGCCGACGACAACGACGTGGCAGGGTTGTGGAAGTGGTCCACGCTGAATGGCGAGTGGGAAATACTGGATTCTCCCGCGCCACGAGCGCGATCGCGCTCGTGGGGGATTCGACGCACCGCGAATGCGACTCCGTTCCGGTGGCGCACTCCTGACACCGAGCATCACTCTGATGCGCCGGAGCGACGGCCCGGTCTCATGATTCGTCTGCACGGCGGACCCGCGCGATGCGCCGGCGTGGCCTTCGACCCGCTGGATGAAGCCTTCACGGAGGCGCATCTCGCGGTGGCGAGCGTCGATTATCGAGGGAGTACGAGTTACGGCCGGGCGTATCGCCACGCGCTCTTCGGTCGCTGGGGGGAAGCGGACGTCGAGGATGCGCTCGACGTGGCGACGTTCCTCATTTCCCGTGGCGAGGTGGACCCGTCTCGTGTCTTCATTCGCGGTTCGAGTGCGGGCGCACTCACCGCGTTACTCGCGAGCGCACACGACGTCTTTGTGGGTGTGGTGGTCGTGAGTCCCGTATCTGATCCTCGTGGACTCCTGGAACATGACGACGAATTCGAATCGGGCTTTACTCGCATTCTTCTCGGGGACGAAGGTTTGCACGCGAGTCGAAACCCTCGTTCGAGGGTTGCCGAACTCGCACGGCGGGGGCTGGTGATCCACGGCGCCCGCGATCCGATCGTGCCCGTCGCTCATACGCAGGATTTTGTCGCGGCGTGGCGCGACAGTGGGGCCGACGTGACGTACCTCGAGTTTTCCGAAGAGGGTCATTCGCTGCGTTCCGTTGAGGCCCAACGACAGGCGCTCGAGGCAGAGTTGGCCTTTGTGCGCCGACCCATGTGATGGAAACGAGGGACCCCTCGGTACACTGGAATCCAGTGGAAAAGCGGATTCTCAGCACCCGTACGGCGCTCGTCCGCTGGTGGAACGACCTGCCTGCCGGGACGAGTGACGCCCTCTTGTATGGCGTGTCGGCACTCTTCGCGCTCTTCATGACGGTGGCATCGGACCAGACGGCACAAACGCGCTGGGGATGGATTTCTGCGGGACCCTTCGCACTCGCCGCAGTGGTGGCCTTCTTCTTTGGCCGCCTTCGGCGACGAGATCAGATCGCGTGGCGCGGGATCTTGGCGGGCGTGGTGGGTTTCTGTGTGGTCGTGATCCCCTTGGGCGTTGAGGTTGCTCTCCCCAGTCCGGTCGGCCAACCGGAGGTCTGGGTCATCGAGCGCTCCGCCTTTTACATATCGCACTTTGAGAGTCCGTATCGCAGCTACGTCTATCGAGGTCACCTCGTCAACGAAATCCACGGTATTCCGAGCTACGAGTCGTTCTTTCCGTACTTCCCGCTCATGAGTGTCTTTGGTCTGCCGTCGGCGTTCGATCACCGGCTCTCGGGTCCGACGGACGCGCGCGTGATTATGTCGCTGTGCACTCTGCTCCTCATGGCCGGAGCCCTCGTGCTGCTGCGGGCGCCTCCCGACCGAAAGTTGCGTATTGCTCAGTTGCTCGTCGTCCTTCCGACCGGATCGCTCTTCTTGGCCACCGGTGGCGACGACATGCCCATCTTGGCGCTCTGTCTGCTCGCACTCGTGACGTTGCAACGACGGCAAGTATGGACAACCGGACTCCTCATTGGTGCGGCGGCCGCGATGAAATTGACCGCGTGGCCCTTCGCCCTCGCGGTACTCCTCGTGGCCCGCGACAAAGCAGGTCGGCGGTCGTGGGGACGTCTCGTGCTGGAGATTGGTGTCATCGTCGCCGCGGTGGTGCTGCCATTTGCGATTCACAGTCCTCACGCCTTTTCCGCGAACGTCCTCGAGTTTCCGGCGGGGCTGGCGGGTATTCACTCACCCGCGGCGAGCCCTCTTCCGGGCCATCTGCTGACGACTTGGTTCCCGGTGCTCAGTCACGTGATCATGCCTCTGGTGTTCATCTGCGGCGGTGTGTACCTGGCGCGTCGCTTTCGTCGCCAGTGGCCCGAGACCATCAGTGAGGTCATGAGGGTTCTCGCCGCGGTGATGGCGGTGTTGATCTGTGCCGCAACGGCAACGCGTGTGGGTTATGTGATCTACCCGCTGAATTTCTGGTTGTGGGCGTGGGTCTTTGACGCCGCGCAGCCCGAGGTTCTAGACGAACGAGTCGTTTTGGTAGAAGCGTAAGTTCCACGTCGCGCTAGTGGCGGTGTGCGACTGAATGGTGACGCCCGCGACCCAATAGAAGGTGTCCGAGCTCGCGTGTTCAAAGAGCAATTGTTCGCCGTGCTTGTCCGCTGACAGACCGCTCGAGATTAACTTCCAGCCCAGCGCTTCGAGGTGCGCTTGGTAGAAACCGAGAATCTGCGACTGCGGTGCGTTGAGGAACAGTCGCGACGTGCAGTCGTAGTTTCCCGGGTCGTTGCTCTGCACGTGCGTCGTACCCGCGAGAACCGTGTGCGTCGGCACGATGTAGGAGGATTTGATGTCTTCGGGAGGATTCGACGGCAAGATGCAGTCCGCGAGGACCGCGTTAGTGGGGGACACCTCGAGACCACCGGCCACCACGATGGAGGTGGTGGTGGTCGTGGTCTGCGACCCAAAGACGCCGTCAATGAACACGAAGGCAATCAGAATGAGCGCGCCGACGACGAGAACCGTCATCGCGGGGCGAATTGATGTGGTGGTGGTAAGTGGTGGCGCGATGGGAGAGTTCGACTCGTCGGGTATTTCAGAGTTGGTGGTCATTGTTCTGCGTTCCATCCCATGTGGTCGATCGGCCCGTGGCCTCGCCCCAGGCGCCACGTCGCGGCGCCGGCGAGAGCTCGTGCGACATAGGCCTTCGCGTTCGTGACGGCTGTCGGCACATCGTTGCCCAGTGCGAGGTACGCCACGCACGCGGCGGCCAACGAACAGCCGGTTCCGTGGTCATTCGGCGTCTCGATACGCGGTCCATCAAGCACGACGTCGCCCTCAGGTCCGAGGAGAACGTCGGGAGCTCGGTCCTGCGTGACGGCACCTTCGAGGAAGTGACCACCCTTAATGAGGACGTAGCGCGGGCCGAGGTGCAGGATGTCGCGGCCGACGGTGATGATGGCTTCGAGAGTGCTGAGTTCGCGCACGTCAACGCGGCCGAGGACAGCCGCTTCCCGTAGGTTCGGGGTGGTGAGCAGGGCGTGGGGAAGGAGGGCCCGCCGGTAGGCCTCCGCGCCTCCGTCTTCCATGAGGGCGTGACCCGACGACGAGACCAGGACGGGGTCGACGACCAGCTGAGGAAGTACGCCACGAGCCGCGAGTTCGGCCACCGCTTCGATCGTGCGCGGACGGGCGAGCATGCCGGTTTTCACCGCCGATAGCTCAATGTCGTCGGTGACGGTGGTGACTTGGGCGGCGACCATTTCAGCCTCGAGGGGGCAAACAGCGGTCACGGAAAATGTGTTCTGAGCCGTGATGGCGGTGAGGGCGACGGTCCCGTGAACGCCCAGAGCGGCGAAGGTGCGCAGGTCCGCTTCGATGCCAGCGCCGCCCCCCGAATCAGAGCCAGCAATGGTCATAACGGCGCGCGGTTGCACTACGTCAGCCTAATTCGACGGACGTGTTGCTGAGTACGCTGGTGGCGTGATCGACGACTTGGTGGTGGGTACAACCTCCAGTCCTTCGCGACTCGTCGTGGGTACGGGCGGACTGAGATCACTCGACGCACTCGAGAGCGCCCTCGTCGCGAGTGACGCCACCATTGCGACGGTCGCCCTGCGTCGTGTTTCCCCCGAGGTCGATGGTTCCATCTACGACCTCCTCGAGCGTCTTTCCTTCACGCTGTTGCCGAATACCGCGGGCTGTTACACGGTGGCCGAAGCGGTCAAGACCGCACGCTTATGTCGTGAGGCATTTTCCACCAATCGCATCAAGTTGGAAGTGATTGGCGACGAAAGAACCCTTTTGCCCGATCCCGTCGCGACGCTGGATGCTGCTCGAGCGTTGGTGGCCGACGGCTTCGAGGTGTGGGCGTACACGACCGACGACCTCGTCGTCGCGGAGCGACTCGAACAGGAGGGCTGCGTCGCCGTCATGCCTCTCGGCTCGCCCATTGGTTCGGGGCTCGGGATCCGCAACCCTCACGCGATTGCGCTTATTTGTGAACGACTCGAAGTGCCTGTTTTGCTCGATGCGGGTGTAGGCACCGCCTCGGATGCCGCACTCGCGATGGAATTGGGTTGTGATGGCGTTCTCGCGGCCTCCGCGATTAATCGCGCTCTGCGCCCCGATCTCATGGCGGTGGCCCTACGCGACGGTGTGAGGGCGGGGTATTTCGCCGCGCGAGCCGGGCGAATTCCACCTCGCGTGTACGCCGAGGCGTCCTCACCTCAGATCGGGATGCCCGAGCTATTTGCCTGAAAACTACCCCTTGTGGAACGACACAGGTGTAACTACACTTTTGTGGCGCACTCGGCGCGAACTGCCTTGGTCGGAAGGACGTTCACATGCAAGAAGTAGTCACAGAAGGCTTTAGCGGCCCGGCGGTCTGTCGCCTCACGGGTGTCACGTATCGCCAGCTCGACTATTGGGCCCGAACGGAATTGGTGCTGCCGTCATTGGTGGCTGCCAGCGGCTCAGGATCGAAGCGGCGGTATTCCTATGGTGACGTGGTTGAAGTGAAGGTCATCAAGTCATTGATCGACGCGGGCGTGTCGCTCGCGCGCACGCGTCAGGCCGTGGAGTGCCTCCGCAACGGACTGGGAGCAGACCTGGGTTCTGCGAGCTTGATCCTCAGCGGTTCGTCGACGGTCATGGCGCACTCCAATGGTGAGATTGTTGATCTCCTTCGCGGAGGCCAGGGTGTGTTCAACATTGTGCCGCTCGCGGGCGTCGTGGCCGAACTCGACACCCTCTTGCAGGCGAATGCCGACGAGGTTGCGACCGCGCGAGCGGCCGTGAGCGCCTGAGTCGACCCTTTGGCCGTGACGGCCGTTTAGGGTAGAGGGCTGATGAGTGATGATCGGCGCCCCTTTCTCTATGACCAACACGTTGCGTTAGGGGCCAAGATCGTCCCCTTTGGTGGGTGGGCCATGCCCCTGCACTACGCCACGGGAACATTGCAAGAGCATCTCGCCTGTCGCCACGACGCCGTCGTCTTCGACGTCTCCCACCTCGGAACCGTTCGCGCGTCGGGACCGGAGGTCTATGACATTCTCCAGTCCACTCTCACCAATGATTTGGCCAAGGTGGCCCCCGGTCGAGCGCAGTACACGCATCTGCTCAATGACAACGGCGGCGTGGAAGACGACATCATTGTCTGGTGGGTGAGCGACCACGAGTTCGACGTCATGCCGAATGCGTCCAACACTTCGCGGGTACTGTCCGTCCTGCCGGGAACCGACGTCACCTCTGAGCGCTGCGTGCTCGCCGTACAGGGACCTCACGCTCGCGCCAAGATCGCACAGGTCGATGCGCGTTTTGCGACTGTTCCTCGTTTCGCGGTCCAGAAGTTGGACTACTTGGGTGTCGAGGTGCGCGTCGCGGGCACGGGGTACACGGGCGAGGACGGTATCGAGATTGCCGTGCCGAATGAAGTGGCCGCCGAACTGCTCGCCGCGATCGTCGATGCCGGCATCACACCGGCGGGACTGGGTTCGCGCGACACGCTCCGGCTCGAGGCGGCCCTGCCGCTCCACGGGCACGAGTTGTCGCCCACCATCACGCCGCTCGAAGCGAAACTGAGTTGGGTGGTCGGGTGGAGCAAGCCCGCCTTCATAGGTCGCGAGGCGTTGCTGGCCCAGCGTGAACAAGGTGTCACTCGTCAACTGACGGGTCTCGTGGCCGAAGGGCGTCAACCCTTACGTGAAGGCGCCACCGTTCGTCATGAGGGCCGTGATCTCGGCGTTCTCACCTCTGGAAATTTCTCACCCGTCCTGCAGCGAGGAATTGGACTCGGACTGCTCGGCGGAGAGACGCCCGTGGGTACGTCGGTCGTCGTGGAATTACGCGGTCGCGAAGTGCCCGCCATGATCACGGCTCTACCCTTTATTCGAAAGGCCAAGTGAGGTGCCCGACTACCTGCCGCATACCGACGATGAACGTGCGAGCATGCTCGCGTTCTTGGGACTGGATTCCATTGAGGAACTCTTTGATCACGTTCCGAGTGCGGTACGTCTCGCGGGTGGACTGAATCTTCCTGCGGGCAAGAGCGAACCCGACGTGGCGGCCGACTTTGATCGTCTGGGTAACGCGAACCGAGCCACGACGTCCAATTTGGTGTGCTTCGCGGGCGCCGGTGCCTACGACCACGAGGTACCGGCGGTGGTGCGCGCTCTGAGCTCCAGGTCAGAATTCGTGACGGCGTACACGCCCTATCAGCCGGAGGTCGCCCAAGGCGTTCTGCAGGCCATCTTCGAGTACCAGACGATGATTTCGCGATTGAGTGGACTACCGATTGCGAACGCGTCGCTCTACGACGGCGCGACTGCTCTCGTCGAGGCCGTGAACATGGCCGCGGGCGCCACGAATCGTTCGAAACTAGTGGTGTCCTCCGGCGTGCATCCACACTGGCGGGCCGTGGTGCGCACCTTCGCGCGCGGAACCGGACACGAGATCATTGAAGTACCGCTCGTCAACGGTGTGACCCAATGGGACGCCGTCGACACGCAAGGCGCCGCGGCGATCGTTGCGTCGTACCCGAATTACCTCGGGGTGTTAGAGGACCTGAGCGAGGCCAAGGCCGTCGCCGAATCGTCCGGAGCCCTGTTCGTGGTGGGGGCGGATCCCATTGCGGCGAGTGTCCTGCGCACAGCGGGCGCGTGGGGTGCGGACGTTGTCGTCGGAGAAGGCCAGCCCCTCGGCACGGCTCTCGCCTTTGGTGGGCCGTATCTCGGACTTTTCGCGTGCACCGAGGCGCAGATTCGTCGACTTCCCGGACGACTGGTGGGTGAAACGGTGGACACTGAGGGACGTCGGGCTTTTGTCACCACCCTGCGAGCGAGAGAACAGGACATTCGTCGCGAAAAGGCCACGTCCAATGTCTGTACGAACCAGACCTTGATGGCCGTCACGGCGGCCATTCAGTTGGGATGGCTCGGCACGCAGGGCCTGCGGGACGTGGCGACTCGTTGCGCCGTCGGTGCCCACTACGCGCACGACCAACTTCTCGACGTCTCGGGCATTTCGGCCGTCAGTACGCAGCCATTCTTCCGCGAATTCGCGGTCACGACGCCACTGCCCGCCTCGCAGGTGTTGTCACGGGTCACGGATGAGGGAATTTTGGGAGGTATCGCCGTGAGCTCGCTGACCACGACGGGTGATACTTCATTGTCGGCCGACGAGCTCGACCGCACCATTGTGATCGCGGTCACCGAACGACGAACCCGAGAAGAGATTGACCAATTAGTGGCGGCGTTCGCCAAGGCGGTGAAGTAGTCATGTCGAAGATGATCTACGCCGGCGGTCGTGCGGCGTCGGCTCCTTTGTTGGGTCGCGAAACCGAACCCACACTTTTTGAGATCTCGTCACCTGGTCGCTCCGCGTACCAACTGCGGACAACGGGGATTCCCGCGTCACCTCTTAGCGAACTGATTCCGGCGGAACATCTCTCCGACGACATTGTTGATATCGCCGAGGTATCCGAACGTGACCTCGTGGGTCACTTCACTCGTTTGTCACATCGTCAATTCTCGGTGGACCTAGGTGCCTACCCACTGGGTTCATGCACGATGAAGTACAACCCGAAGTTTTGCGACGCGGTGGCCGCTGATCCACGTTTTAACTCCGTGCATCCGGGCGCTCCTGCCGCGCTCACGCAGGGTTGGTTGGAACTGATGGTCACCTTGGAAGAGACGTTGTGCGAAGTCACCGGCATGTCGGCGGCGACGTTGCAACCAGCCGCCGGGGCTGCGGGTGAGTTAACGGGACTCTTGTTGATGCGGGCCTACCACGAGGCCAACGGTGACGTTCGCCGGCGCGTCATCATTCCTGACTCCGCTCACGGCACCAATCCCGCGTCAGTCACCCTCGGTGGTTATGACGTCACCACCATTCCTTCCGATGAACGGGGACTCGTGGACCTGGCCGCCCTCAAGGCCGCTCTCGGTCCTGACGTCGCGGGCATTATGTTGACCAATCCCAACACCGTGGGCCTCTTCGAAGAAGAAATCACCGAGATCGCCGCAGCCGTACACGACGTGGGCGGACTCCTGTATTACGACGGCGCCAACCTGAACGCCATTTTGGGCGTGGTTCGTCCCGGTGACATGGGTTTTGACATTGTGCACATGAACCTGCACAAGACATTTGCGACACCCCACGGCGGGGGAGGCCCCGGGGCTGGTCCCGTTGCGGTGTCGTCGCGGCTCGTCGAGTTTCTCCCGGGTCCCAAGGCAACGCGCCTCGAGGATGGCAGCTACGACTGGACGACGCCGCCGCGCTCGATAGGACGCGTCCACGGTTGGCACGGTAACGCCATGGTGTTGGCGCGCGCACTGGCGTACATCAACGTGCACGGTGGGGATGGGCTCACCCGAGTCGCGCAACACGCGGTTCTCAACGCCAACTGGCTGAAGAAGCGTTTGTCGGCAACGTTGCCGGCTGCCTACGACCGTCCGTGCATGCACGAGTGTGTTCTCACGTCGTCGCAGTTGAAGGCTGACTACGGCGTGCGGGCCCTCGACGTCGCGAAGAGTCTGCTCGAGGAAGGTTTCCACGCGCCCACCGTCTACTTCCCCTTGATTGTCGACGAGGCGCTGATGTTCGAGCCCACCGAGACCGAGAGCATGCAGACCTTGGAAGCTCTGGCGGTGGCTCTTGAGACCATCGCCGAGCGCTCTCGCGTCGACCCCGACGCTGTTCGCCACGCCCCTCAGGCGACACCCGTGACGCGAGTGGACGAAGCCCGAGCGGCACGACACTTGATTCCCACCGAAGACGCCGCGCAGCGGGCCTAGCGACAACGGGACGACCCCCTCGTGGCGAAACCTCTCATTGGCATTACGGGTCGACGGTGGCCGCTCAAGCGAGTGAAGGACTACATGCCGAAGGCGACGTGGGAGAGCACGTTTGACCTTCACATGTCCGACTACGCCGGCTCGGTCGCTGCCGCGGGTGGAATTCCGGTGCAGCTCACTCGTGACGCGGGCGCCGAGGACGTGTTGGAGCACCTCGATGGATTGATACTCAGCGGCGGAGCTGACATCGACCCCGATCTCTACGGAGCCGAGCCACACCCGCGCTTGGGTCGACTCGAGAAGGACCGTGATGCGTGGGAGATGGCCCTACTCAACGGCGCCCGACGCCGACACCTGCCCGTGCTGGCCATTTGCCGCGGCTTCCAATTGGTCAACGTGAACTTTGGCGGCTCCCTCGTGCAACACGTGGAAGAAGATGAAGGCTCCGGACATCCACGATGGGACGCGGATGGACGCACGGCGGTCCATGACGTGCACGTGGTGTCAGGAACGATCACTAGCTCTTTTCTCTCATCCGTCACCGGCGTGAACTCACTCCACCACCAAACCGTCGATCGAGTGGGGGAGGGGCTCGTCGTCTCCGCGGTCGCTCCCGACGGCGTCGTGGAGGGACTGGAGTCTTCTGACGGTGAGATTCTCGCGGTGCAGTGGCACCCGGAGTTACTGGGAGGCCCCGACCCCACATTTCGATGGATCGTCGCCGAGAGTGCGAAGTACGCGGAGGCGCGCACCACCAATTAGTTGCGACGTTCGACTACTGGTAGAAGATGACTGTTCGTTTTCCAACGAGTGCCACGCGGTCTTCAGCCACGAGCTTGACCGCACGTGACAGCACCGTCCGTTCCACGTCACGCCCAATGGCGACGAGATCTTCCGGTTGCCGCGCGTGCGAGACGCGGACCACGTCTTGGTCGATGATAGGACCCTCGTCAAGGTCAGCGGTGACGAAATGGGCCGTGGCACCTACCAACTTCACGCCGCGCTCGTAGGCCTGGTGGTACGGGCGAGCACCCTTGAAACCCGGGAGGAACGAGTGGTGAATATTGATGATGCGTCCCGGCAGCGTCTCGCAAAAGTGCGGCGTCAATATCTGCATGTAGCGAGCCAGAACAACGAAGTCGACGGATTCGCGTTCTATGAGGCCGAGAATCTCTTCTTCAACGTTCGCCTTGGTCTCTCTTGTGACCTCGCGTTGCACGAAGGGGACACCGTACGACACTGCGAGTGCTTCGCAGTCGGGGTGGTTCGCGACAATCGCCACAATCGAAATGGGCACGTCGCCATTGCGCTGACGGTACAGAAGGTCGGCGAGACAGTGGTCGTATTGGGAGGCGAGGATGACGACGCGACGCTTGTCGGCTTCGTGTCGTAATTCAATGGTCGGAGAGAACTCCGTCAGCTGGCCCTCGAGAAGTTCTCGCACGTCGATCACTGAATCGCGTTCACATTCGAACCTGGTGCGCATGCAGAAAGTGGACGTCGTCGGATCGGTGAACTGATCATTTTCGACGATGTTGCCGCCAAAATCCGCAATGGCGTTCGCTACCGCACGCACAATCCCGGGGCGGTCGACGCACTGCAAGGTCAGTAGATAGGTAATGGACACGACTCTCCTTGCGAATGACTGTAGGAGGTGGACGGAATTGACCGCCATTTCAGTGTCGGTTGGTTAGATTCTTCACCAGTACGGGGGGTGTCATGGCTGTGTCCAGCGAGTCAAGCGACGTTCACCAGTTGCCGCGTTCCCCGCGTTTCATACCGTTCATACTTCTTGCCATCTTGAGCATTGCCGCGGGACTCGTGGCACTGACGGGACTCCAAGCGTCCCGTAGTGACGCGCTGACCAAGGGGACTCGCTACGTCACCATTTCGTCCACCGACGGGGTCGCCGCCCTCTCGAGTGCCGTCGCGTGGTCGACGTCACCGGTCGGACACGCGGACTGTGCGACGTTGGCTGACGGGACGCTGTGCGCGACCCCAACCAAGGTGGACGTGAAGTACGACCATGCGCCAACGGGACTCGCGACTTCGAGTACGGGTACGCAACCCGCGTTCGCCACCGTGGTGTTCAAGGTCGAGAACACGAGTTCGCATCGAACCGTGTTGGACACTTTCGGACCGAAGAGCGGCCTCAGTTTCGCCTTCGGCACGATGCCCGCGGCCTATACCTCCAGTCTTCAGGTGTCACTGGCGCCCGATCATCACGCGAGCGGTTGTGTGACGGCGTCGAAGGACGGACGTGTCGCCATTGGTCCGCACGATTCTGTCAAGGTGTGCGCCGTAGCTGCGGACATTGGTTTTCTCGACAACCAGGGCACTTCTCCGCAAGGTCATTTCGACAGCCTCACTCTCGGTGGCATTTTTGAGTGGGCCACAGGCGCCACGCAAGCAAAGTTGGAGCAGCTCGTTGAGATACAGCCCAACACCTTGCCCGGGGGCCAGGAGGCGCAGGGCTCGGTATCGCTGGGACGCATCGATCAAATTGCCCACGCGTATGGACTTAAGTCGTCCATACGCCGCACGCGGTTGGCCGACCTCGATGGAACGCCACTCGGCTACACCGCGACGCTCCCGGTCACCCCGTCGCAGCGACGTGCGTGTCTCGTGGCGGGAGGTAACGACTGGTTGACGTGTTTTGGAAGTTTGCGGGCCACGCCGTCGCGCGGGGTGATGGTTTTGGAATTGGGGGTCACCAATCCCGCGCATCACTCGGTGAGCTTGTCGCCCGCCGAAATGTATGTCGACACGCAATGGTCCTGCACCTCGACCGGCTGTAGTTCGGGGCGCTTTCAACGTGACACGTCGACGACCTCGAAGTTGCCCAAGGTGTGCACGGCACAGGGACACATGACTCTCGCGCCGGCCGGGCAGCATGGGTCGAGTGGCACACTGTGTGTGGTCTTTCCGACACCCAAGGGCTCACGGCTCATGGACGGTGAGTTCTCCTTGCACGTACAACCCGTGCCAACGGTGTACCCGGGTCTACCGGTCGTGTTCTTTAGCCAGGCTCCCTACGGCGTGTATTAACTCACCGCGACGGCGAGAGCGGTCGCGAGGATGCACAGCAGGGGAGTGCCCACAAGAATGATCAGGGAGCGAGTTCTTTCGCCACGTCGCCACTCAAAGAGAGGTAACGCGAGTGCGGACGAAAATGTCGTGAACCCTCCGCAGAAGCCGGTGATGAAGAACCAGTGCCAGTTCTCATAGTTGCTGAAGTCACTGACCGAAACCAAGCGAACAACCAAGACCGCAAAAAAGCAACCGAGCGCATTGACGAACATCGTGGCGTAAGGACGCCAGGCATAGCGACGAAGCTCCACAAACTCTTCGATGCCATAGCGACAGAGTGCTCCGACGGCGCCACAGACGGAAATGAGGAACAGATTCACTTCCTTGCCACCTTGAGACCGACGACGCCCGCGAGCACCCCAGCACTGACCGCACCCACGAGCACGACTCCGGCGCCCAGCCAACTGGTCTCTCGCATGTTGTCCAGGGCCACGAAGAGGCTGGAGTACGAGGTCAGTCCACCGAGTGTTCCGGTGACGGCGAACAAACGAACAGGGTCGTCAGTGGCTCGGTGTCGCAATGGTCCCGCCAAGAGCCACGCGGCCACGAAGACGCCCACCGTGTTGATGACGAGGAGCCGAAGCGGAACTTCTGAAGTCCACGTTACGGTTGACGGAAAGCTCACTTTCCAGTAGCTGTGAACCGTGCCACGAAGAATCCACGCGCGCACGAAGGTTCCGATGAAGCCTCCCAGGAGCACTCCCGCGACAGCTCGCGACGGACGAAATACCTTGAGGTCGTCAGCCGCCGGAGTTGTCATTCCTTTGAAGATAACCGTCCCTAAAGGTGTCGGACGTTAGCCTTGCTCGATGGCAAAAAGAAGTGGTTCAACGTTCGTTCTCGCGCTCCTCGCCGCTTCGATGTTCCTGATGGCGCTGGACGCATCGGTGATGAATGTTTCCATTGCCAATGTCGCCCACGACGTGAACACAAATATTCACGGCATTCAGATTGCGCTCACCACTTATACGTTGATCATGGCGTCTCTCATGATCGCCGGCGGCAAGGTCGGCAGTCTCGTCGGGCGCCGCCGGACGATGAGCATTGGTCTCGTGGTGTACGCCTCGGGCAGCGGACTGACCGCCCTGGCACATTCGCTACCGGTGTTGATGTTCGGATGGAGCTTTCTTGAGGGCGTGGGTGCGGCCTTGATCATGCCGAGCATCGTCGCCCTGATCGCTGACAATTTCGAGCCCGCGAAGCGAAGCGGCGCCTACGGCATCGTGGCGTCCGCCAGTGCCGTGGCCATCACTATTGGGCCGGTCTTAGGCGGACTCGTGACGTCCTTTTTCTCGTGGCGTTGGGTCTTCGTGGGCGAGGTCGTCATCGCGGCGTTCATCCTCGCGAATATGCGTCGAATGGTCGAGGGCCCGGTGGCGGAAAAGGAACGTTTCGACGTCAGCGGCTTCATTGTGTCCACCATTGGCATGGTCACGATCGTTTTTGGCGCGACGCAAGCGGGAGAGTGGGGGTGGTGGCACGCGAAATCCGGCGCACCATCCGTGGGTTCATTCTCCCTCACGCCGTTTCTGCTTGTCGGCGGGGTAGCGGTGTGGGGGAGTTTTCTCTTCCTCGAGCGGTGGAGGCAACGTCGGGGCAAGCCGGTGCTGCTGGATCCGCTCTTGTTCGATCAAGCTCGTATTCGCCGCGGTCTGTCATCGTTCTTCGTCATGAATGGCGCCATGTCGGGCACCTTCTACGTGCTGCCCTTGTTCCTCGTCGTGTCGTCGGGGCTGAGTCCCTTGGGGTGCGGACTGCGGATGATCCCACTATCGATTGCATTGTTGTTCTTTGCGGGCGTCGGCCCTCGTTTTCTTGGAAATCTGAATGTGCAGGTAGTTGCCCTCATGGGTATGGCGTCGCTTCTCGTGGGCACGATCACGTTCGCGGCGGGACTTTCACCGACAGCGAATCCGGGCATTGTGGCGATTCCGATGATCTTCTTTGGCTCGGGCCTCGGCCTCTTGTCGACGCAACTGGGGGCCGCCACGGTGTCGGGTGCACCCGCGCGGCTAGCCAGTCAGGTGGGTGGTCTACAGAACACCTTTGTGAACTTGGGGCTGAGTCTCGGGACGGCGATCGCTGGTTCGTTGTTGATTGCTTCCTTAGGGGCGCACGTCGGAGCGGGACTGGACAGCATGCCCGGACTCAGCCAGCAGGAGTTGACGAAGGTCTCCGTGGCCGTGACAAACAACCTGGCGATCGTTAGCGACGCTCAGCTCGAGACGGCCCTCAATGCGACCTCGGCAACACCCGCGCAGAAGGATGCCGCGCTGGCTCTCAACCGTGAGGCGCGTGCCGGGGCCCTCCAGTCGTCACTCTGGGGTGTTGCCACCTTTGAGGCCATAGGACTCTTCATGGCGTGGCGCCTGCCGCGTGAGAAGGTTGGCGCTTTAGAGCCACCCGTCGAGATCTCTACGTAACTTTACATAACGTACATTATCGGCGGTAGAGGAACGAGACAGCGCATCGCGTTGTCCTGTCGTATTCACAATCTGGTGCGCGATCTCTAGGTCCATCCTGCGTCCAGATAAGGCTCGAGAACAGCGCTTCGTGAAGGAGATCACGACGAGTGGCGTCTCCAGTGACGCAGACGGGCGCCCGTGAGAACGCGGCACCACTCCCCCTACGGCGTTATCAGCAAAGGTGTCGTTGACTGACGGCGGCGAATTCGTGCCCCAGAATCTCGAGCTGTTCCTTATTGGCGGCGAGGGTGAGCGCCGTGGCCGCTGCGGTGCCCTTGGCGTGGGTGGCGATCGTGGTGGACGCGGCACCGGGGGCGATGGCGTTAATGGACAATTGCAAGGCGTGGGTATAGGCCGACGACACGACGCCGTGGTAACACGCAATGGACGACCGGGCCGACTTCACGTTCTCGAGGACGTAGTGGTAGATGCCCTTGGCGTATCCGGGGACGGGCGAAAAGATCCCATTGCAGGCGTCGAGAGCCGACACGGGAATGGTGGCGCCGCTCGCGTCAATGTTGTCGTAGATCCCGTATCCGTCGAAGGCGAAACCGAGGAGAACGGGCTTTTTCGCTGCGGCATTGGTGGTCACGACGGCCGGCGTGGTGGAGCTCGAGAAATCGCTAACCGACTTCACCTGGGCCGTGCTACCCGTGGTCGCGTAGGCCACGAGGCACGCGGGCATCCCGTGGTAGTGGTACTGCCCGCCCGGCCCCGGGTGTCCGTCGCAGTTGTCGATGAACGAGGCGGTTACGCCCTTGACGGTGACTGAGAAGTTGTCATTGGTCGCAACGGTGGACTTATTGGCTTCGTACGGGTTGTAGAGCACGCCGCCATTGAGCATCACGCCGATGGCCCCCATGTTGGTGGTCGTGGTCGAGGAATAGACCGGCGTCGTGGGGATCGTGAACTTGTAGTTCTGATTCTTGAGTACCGCGGAGGTGGCGATCACGCTGGCGCCGGCCGCGCTGACGTTGAAGGGGTCCTTCGGCACCGCGTAATGCGTGGCGGTGAAGACACTCTTTGGAACACCGCTCGACGCAAACGTCCAGCTCCCCTTGCCGTAGGTCACCTTCACGTTGCTGGTCCACTTGAGCGACTTGATGGCCGACACTTCGCTTTGTGCGGTGTTGACGTCGACGTGGGAGGCCACGGCGTGCAACGTCGCGGCACTCGAGGAAGCACCCGAGGCCACGACGGGTACCAGAAGGACGATGGCGGGAGCGATCATGCGTAGACGTGTAGGCAACACGATTCCTCATTCTGTGGTGGTCGTTGCAACCGGTGGCAGTGCTGAAAACCGCAGGCTAACGGACGATTCGTGAAAATTGGTTCGGTGTTTGTTAAATGTTCCTCGTACACTGAGGTGTGCCTCGCTCAACGGACATCGATGTCGTGTTGTTTGACCTCGACGGCACCCTCGTTGATTCACGACCGGGCATCGTGCGCTGCGCAAACCTGGCACTCGCCGAGCACGGGCTCGAGCCGTTACGTGACGATCAGGTGCCCGGCTTTATTGGACCTCCACTGCGCGATTCCTTCCGATCACTTTCTCCGCCCGAGGAAATTCTCGAGTCCCTGGTGGCGACCTACCGGCGTCATTACGGCGAAGGCGGGCTGACCGAATTCCGCGTGTACGACGGCATTGGGGCAACTCTGGCGGCGCTCGTGGACGACGGGCATGTGCTGGGAGTTGCGACATCGAAGGCGGCGGATTTCGCCCGCATCGTCCTCGAACACGGCGGCATCGACGCCCCCTTTCGCTACGTCGCAGGGGCCCACGCGGACGGGACCGGAGCCGATAAGGCCGACGTCATGCGCCGCGCGATGGCCGCACTCGAGGTGACATCACCGTCACGGGTCGTCATGGTCGGCGACCGCATTTTTGATCTCGACGGCGCGCGTTCGACCGAGACTCACTTCGTCGTCGCCGGCTGGGGTTTTAGCGTTCCGGGACGGTGAT
>Ga0208872_1000278_pt1 | contig 43438 bp, 38 predicted proteins | sample CryBogCBH12Aug08_FD_185508 | JGI IMG/M metagenome (GOLD analysis project Ga0208872, IMG submission 185508) | Freshwater microbial communities from Crystal Bog, Wisconsin, USA - CBH12Aug08 (SPAdes) | ecosystem: Environmental > Aquatic > Freshwater > Lake | place: Crystal Bog, Wisconsin, USA...
CCGGCCCCAGGTGCGGGCTTGGCGAAATTCATTTGCCTGAAAATGAACCTGGTTCTTCCATCATGCCGGGTAAGGTGAATCCAACCCAAGCAGAGGCTATGACTATGGTCTGCTGTCAGGTTATGGGCAATCATGTAACAGTTACAATTGCGGGCAGTCAGGGCAATTTTGAATTGAATGTTTTTAAACCTGCGATTATTTATAATGTCCTTCAGTCCCTGGACCTTTTGGCCGATACTGCTGTAAGTTTTACAGACCATTGCTTGAAGGGCATTACAGCGAACACGGCAAAGCTGAGAGAAAACGTGGAGAATTCATTAATGTTGGTGACTGCGCTAAACCCTCTGATTGGCTATGATAAGGCTGCAAAGGTTGCCAAAAAGGCTTTAGAGGAAGGAATTAGCCTGAAGCAAGCGGTGGTTGACCTGGGGTTTCTTGGGGCCGCGGAATTTGACGAATTGATTGACCCCCGCCAGATGATTGGAACACCCTCATGAAAAACCATATTCAGGTGGATCGTTAGATATGACAGCCCTTGTTTGGTTCAGAAATGACTTGCGTTTGACAGATCACCTTGCCTTGCAGGCTGCCGTTGACACAGGCTTACCTGTTTTGCCTATTTTTATTCTTGATGAGGTCTGCCCAAGAGTTCTTGGCGGCGCATCCAAGTGGTGGCTGCATCAAAGCTTGAAATCCCTAAAGCACGATCTGACTTTATTAGGGTCTGACCTTATCTTACTTCGCGGGAATGCTTTTGAGGTTTTAAAAAAGCTTAAGTCCCAGGTGCCCATAACGCATCTTTTTTGGCATAGGCGTTACGATCCAAAAAGCATTGAGCAAGACAAAATCATAAAAGCGCATTTTAAAGAGCAGGGGGTTGCTTGCCAGTCTTTCAGTGGGTCTTTGTTGTTTGAGCCACACACGGTTAAAAACAAAGAAGGAAATTTCTTTAAAGTTTTTACCCCCTTTTGGAATCATTGTTTGGGTAAGTCAGCACCAGACAAGCCAATTCCAAAGCCCCGTTCATTGCCCTTTGATCCGCAATTCAGAACTTTATCTGAAGACCTTGAATCCTGGAATCTTTGCCCTAAAAATCCTGACTGGGCAGGGGGCATAAGGTCAACCTGGACACCAGGAGAAACAAGAGCTCAGGGTCTTTTAAGCCAGCTTTTAGAGGAAAAACTGGATGATTATAAAGGGAATCGTGATCAGCCCTCACTCGCGGGAACATCATCCTTGTCTCCCTATCTCCATTGGGGCGAGATAAGCGTTCGTCAAGTGTGGCATGCTGCTTCTGGAGAGGCTGGACAGGGTACAGACTGTTTTTTAAGTGAACTTGGATGGCGGGAATTTGCCTATCATACCCTTTTTTATAATCCCCATTTAATAGATAAGCCCCTAAGAGCTGATTTTAAGGATTTCCCCTGGCAAGAAAATCAGAAAGCCTTGGAGGCTTGGCAAAAAGGATTAACCGGATATCCTATTGTTGATGCAGGCATGAGGGAATTATGGATAACTGGGTTTATGCATAATCGTGTGCGTATGATCGTTGCCTCGTTTCTGGTTAAGCATTTGCTGCAACCCTGGCAGAAAGGTGAAGACTGGTTTTGGGATACCCTTGTTGATGCTGATTTGGCTAGCAATTCCTTTAATTGGCAATGGGTCGCAGGGTGCGGCGCAGATGCGGCGCCGTATTTTCGTATTTTTAACCCCATTTTACAGGGGGAAAAGTTTGACCCCAAAGGCATCTATGTAAAACGATGGGTTCCTGAGCTTAGCAGTTTGCCCGATGACTTTATCCATAAACCTTGGCTTTCAAAATCAAAACCGTCCTCTTATCCATCGCCCCTGGTTGATCACCAAATGGCTAGAAAAAGGGCCCTAGAAGCTTTTCAAGGAAGACGGAATGAATAAGTTCAGAGAGAAGTAAGGTTCACATCATCTGAACTTATACAAATGTCATTTTTTTGTTGACGTCAAGACCACAATCGTTATGATAAAGCCGTTAACAGGCCCTTGTGGCGGAATTGGTAGACGCGGTAGACTCAAAATCTACTATCTGCAAAGATGTGGGAGTTCGAGTCTCCCCGAGGGCACCACCTGTTACACTAATCCCCTAAGCGCCTCAGATAAAGCACCCGAAACACTCAAAATCCTGCTGCTCTCTAAAACTTTTGAAAGGTTTGGCTGCGGAATTGTGTCTGTGACGGTCAAGGAATTGATCTTGGATTCTTTTAGGCGTTCCAAGGTGCCCGGACTTAGGACCGCATGAATCGCATAGGCGTCCACATTGATGGCGCCCGCTTTTGTAAGGGCATCCGCTGCACAGCACAAAGTTTCCCCTGAATCAATAATATCATCCACCAAAATACAAGGCCGCCCCCGCACATCTCCGGTAATCTCTTTGACCATGACCTTTCCATCAGCTGATCGTTCTTTATGAAAAGCCACCCAGTCGGTCTTTAGATGTGTCGCTATCAAACAAGCTCGATCAGCACCCCCCTTGTCTGGCGAGACAATTAAAGGTTTGTCATGCGGATACCGCTTTTGGATGTCCTGACAAAAAAGGGAAACACCGTCCAAATGAATAACCTCAGGCAAAGCCAAGGGATCATGAAGACCAATAGTGATAATCTGGCACGCCCCTGCTTCCCTCAAAAGCCTTTCCATAAGGGCTGATGTTTCCGGTGACCGGCCATAACTATAATAGGGGATAACCGCAATGATTTTCTTTGGTTCCTGACGCTTTAGGGCGTCAATCAGCATAAACAATTCCATTAAACGATCGCTTGGCAACGGATGCAGGGTTTGAAAAACACAAACGTCATCGTTCAAAACTGTGCCCGTTATTTCGGCAGCAATTTCTTGACTCTTAAAGGTTGTGATAAGGGCAGGTTCTAGTAAAACCAACAGTTCCTCAGCAACACTTTGCGCTAAAACGGGATGGCTGGAACCTGCAATAAACCTCACGCATCGCTCCGTATACAAATGACAGAAATTTGGTTTCCAAAGGCTCCTTCCTTGTTAAGGGTTTTTCGCCTATAACTAAAAAACCGTTTTTCATCACTAAATGTATTAGCGGGTGACGGATCTATATCAAGAACGCCAGCCTTTTTAAGCCGGCTGGTCACATATCCCGGCAGATCGAACTGATAATAGCCTGGTCTCTTCCCAGCTTTAAAAAACTGCGGGCAGTCAAAGGTGTCAAAGAATTCCAGGCCCACTTCGTAAGAATCTTGCCAAATACAGGGCCCAAGGGCAGCCACAATATTTTCCCTTTTCCCACCTTGTTTTTCCAAGGATGCTAAGGTGTTTTCAATAAGGCCGCCAATGGCTCCTTGCCACCCCGAATGGACTGCAGCGATCAGGGGCCTGGTTTTGTCAGCAAGCAGAATGGGAACACAATCCGCCGTTTGGACCCCAAGCAAAAGGGCTGGAGCGCTTGTGATCAGAGCATCACCGATGGGCGTATTATTCCTTGGGAACGGTTCTGTGACCGTATAAACACTATCAGTGTGTTCCTGGCGAACAAGGGCAAGATCCTTCGGTGACAATCCAAAAACATCACATATCCTGCGGCGCTTTTCAAAAACAGCATCGTCCCCGTCGCCCTTTTCAAATCCGGTATTTAGGGTTGCGTAAGGCCCCGAACTTTTCCCGCCCTGACGGGTGAAAAACCCATGCTTGATGTAAGGAATTTTGTTCAATAAAGGGGCGGTGAGATGGGGTGGCATGATGAAATAAAAACATAGCTGAGTTTAGAAGCATCATAATTCATCAACATGATTTTTTCAAAACTTAACAGTGTGCAAGTTTTAATTTTACGCCTTTCAATCGTCACTGCTGTGTAAACTTAATGATTGCAGAAACCTTGACTATTTAAGAATTTTGGATATAATCTAGTCTTAAACTAGTTTAATTTTGGGGGGGGGAGTCCATGTATACGCCCGATATGACTCAGGTTAGCGCCTTTGACGCAAAAACTCATTTATCTCAAATCCTTGCAAAAGTTCAACAGGGAAAGCATATAACTATTACTAAACACAACGTTCCTGTAGCTATTCTTATTCCTGTTACTCCCTCTAAAAAGCCTGTGGATGACGTTATTCGTGATCTTCTTCACGTACGCAAAGGCAATACTCTTGAAAAGCTTTCTATTGAAGAATTAAGAACAGAAGGAAGACGTTAATGAACCCTTCTTTTGTTTTAGATTGTTCCGTAACCATGGCTTGGTGTTTTGAGGATGAAGCATCTCGTTACACTGACGCTGTTCTTGATTCCTTGAAACACACCAAAGCCCTGGTTCCTATCCTCTGGCAAATTGAAGTTGCCAACGTGTTGTTGATGGCTGAAAAGAAAGGAAGAATTCAAGAAGCTTCTGTGTTTCACTTTACACATCTTCTTCACCAGCTTCCGATAGAAAAAGATAGTAATGCAACGCTAATGGCAGATTTAATCTCATTTGGTCGCCTGCATCAGCTAACATCCTATGATAGCTGCTATCTGCACCTGGCCCTTAGCTTCGGACTGCCGATTGCTACTCTCGACGAAAAATTAAGAAACGCCGCTCAAAAAGCAGGGGCTTCTTTTTATCTAGCTGGATAGCCTCGGCCGGAGGGCCGGCCTCTCTATGACGAGAAGGGGCGATGACAAACTCAAGGTACTTTTGCTTCGTTCACCAATTGCTCAAAAATAGCTTCCTTTGCCATAACCTGTTGGTTTTCACCCCCCAGGCGGCGAACGGCAACGGTGCCCTCGTCGGCTTCGCGTTTACCAACCACCAAGATATAGGGGATTTTTTGCAAGGAATGTTCCCTGATCTTGTAGCTAATCTTTTCGTTCCTAAGGTCAATCTCGGCCCGAATTCCAAGCTTTTTCAAATCTTGGCATAAACTTTCCGCGTACCCATCAGCCTCGCCTGTAATGGTTGTGACAACCGTCTGGACTGGCGTCAACCACAGGGGGAATTTGCCCGCGTATTGTTCAATCAAAACGCCTATAAACCGTTCAAAGGACCCCAAAATAGCCCGGTGCAACATAACGGGCCTATGACGCTTGCCATCCTCGCCAACGTAACTTGCATCCAATCGTTCGGGCAAAACAAAGTCAACCTGAAGCGTTCCGCATTGCCAGTCGCGGCCTATTGTATCTTTCAACACGAATTCAAGCTTGGGTCCATAAAACGCCCCTTCGCCTGGATTCAGGGTGTAATCCAATCCAGCCGCTGTTGCAGCCTCTATCAGCGATTTCTCGGCCAGGTCCCATACGTCGTCAGCGCCAGCCCGCTTTTCCGGACGGTCAGAAAATTTAACCCGAATCCCTTCAAAACCGAGATCCTTGTATATTCCCTGAAGCAAATCACAAAACGCTTTGGTTTCTGAAACAATTTGTTCTGGGGTGCAGAAAATATGGGCGTCATCTTGCACAAACGCACGAACACGCATTAACCCATGCAAAGCGCCTGAGGGTTCATTTCGGTGACACGCCCCAAATTCAGCCATCCTAAGGGGTAAATCCCGGTAGCTTTTTAGGCCCTGTTTGAAAATCTGCACATGGCAGGGGCAATTCATGGGTTTCACAGCCAACATTTTATCTTCAGATTCAACCGTGAACATATTCTCCCTAAACTTTTCCCAGTGTCCTGAGGCTTCCCACAGGCTGCGGTCCAAAATCTGGGGTGTTCGGACTTCAACATACTCGGCCTTTTCAAGGCGTCCCCTTACAAAATTCTCAAGGTTTCTATAAAGCTGCCATCCCTTGGGGTGCCAAAATACACTGCCTGGGGCCTCCTCTTGAATGTGAAATAACCCCAATTCTGCCCCAAGGCGGCGGTGGTCCCGCTTTTCAGCCTCCTCAAGTTGGGTCAGGTGGTCCTTTAGCTGTTGTTCGGTTGCCCAGGCGGTTCCATAAATCCGCTGCAGCATAGGGTTTCTGTGGTCCCCGCGCCAATAGGCCCCCGCCAACTTCATCAGTTTAAAGGCGGTTCCGATGCGTCCTGTTGAGGGTAAATGGGGCCCCCGGCAAAGGTCTGTGAAATTTCCTTGTTTATAAATCGAAATCACTTCGCCTTGTGGAATGCCCTCAATCAATTCGGCCTTAAAATGTTCGCCTGCGTTTCTGAAAAATTCGATGGCATCGTCGCGCTTCCATTCTTCGCGAATGAACTTTTCATCCCGTTTGATAATTTCCCGCATCTTGGCTTCGATCTTTTCGAAATCTTCGGGCGTAAAAGGGGTTTCCCTGTGAAAGTCATAGTAAAAACCATGTTCAATAGCAGGTCCTATTGTAATTTGCGTTTCGGGGTAAAGCTCTTTCACGGCCTCAGCAATCACGTGGGCTGTGTCATGGCGAATGATTTCTAATCCCTCTGGGTCCTGGCGGGTTATGATCTCGACAATGGCGCCTTCTGGCAAAGTCCGCGTTAGGTCCCATAATTCCCCATTCACCCGTGTGGCCACAGATTCCTTCGCAAGCCTTGGGGAAATTGACTTTGCGACATCCTCGCCAGTGACAGGATGGTCATATTGGCGCTGGCTGCCATCTTTTAGGGAAATACTAAACATAAACGAACTCTTAAGGCTAAAATAGATTGACCTAACATTGCCATTAACACTACCTTATTTTCAACTCTTTCTTCAGGAAAACAAGGCTTTTGGAATGAATCAGACCATAACAAAACAAGATATCCTGCCCTTGGATGCCTATTTAAAAATTCGCCCCCAAAAACAAAAAGAAATTATGGAAGTGAAAAAACTTCGCCGGGTGCCCATTGGCCCTGACATGACCTTTTATTTTGAAAGTTACGATACGATCTGGTGGCAAATTCATGAAATGCTTAGAATTGAAAAGGGCGGGGATGACCAAATTCAGGACGAACTGCAGGCCTATGCAACCCTAATTCCCAAAAGACACCCTGACCAAAGTCAGGAACTTGTTGCAACGATGATGATCGAAATTGACGATATGATTCGCCGCCGCGAAACCCTTGCCCAGTTGGGTGGTATTGAAGAAACCATTTTCCTCTCGTTTCAAAATACTGAAATTAAGGGTGTGCCAGAGACTGACCTTGATAGAACCGATGAAACCGGAAAGACATCATCCGTGCATTTCATACACTTCTTGCTGGGGAAAGCGGACATTGAAAGCTTTATTCAGCCAGGCCAAGACGTTATCCTAGAAGTTAGGCATCCCCTGTATTCCCATAAAACCTTGCTGTCAGATAGTACCCGGCAAACCCTTAGTAAGGACTTACTTTTTTATAGATAACGCATATCTTCCTCCCTATCTTGCATTTTCCTGAAAATAAGGTTAGGAAATATATATAAGATGCTCTCATTTTTTATTTTCTGAATAGGTTTTTAATGGCAAAGGCCTCCGCGTCACTTGGGACTTTTACCCCAGAAACATTGTTAAAGTCATATAAACAGATGGTCCTGATCCGTCGTTTTGAAGAAAAAGCCGGCCAGCTTTACGGTATGGGCCTGATTGGTGGCTTTTGTCACCTTTACATAGGTCAGGAAGCCGTCGTTGTTGGTTTGCAAACGGCGATGCAGCCCCAAGACACTGTCGTGACCAGCTACCGTGACCACGGTCATATGCTGGCGTGTGATATGGACCCCAGGGGAGTAATGGCTGAATTAACTGGCAGGCAGGGCGGTTATTCTCGCGGCAAGGGCGGGTCCATGCATATGTTTAGCCGCGAAAAGAATTTCTTCGGCGGTCATGGCATCGTAGCAGCGCAGGTCCCAATCGGCGCTGGGTTGGCTTTTGCCCATCAGTACAAAGGGGATTCTGGGGTTTGCATGACCTATTTTGGTGACGGCGCTGCCAACCAGGGGCAGGTTTACGAAGCCTTTAATATGGCCGCCCTTTGGAAACTTCCCGTTATATTTGTCATTGAAGACAACCAGTATGGAATGGGGACCTCTGCCGCCAGGGCTTCGGCCAGTGCTGATTTTTACAAGCGCGGCGAACCCTACGGTATTCCTGGAAAATTGGTTGATGGTATGGATCTGTTTGCCGTTGCTGAAGCAGCGCATTGGGCAACCGATCACGCACGGTCCGCTAAAGGTCCTGTTGTATTACACATTAAAACCTACCGGTACCGCGGGCATTCAATGTCTGATCCTGGAAAATACCGCAGCAAAGAAGAGGTTGAGGATATGCGTCAGAATTTTGATCCTATTGAGCGGATTCGCCAGTTCATTTTGGATCACAAAATTGCTGATGAAGAAGCCTTAAAATTGATCGATAAAGACATCAAAGAAACGATGGCTGAAACCCTTGATTTTGCCCAAACCTCACCCGAACCTGACCTTTCAGAACTGTACACCGATGTTCTGATTGAAACTATGTGAATTTAAGGACCTTAAGTATATGACTCAGACTCTCACTATTCGTGAAGCCTTAAGAGATGCTATGGCGGAAGAAATGCGCCGTGACCCTAACGTTTTTCTGATGGGGGAAGAAGTTGCCCAATATCAGGGCGCCTATAAGGTCAGCCAGGGTCTATTAGATGAATTTGGCCCAAAAAGGGTTGTGGATACCCCCATTACGGAACACGGCTTTGCAGGGCTTGGGGTAGGGGCCGCTTTTTTGGGCCTAAGGCCGATTGTTGAATTTATGACCTTTAACTTTTCCATGCAGGCCATGGATCATATTATCAATTCGGCCGCTAAAACCTTATACATGTCGGGCGGTCAGATGGGGTGCCCGATTGTTTTCAGGGGACCTAATGGTGCTGCTTCCAGGGTCGGTGCTCAGCATTCCCAGTGCTACGCCAGTTGGTTTGCCCATTGCCCTGGCCTAAAGGTGGTCAGCCCCTATTCAGCTGCTGATGCAAAGGGCCTTTTAAAGTCAGCCATTCGTGACCCAAACCCCGTTATTTTCCTGGAGCACGAGCTGATTTATGGAAAATCTTTCGAGGTTCCAACAGACCCAGACCACCTTGTTCCCCTTGGAAAAGCAGCTGTGGTCCGCGAAGGGCGGGATGTCACAATCACAGCCTTTTCTATTACTGTTGGGTATGCTCTAGAAGCAGCTGAAAAGTTGGCATTAGAGGGAATTGACGCTGAGGTAATTGACCTTAGAACCCTTCGCCCGCTTGATACTGAAACAATCCTTGAATCGGTTAGAAAAACGAACCGCATTGTCAGTGTTGAAGAGGGTTGGCCGTTTGCAGGGGTTGGATCCGAAATCTGCACCCTTGTTTGCGAAAAAGCGTTCGATTATTTAGATGCACAGCCAGCACGCGTGACGGCTGAAGATGTCCCCTTGCCATATGCGTCAAATCTTGAAAAACTAGCATTACCAAGCTCAGAAAAGATTATCCAGGCCGTTAAGGCGGTTTGTTACAAGTAAGGATTTTTAAGAATGCCCATCCAAGTATTAATGCCTGCCCTAAGCCCAACGATGACCGAGGGGAACCTTGTCAAATGGCACAAAAAAGAAGGCGACGTTATTAAGGCAGGGCAAATTCTGGCCGAAATTGAAACCGACAAGGCAACGATGGAAGTTGAAGCTGTTGATGAAGGCATCCTTGGAAAAATCGTCATTGCTGAAGGGACTGAGGGGGTTAAGGTTAATGAGTTGATTGCTCTGATTCTTGAGGAGGGCGAAGATGCATCAACATTGGAAAATGTAAAAGTTGCAGCAGCAGCGGACCCGCAAGCAGACCTTGAGTCATCGCCCGCACAGGCCAAAGTGACAGAGGGAGTTTTTCATAAATCTGCCCATAAATCTGAGGGGGAACGTATCTTTATAACGCCCCTAGCAAAACGCATTGCAGAACAAGGTCACGTTGACCCAAGATCCCTTGAAGGTTCGGGTCCAAGGGGCCGAATTGTCAAGGCAGATGTGGAGAAAGCACTATCTTCAGGTGGGCATCCTAAACCTGCTTTGAGGCTGGGCGTTTATACCGACATTAAATTAAGCAACATGAGAAAAGTCATTGCGAAGCGGTTGACTGAATCCAAGCAAACTGTCCCGCATTTTTATTTAAGCATGGACTCTGAATTGGATATGTTGTTGGCCTTTCGTTCTCAATTGAATAATCGTCCCAATACATCCCAAAAAGTATCTGTTAATGATTTTGTTATTCGGGCTTGCGCCCTTGCGTTGACAGAGGTGCCTGAGGCCAATGTAACCTTCCATGACACTTATGTTCGTCAATATGCAAATGCAGACGTGGCAGTTGCTGTGGCGATTGATGGCGGCCTTGTAACGCCCCTGATTCGCGCAGCTGAACAAAAGTCAGTTTTGGACATTTCATTGGAAATGAGGGCCTTGGCAGAAAAGGCCCGTGCAGGCAAATTGACACCTGAGGACTATCAGGGCGGCAGTTTTTCTCTATCGAACCTTGGGATGTATGGCGTTAAAAGTTTTTCAGCCATTATCAACCCACCGCAAGCGTGTATTTTGGCCGTTGGTGCCGGGGAACAACGGGCTGTTGTTAAAAATGGTCAAATAAGCATTGCAACTGTTATGAACTGCACCCTGTCTGTTGATCACCGGGCTGTTGATGGGGCCATTGGTGCCAAGTTCCTAGGCGCGTTTAAGGCATTGATTGAAAATCCACTTAGGCTGTTTGTTCAATAAAGTTTATGGTATAGCTTTCTTGAAACTCTTCGAAGAACTGAAAAAAAGATAAGATTTCATCCTGATGTGCAAGAACAGGAAATTCTAGCAAGCCGCAAGGGGTCAGCTTTCTAACTTTATTAATCTCTAAAAAAGAAAGAGTCGTAGATTGTCTGTTATACCTTGCTAAGGGTGAGTTTTTATAGTTTCCCTTTTTTAGAGTGATTGTAATATTTAAAAGGTGGTAGCTTTTGTGGGCGATACGAATCTCATTTTCTGACTCTTGGAGAGTAGCCGAAACTCTGAGTCTATCTTTGTCTTCTTGATCTTCTTGTATTGTAAAAGGAGGGTTGCTCCATTGTTGAGTTATAATGGGAAGAGTTGTTAGATCCTTTGGTGTAAAATAAAATTCGTTGGCGATCAAAGATCTTTGTAAACATAAATAAAGAAATGCTAAAGAAAACAGGTAACTCATAAAAATCTAAAAATTTGTACTAATGTAGTAGTATAGGGCGTTAAAAAAATAAACGAGGTTAAAAATGTGGTACTTCACTTGGATGCTTGGGACAGGGCTGGCATGTTCCTTTGCGATTTTGAATGCAATGTGGTTGGAACTTGACTAGAAACGGTCCACCCTTAAGCCGATAGTCTTTCCAGGCGCGAAACTTGCTTAGTTGTCTGAACTGTTGCTGTGTGAGCAGTTGCCAGACCAAACAAAAACAGGGCATGAGCCAGAGACGTCGCCCTTAGTTTCTGACGGATATTTCTTAGGTGAAAAACAACGGTGGAATCCGACACGCCCAGGCGGTGTGCAACCACCTTTATCGATAAACCGTGGGACTTCATCAGAAGGATTTCCCTTTCCCTTTGGGTTAGGGTGCTAATGTGCTGATTAGCGTCAATCATGCGTTTCCGGTCATAATACATCTGACTTGCTAGCGTTAAGACGTAGGTGATGTAGGGATGTATATTGATATGATCCAAAATGGTCAAAAAGCATTGACCATTCGATCGTGGCAACAAGGGAATTGCGGTTCCGCACTTAATGTTGTAATCCGACGCCTCGCTGAAAATTTGCTTTTGAATGGGGGTTAATTTCTCAAGTGTTCGCTTTTCCCAGCTAAAAGGAAGCTTCATCTTGCCGCTATTTAAGACAATAGGATCATGAACATAGTACTGATTTTCTAGATAATGATTCGCCCAGTTTCTCGGGTAGGTGTTTAGAAGAATCCTTATATCTTTTTCTGCACCCACACTGACGATGTCTGAAAAAGCATATTTTTCAATAAAATAGTATTCAAAAATCTGCGTCATAGCTGCATCTAGCTCTGCGTGGGTTTTGCCGTCTACCAGAGCTTCTAAAACAGATTCAATTTCGTGATTATCTAACATTATCCATCCTTTTATTCCTTATGCGCGCGCCATGGACGTCTCATTAATACAACTCCTTCCATGCATAAGTAAATAAATCTTTTCTAAGATTGAGGACTTTTTTTCATAACGCTCATTAGATATAAAGCCGAAAGGGCAGTGAACAAGGCCCCGCCCCAAAAGGCCCCAACGGCTCCGCCCATTACATCCGATAAATACCCGGCAACACTGTTACCAATGAGAACAGCTGTACCACTTGTTAGGTAATAAAGTGCAAAAGCGGTCCCCCTTAAATGGGGTAACGTTGTCTCGGCAATAAGGGCTGCGATTAGCCCCTGCGTCATTCCCATATGAAGCCCCGCCAAAAGCATACCGGCAAAGATTCCAGATGGTGCATCGATACTGATGATCACAAGGTTTGTGACCGTTAGGACCAAGATACCGCTTAAAAGAAGTTTGTGGCGGTTGTACCTATCGGCCAATTTTCCAATGGGTAAAGAAATGCCCGCATTGACAATGTCATAGGCCACCATCAGAAGGGGGAGCATCTGAATTGACCACCCCAAATCTTTGGCCCTAAGGGTTAAAAAAGCTTCGCTAAAGCGCGCCAACATCAATAGGAATGAAACGCCCAATAGTTTCCAAAATACGGGCGGTAAGTAACGCGCATCCCTCCAATGCCAAGGGCGTTCTTTTCCGAGTGTTTCTGCAGAGGAAGGTTTAACTATGAAACATAAAATAAGAAAAGCAATCACGGCTGGGGCAATCGATAACCAAAAGACCAATCGGTAGTTATTGGACGATAAATGCATCAAGCTAGCAGCAATTCCACCACCAAAGACAGCCCCCAGAGTGTAAAGCATATACCGAATGCCATAACTGGACCCCTCTTTGTGCTGCGGCGAAAGATCAGCAATCAAAGCATCCGTTGGCGCAGACCGAACGCCCTTACTAAAACGATCGATGGAGCGGGCAACAAAAATCCAGTTAACGGTTGTGGCCACCGCAAACATGGATTTGACAATAATGCTAAGGAACGTTCCAACCAAAATCAGAGGTTTTCTTGATTTCCAATAATCGCTTAAAACGCCAGCAAAAACTTTGGCCAGAAAGGCCAAGAAAACAGCGACGCCCTCAATGATGCCCAGTTTTGTTTTTGAGGCCCCCAAGACTTCGGTCAGGAAGGTTGGCAAAAGCGTAAAGACCATAACTGTTGCCGTGCTCCAGAAAAAGCTCATCCACGCGATGCCCCAAAGGCTGCTATTGTTGGCTGGATCTGGTGACATTGAAAGAAAATGTTTTTTCAACAGGCAAAGCCCTCAAAGTTTAGTTCATAAGCTAATTTATGAGAAAATGCTAAAAAGAGCAACGAGCGAGGAAAGGCATCGCTTATTCAGTGTAATTCAACCCTTTCCAAAATAAACTTTCTAAAGGATATCATCCAGTCCGAATTAAAAATCCTCAGCGGGAATTGCTGACAAGACATCAAGACGTTCCCGAAGGTAGGTATCGCACGGAACAGCGTTCATGCCAAAAAGACGTTTCATATTCCCTTTAAAAATCTTGCATTCGAAGCGGGCCGTATCAAATTTTAACAACGAAGAAAATTTAAAGGTAAATAACGCAAGGCCCCCTTTAAGGCACTCTAAATTCGAAAACAGGCCTTTTGACAATTCAGAAATTTTGTATCTCTCCAGGCTGTCTTGAAAAGCTTTGCTAATGGTCTCTAAAAGCTCATCATGACTGAAATATTTACGGGTCTGGTGCATCAAAGCAACCTAGCGTTTCTTATTTAGCTGCCTGCCAATATACCAAACTTCCCAAAACTCTGCGAAAAATATTTTTACAAACCCTTATAAATCAACACACCTAATCCTCAGCGGGAATTGCTGGCATAATGCCTACCTTTCAGGTCCAGCTTTGTTACATTTTGTCACACACATTTAAATAAACCATCGTTATAGTGTTTTTAGAAAAGAAGATTATTTAGGTATCGGATATGTGCGGAATCATAGGGGTTATAAGCCCAAGGCCTGTTCAGGATTATTTGGTTGAAGGGTTAAAAAGGCTTGAATACCGTGGATACGATTCATCAGGAATTGCAACGATTCATGAAGGTCAGATTCACAGACGCCGGGCAGTTGGTAAACTTTCACAGCTTCAGCTTCTGCTTCAAGCAGACCCCGTCCAAGGCACCTTGGGAATTGGACATACCCGCTGGGCAACCCATGGTGCGGCCAGTACTGAAAATGCCCACCCCCATTCCAGCCAAGACGTTGCCGTTGTTCACAATGGTATTATTGAAAATTTTTCTGATCTGAAAAAAGTCCTGCAGGAAAAGGGACATACCTTTGAAAGCGAAACAGATACAGAAGTTGTTGTTCATCTAATAACTGATTTCCTGCAAGGCGGGGCTTCCCCTTTGCTGGCTGTTCAAAAATCGATTGACCTTCTAAAGGGTGCCTTTGCCCTGGCTATTATTTTCAAAGATGCCCCGAATACACTGATTGGGGCCCGCCGAGGCAGTCCCCTTGTTCTTGGGATTAATCCAGACGAATTGTTTGTTGGTTCTGATGCGATTGCCTTTGCACCCTGGACGCAAACCCTTTGTTACTTGGAGGAAGGGGACTTAGTCGTTCTTGAAAGAAATCCCCTAGATTCCAAGTGTTCGTATGTCTTTTACGATAAAAACAATCAGGCCATTGAACGTCCCCTAAAACGCAGTCAGATCACAGGGGAAGCCATTAGTAAGGCTGAATACAGTCACTATATGCTGAAGGAGATCTTTGAACAGCCTGCAGCGTTAAGTGACACCTTGCAGTCTCTTGTTCATCTTGAGGATAAAGAAATTGGGTTGCAAGGGGCCCATCTTGATTGGATGTCTTTTGAAAGAATTCAGATTGTCGCTTGTGGAACGTCCTATTACGCTGGGCTTGTGGCTAAATACTGGTTTGAAAAGTGGGCCCGAATTCCGGTTGATGTTGATATCGCCTCAGAATTTAGGTACAGGCACCCTGTTTTGCCTCCGAAGACGCTTAGTATTTTTATCTCTCAGTCTGGGGAAACCATCGACACCCTTGGTGCCCTAACCATGCTGAAAGATGGGGGCAGTAAAACCCTTGCGATTGTGAATGCCCCTGAAAGTTCTATTGCGCGTCAGGCTGATCAAGTTATTCAAACCCTTGCAGGGCCTGAAATTGGTGTTGCCTCAACCAAAGCTTTCACAGCCCAATTAATGGTTTTGGCTTGTATTGCTCTTCGCCTTGGAAAAGATAAAAAAAGTCTTTCTGAAAATGATATAAGCCACTTGATACACTCTCTGTTTTCTCTTCCTGGGATTATTAGTTCTGTCCTCCAAGGCCATGAAATTTATAGAAAGCATGCCCTTAGTTTTACAACAGCAAGGAACGCCTTGTATCTTGGGCGGGGGATGACGTATCCCATTGCTCTAGAGGGTGCGCTTAAACTTAAAGAAATTTCCTATATACACGCAGAGGGTTATCCCGCTGGTGAGCTAAAGCACGGCCCGATTGCCCTTATCGACACAACCATGCCTGTTGTTGTTCTAGCGCCCCATGATGAATGGTTTGAAAAAACGCTTTCCAATTTGCAGGAAGTGATTGCAAGGGGCGCGCCCGTTCTTTGTCTAACCGACGAAGTTGGGGCTGAAAAAATTTCTGGGCAAATTAAGGCCATTTATCCAGTGGAATTGGCTATTTTACCCCATGTTGATACGTTTCTTGAGCCTTTACTTTATACAATACCAGTCCAGCTTTTAGCCTATTATGTTGCTTTATTAAAGGGAACTGATATCGATCAGCCCCGCAATTTGGCTAAGTCCGTGACTGTTGAGTAGGCCTTTTAAAAGATTTATTTGGCTTTTTATTTGCCCCCTCTACCAACGCAAACATAATGGAGCAGGTGATTGGGTCAGCGACTTCTAGCAAAACTTCGAGGTGTTGTCCCAGTTGGTACGTCTTTTTTGTCCTTGATCCGACATAACGGTGATGACTTTCGTCAAAAATGAAATAATCCCCTCGAAGATGGCTTTTGGGAATGAAGCCTTGAGCCCCTGTTTTTTCTAGGCTGACAAAAAGACCTGCGGTGCTAACACCAACAATCGTTCCTTCAAAAACAGTGCCAACTTGACTTTCTAGGTAGGCAGCGTGGAAACGATCTGTCACTTCTCGCTCTGCCATGGTGGCAAGGCGTTCTCTTGCTGAAATATGGTCGCCAATCATCTCTAGAGATTCAATAGGTAGGGGTTGTTGACCGCCTTCCCCCAAATCCAAGGCCGCAATTAAGGCGCGATGAACGATCAGATCAGCATAACGCCTGATGGGCGAGGTAAAGTGGCAATAGTGTGAAAGGCTAAGCCCAAAGTGCCCAATGTTGGTGGGCCCATAGCGTGCTTGTGATTGAGAACGCAAAACCAGGTCGTGAATAAATCGCATGTGGGGCGATGAAATTGACGAATGCAGAATCTGATTAAAGTGAAGCGGACTCATTTTGTTCGTCTTGGGCATCTCAATCTTAAAGGACTTTAAAAACATCTTCAGGTTATCAACCCGAACCGTATCGGGTGTGTCGTGAATACGGAAAAGGGTTGGCCAGTTTTTAACCAACAAGGTTTTTGCAGCAGCAACGTTGGCTGCAATCATAAATTCCTCAATCAGCTGGTGGCTTTCATGATGTTCCCTAAGCGCAATTGCATGAACAAACCCGTTTTCATCAAAAATCACTTGATGTTCTGGTATGTTCAAATCCAGAGTTCCCCGTGTGGCCCTTGCTTTTAGCAAAGATTGGAACGTGCCGTAAAGGGGTTTTAAAACCTCCTCCCACAAGGGCTGCGTAGTTTCATCAAAGTTTCCTTCGATAGCATTTTGGACCTGCCTATAGGTCAGGCGGGCCTTTGACCGCATCAGGGCCCGTTTAAAACGATGGGACTTTACTTTTCCACCAGGACTGATGGTCAATTCAGCAACCAGGCAGGCCCGGTCTTCGTGGGGTTTTAAGGAACAAAGCCCATTTGACAGCGATTCAGGCAGCATGGGAACAACGCGATTTGGAAAATACACAGAATTCCCGCGCTGATAAGCCTCTTTATCCAAGGCATCAGAGGGTCTGACGTAATAGGCTACATCAGCAATTGCAACAATGGCTCTCCATCCCCCTTCATTCTTGGGGTTTGGATCAGGCGCTGCCCACACGGCGTCATCAAAATCTCTGGCATCTTCGCCATCAATGGTTACCAAGGGCAGATGCCTAAGGTCTATTCGATTGCCAAGCTCAGGAATTTCGCCTTTTTTTGCAAGGTCAAGGGTTTCTTGGCTAAATTCAAAGGGGATTTGATGGGCGTGAATGGCCATCATGCTAAAGACTTTGGAATCCTTCATTGACCCTAGAATCTTTTCAATCCGGGTCCCTCTGGCACGGTCTGCATGATAGAGGACAATGTCTCCCTCGTTCAGATCGCGAACCATTTCAGGTTCCACATAGGCCCCTGGAAAGGGGTCCTTGCGGTGACACGGCACAAGACGGCCGCCCCCTGAACGCATATTTTGGAACAACCCCAAATGAAGGTCACCAATCGGTCTTGGGGCGCGCTTTTTTACGGAAGAGTCTTTCTTTTCAGGCCTTGGATGCCTTTTAAGAATTTTGCTGCCATATCCATTTTCTTTAAGCTCTATCAGAATATGCTTCAGCTCACGGCGGCGCGTTCCCTTGACGCCCAGAACTTTGGCGATTTCCTTCTTAGTCACCAAATGGTGACTGTTTTCAATCAGCTTTAATACGGCGTCCCTTAGGTTCTGTTCAGGTTTATCTTGGCCCATGCCAATCCTTATCTTTTCTCATTTCCTAAAGGTCACCATATCACACAAAGGTTAATCTTTTGCTTTTCTGTCTTGTCTTTTTCTTTCATTCGGACAAAGAACGGCTTTTCGAATACGAATGGACTTTGGCGTAACCTCAACCCGTTCATCGTCTTGAACATAGGCAACTGCTTGTTCCAACGTCATGACCTTTGGTGGTGTCAGTCTGATGGCTTCATCCTTGCCCGATGCACGAACGTTTGTCAGCTGCTTTGCCTTCAAGGGGTTGACTTCAAGGTCATTATCCCGGCTATTTTCGCCGATGATCATGCCTTCGTACACCTGTGTTCCAGGGGCAATAAAAAGGATGCCCCTTTCTTCAAGGTTCCACAAAGCATAAGCAACAGCCTCACCGTCTCCGTTAGAGATCAACACGCCATTATGACGGCCCCCAACGGCACCTCTGTATGGGCCGTAGGAATGGAATACCCGGCTCATGATTCCAGTGCCCCGTGTTTCTGTTAGGAAAGGACCATGGTATCCAATCAAACCACGAGAAGGGCCCAAGAAGGTGATTCTGGTCTTGCCACCGCCGGATGGCCGCATATCCTGCATTTCAGCTTTGCGTTGACTCATAGATTCAACAACAACACCAACATATTCATCATCGACGTCGATTTGAATTTCTTCAATCGGTTCCTGTCTTTGGCCATTTTCATCGGTTTTGTAAAGAACACGAGGGCGGCTGATTGACAATTCAAAGCCTTCACGGCGCATGGTTTCAATCAAAACGCCTAACTGCAATTCGCCCCGTCCAGCAACCTCAAAAGCATCTTTGTCTTCTGCTTCTGTCACGCGAATGGCGATGTTTCCTTCGGATTCCTTCATCAGACGATCACGCAAAACGCGTGATGTCAATTTTGCGCCTTCACGGCCAGCAAGCGGGGAATCGTTAATTGAAAACGTCATAGCCAATGTTGGTGGGTCAATTGGCTGGGCTGGAATCGGAACTGTAACCTCTGGTGATGCGATTGTTTCAGAAACCGTTGCCTTTTCAAGGCCTGCTAGGGCCACGATGTCACCAGCCTCAGCTGATTCAACGGGGATGCGCTCTAATCCACGGAATGTCAAAAGCTTGGAAATGCGGCCTGATTCAACCAAATTTCCTTCACGGTCCATAACCTTGATCGGCATGTTGATCTTTGCGATACCTGTATTGATACGACCTGTTAAAACGCGCCCTAAATAGGGGTCATATTCACGGGTTGTGATCAACATGGTGAAAGGGGCCTCTGTATTCGCTTCTGCTTCAGGGACGTATTCCAGAATTAAATCGAAAAGGGGAGAAATGTCTGTTCTCTCGTGCGCCAAATCGCTAACAGCCCAGCCACCACGGCCTGAGGCGTAAATAACCGGGAAATCCAGCTGTGCGTCATTGGCATCAAGGGCTATAAACAGTTCAAAAATTTCATCAAGAACTTCATCCTGACGGGCGTCATTCCTGTCAATTTTGTTAATGACAACGATGGGTTTTAAACCCAATTTAAGGGCTTTGCCAAGAACGAATTTTGTTTGTGGCATCGGGCCTTCTGCAGCGTCCACCAAAAGGACAACGCCATCAACCATGCTCAGGATTCGCTCAACCTCGCCACCAAAGTCGGCGTGTCCAGGGGTGTCGACGATGTTAACGCGGACGTCTTTCCAGCTAAGGGACGTACACTTGGCCAGGATGGTGATTCCCCGTTCCCGTTCCAGATCGTTAGAGTCCATAGCGCGTTCAGCGACGTTCTGATTAGAGCGGAAAATCCCACTTTGTTTCAGCATGGTGTCAACCAGGGTTGTTTTTCCGTGGTCAACGTGAGCAATAATTGCAATATTACGAATAGAAGACATTTTTTGAGACAAAACCTTAAACTAAACAGAAAGCCGAAGCTCTGTTTTGTGAACCTACAATGAATTTATTTCATTGAAACGACGATGGCGCGTCCTAGAGGATTCGAACCTCTGACCTACGGCTTAGAAGGCCGCCGCTCTATCCAGCTGAGCTAAGGACGCAACTTTACATTCGACTGTACCTGTAAGCGTCCGTGAATTCAAGGAAAAACCTGATTTATTGGGCTTTTTATGTGGTTTCTTTTGGGGATTTATTGTAAAGGATGGATTCACGAGTTTTTCTGAAATCTTCTTTAGCTTTGTATACTAAAGTCCCCTGTTAGTAGCCCTGTGACTTGATCACAGGGTCCAATAAAAAAAATCAATAAATGTCAATACCCTAAAATGTCCCATAAAAAACCGTGGAAAGTATGGGCGTTTTTAGAATTTGCACTCAATAAAAGACCTTTGGTATTCTGATGATGTCAATAAGAGGAAACAAGAGGTCGTGATGAAAGAAGAAAAGAGATCCAAAGTCGTGTTACAGACGGTGGCTCAGCTTCCAAATCACCCCCTGGTCCGAAAAGCGGGGCTTTTCTTCTGCCAGGGGTTCAAAGACATAAGAATGGCGCGTTCTGAAATCTTTACTGACGAATCTGACGATATTCACTTTTCTGGATCGCCGCGGCCGTCAAACGGCCTCGCGATGACGCGGAGGATTCGTTCTTGCGATGATGACCGATCATCGTCATTGCGAGCGAAGCGCGGCAATCTAGGAATTTTTATCCAAGACAAGTCTTTGACCTCATATTTCTCGAAATTACTTCCCGTGTCAAAGGGTTTTATGGGATCGCTACCTAAGGATCCTGGACAGGGGAAGAAGCTTTGTGGAGTGCAAAAATTTTCTGTTATGAAAGGGATAAAGAAGAAAAGTATAGTCAGGACGTCCACCCTCTGGTTGTCCCAGCAAGCAGGTGTTCTGACAGACAGGGGGCGTGCTATAAAGCCCCCAGCTGTGATTCCGCTAAAGAGGTCACACCGCCAATCTGGTAAAGTGATTGTCCCTAGGCCTCAGGGCGAATGAGGTACAGTTGTGGGGTCTAGCTATCGTAGACCCCCCTTTGGAAAACGCTGAATGTGGGAGGTGCCCACGGAAAGCCGAAATCCGACCCCTTGGGGAACCAGAGGTAGCAAGGATCAAACAGAAAGCCACTCCACAAAGTGCGACACCAAAAAAGACCGAAAGAACCGAAAAGAAACGAGAGAAAAGAAAGGGGAAAAGAGATGGGAAAGAAAAGACAGAGACAAAACAGCCCTGGGCCCTCGATCAAGTCAAGGGCTACTGTGGGGGGGGCAGGAGCAAGCGGCCTCGTTATGACGAAAGCTACTTGACTGGACCCCTCTGCGGTCAAGCCATAAAGCTACCAGAAGTAGGGCTTGAATCAAGGGGTGTATAGCTTTTATCAACCTCAGAATAGGTGAAAATCTGCCCAGCCTTAATGTCAAAAAACCATAAATGAATGGTTAAGGAACCCTGTTTAACTTTTTCATTAATCCAAGGAAAGGTCATACAGTTCTGATAGGACTGCTGAAGAGCAAATTTTGCACAACTATCGGCATCCTTTGGTTCAAGATGGTCTGATTTTACAACAGAAACCCAATTTGTTATAAAATCATTCTGCTGAAAATTTTTACTATCCAAAAGTGCCTGAATCCCTCCACATTGGCTGTGCCCCAGTAAAATTAAATCTTTAATGTCTAAGGACGTAATTCCAAATTCCAAGGCGGCGCTGGTACCATGGTGGGCTTCGTCCTTTTCATAAGGGGGGACAATGTTTGCAACGTTACGCACAACAAACAAGTCACCTGGGTCACACTGAAGGATTAAGGCTGGATCCACCCTTGAATCACAACACGCGATAACCATGGCCTCAGGCCTTTGGCCATAATCGGACAATTGCTGCATAATGGATTTGTCGCCATGCACATATTTTTCACGAAACGCCTGATATCCTTGCAATATCTTCATAAAGCTTCTTTCCTTGTTTTATCTTTAAGCCTTCTCTGGCTTGGAACTGTTTATACCATTTTTTTTGGGCGATCTCTCCTCTGACTCATAAACGATTTGGCATAATTCAAAAACTGCAGTATAAGGGGGTGTGCGCACCCGTAGCTCAGCTGGATAGAGCGTTGCCCTCCGAAGGCAAAGGTCGTGAGTTCGAATCTCGCCGGGTGCACCAAGATTTCACAAACAAAATTTTCTTGAAAGTTCGGGTAAGCGCCATTTAAGAATGGTGCCCAGAGTCGGAATCGAACCAACGACACAGGGATTTTCAATCCCTTGCTCTACCAACTGAGCTATCTGGGCCTTGAGGGCACTAGTTTTTTATAACGGCATTTTGGGTCTTTGTCCAGACTTGATCCTACTGTTTTCGAGAAAAAGTTGAAATGAGGAGCATGAAAAAAGGCAGCCCCCGATTTCAAGGACTGCCTTTTTCTAAACTAAAAGAAAAACTTAAGCAGCTTTTCCTTCAGCAGGCTTTTCTTGGGTCAGAGCTGTGAAGCGCTTACCAAGGTTTGTTACTGCCAATATCCAGATCAAACAGATTATAATGACGATAGGTCCAAGGATGTAAGCCAAGCTTGCCAAGGAAACGCTACCACCAATTGCAGCCAACATTGTTGACTGAATGAATGCACCGCCGGACTTACCTGCACGGCCACCAATCACCTCAACTGCAGCCTGACCTTTTACCTTCGCCTCTGGATCAAGGGGAATGTAGGCCATCTGCTTTGTCGAATCGAACAACGAGTATTTCGTACCCTTAGACAAAACGTTTTGGATCTGTCCAACGATCACGGCAACCATAACAACAGTCGTTCCCATTAATGGGGTAAACGGATCAAGTTCCGTACTCTCCCACACAAAGTAGAAGAAAATCGCTGACGTTATAAGAACCATAATTGGGGTTATAATCGCAGCCGATTTCCAGCTTAGACGACGCAAGATATTGTTACCAACGACCATAAGAATCATCGTCACTGCACCAGTCCAGGTTGTGAACTGACCCATAAACGAGTTGTAATCATTCTTGTCTGGGAAAGCAATTTTCAGCTGGCCCTTCCAAACACCTTCAACCAAGTTGATTGCAACACCGTATGCCAAAACGATAACAGCGATTAAACCAAGATATGGATTGGTAATAATGTATTTAAAGCTTTCGCCCATAGACAACTTGGCCTTTTTCTTTTTACCGGCACCCTCACCAGGCTGATAAAACTTAGGATCGGTTAGAACGTTTTTGTTCATCCAACGGTATGTCGCACAAATAATAAGACCAGCAACCACGACTGCAGCCATTAGGTACTTCAAGTTAACAGCAAAGGAATCAACGTCTTGAGGAAGCGATTTTGCATAACTCGCACACATAATGATGGTCGGTCCCGCAATGACCAAACCGATGTTACCAACCATACCAAATAAACCGTAGAAGCGTTTTGCTTCAGTGATTTTGGTGATCTCGTTCGCAAACTGCCAGAACAACATGGAAAGAATGACGCTTCCCCAAAGTTCGGATAGAATATAGAACAAACTAAAGCTCCAGTTACCAATCACAGGAATAAGCCAGTGAAGGTTCGTATAGGCAGCTTGGTAATGATTAATCGTTTCCACGCTCATGTGCAGGAAGTCTTTGTTAGGGTAAATAACAAAAGCAAAAGCCCCAAAGAACACCAAGAATGGAAGAAGAACCGCATAGAAAAGCTTTTCACGTTCCATGATGTTGGCAAGCTTAACGAAGATCACCATGAACAATACAGCCGCAGGAGTAACACCATAAAGCTTCAAGAAGCTAAGGCATTCAGCACCAGCCGCAGGGGCGTTCACAACCAAGGTATCTTTTGTGTCGCGCAAAATATTGTAGTTGAAAAGAATACAAAGCATCATCAAGCCCATAGGCAAGAATTTTTTAAGCTCGTAATTATGGACAGGCCATAGAATTCCCCGTAAACCGGTAAATTCTTGTTTTTTTATCGTATCAGTTTTTTGACTACTCATGTTTAAGTCCTTAAAGTTTTCTCATGGCAAAACACAAACACCCAAGCACATAACCGTGATGGGCTTTGCTTTTACTCAATTAGTAAAAGGTTAATAATTCAGGATTTAACTGTTGGATTGATGTATATCCACTTTTGATAACATTGCAATAACAGGATCATACTAACGAAGAAAGTAGAGGCCGTCAAGATGGATTGCGCTCTTTGTATAGGTTCATATGAAGGATCTAGGGCAGACCCACAGTACATGTTTTTCTGGCCCCTTATGTCACCCCATAGGCCTCCTATGGGGTGAAGCTTCATCCTTACATCTGGTGATAATGGGGGGTCGTCAGGCGCTTAATCTGCCTTTTTAATTTATCAAAGGCTGAGTTTTCAATTTGGCGAACCCTTTCCCTTGAGATTTTAAGTTTTCCGCTAATCTCCTCAAGGGTCAAAGGGGGCTCTTTCAGGCGCCTGTCATGAAGGACGATGTGTTCCCGCTGATTCAGGCAAGAAATAGCCTTGGCGAAAAGCACCCGTCTCTTTTTCATTTCATCCGACTGAATGGCGTGAGCTTCTTGGTTTTCTCTCTCGTCGGCGATCCATTCAATCCATTCCGCTTGGCTTTCACTTTGCATATTCACGGGGGCATTCAAAGATTGATCCCGGCCAAGTCTTTGATGCATTTGTAAGACTTCTTCCTCCTTAACGGACAGTTTTTCAGCAATTAGTTTGATTTTTTCAGGGGAAAGGTAATCCTCAAAAGATTTGTTTTGGTTCAGCTTTGCTTGGGTTTTCTTCAGGCTAAAAAACAATTTCTTCTGGGCGTTGGTTGTGCCAATTTTAACAAGGGACCAACTTTGTAGGATATATTCCTGCATACTGGCCCGAATCCACCACATAGCATAGGTTGAAAACCGAAACCCTCTTTCAGGGTCGTAATGTTTCATGGCCTGCATCATGCCCAAATTCCCCTCGGCGATGAGGTCGCTGACGGGTAAACCATACCCCCGGTACCCTGCGGCAATCTTGGCAACAAGTCGCAAATGGCTGCTCAAAAGGGCTTCGACCGCTTTTGGGTCCTGATTTTCTTTCCACTGCTTTGCCAGCATGTATTCTTCCTCGTTGCTAAGGATTGGAAAACTTCGGACCTGACGTATGTAGTTGGTGTTGATTTCTTGTTCAGTAAAGGTCGACATAAAAGCCAATTCAGTAAAAGAAGGTCTTACGTTTATCCTAAGGCACCGCTTTTAGAATGAGCAATAGATTTTCTAGTGGCGTGTTAAAGATATTGTAACACTTTATAAGCATAATAAGAAATAATATGCTTTCAAAAGATTTTGTTAGAAAACATGATGAAGTTAAACAAAAGTAAAGAAGATAATTCAAAATCAGATGGATATTTAACGGGAAAGCTGCTTGTGGCCAACCCTTTTTTGGACGATGGTCAGCTTACACGGTCAGTTATTTATGTTTGCGGGCATGATGCCCATGGGGCTATTGGGCTGATTGTTAATAAACCTGCATCTGATTTGACCCTTAAGAAGCTTCTTATTCAACTGGAAATCCAGGGCGCCTATGAAATGGAAGATACGCCTGTTTATTATGGCGGGCCAGTTGAAATAAGCCGTGGGTTTGTTTTACATACAACCGATTATAAAACTGATTCGACTGTTTCTGTAAACGCTGATTTCTCTGTGACTTCTACCCTTCAAGTCCTAAGGGCTTTGGGCAAGAAAGACGGTCCAGAGAAATTCCTGGTTTGTTTGGGGTATGTGGGGTGGGGGGCAGCCCAGTTGGACCAAGAGATTCAGGAAAGGGGTTGGCTTATCATTGATGGGACCCCTGGTTTGGTTTTTGATGCATACCTTGAAACAAAGTGGAGAACGTCCTTGATGACAATCGGTGTTGATCCTTTAATTTTCTCGCTTGAAAGTGGGCATGCCTAATATTTCAGGACCTTTGAGCCAATATCCTTCAAATTGATAAGGACCATTTTCTGCCTCTACTCTTACAATTGACCCTTGAGATTTCAAATTCTCACCAAGTTCATGCAGGTCGGATTCGCAGCTAAGGGCAATGATTCTAATTGGAGGGGTCTTTGTCCAGCTTGAAATAAAATAAGAAACAACGGTTACAAGTGGGTGCCCTCTTGTATACACAATACCGTGATCATAGTAAGGCAGCTTAGAGGAAAAGATCTTTCCGCAGCTGACATGCAGATCGTTTGGAATCGAACGAAATGTTTCGGAAAAATTAAAACCCATCTTTTTTAATCGTTGGTTTGTCTTTTTGGCATGCTCTCCGATGGCTGGGGTATCGGCTTCATCAAAGATAAGAACTGTTTTTCCCGAAACAATCTTTTTAAGGTTAAGACAGTCCGAAGGGTTTTTCTCTAAAATTAAAAGTGCACGCAAATCAATTAGAATAAGATCGCGCCCTTTTGTATACTTGTCTCTTTCAATTGCTTCCAGAAAAGGAGTGATGGTGTCAATCGAATGAATATCAGTCTTCGTAGAGCCAGAAACAGCGCAAATGGAACAGAAAAAAAGGAAGAAAATAGAAAAAAATCTCTTTGTCATGGTGTGCACATTCTTGAAATAAGGTCTCTACTTGCTGGGATTGTAACAATACTGAGAAATGGAAGTCCAGAAATCCTTGTGGTGCTGAATAGAAAAATCCAGGGTTGCAATCAGCCGTCGCATCAGTCATTACTAGGTAAAAGACATGTTTTAGTGATGAAATTGAGGGTGTATGACAAATCTTTTCATGAAGGGAAAACGGGGCGTGATCATGGGGCTTGCCAATGATCATTCTCTTGCTTGGGGTATTAGCAAAGCTTTGGCTGAACAGGGGGCCGAATTGGCGTTTACCTATCAAACAGAAAGCCTTTTCAAACGGGTACAGCCCTTGGCGACCCAACTAAACTCAGACTGCCTTATTCAGTGTGACGTCAGTCAAAGCGGCCAGGTGGCAGAAGCTTTTGAGAAAATTGGACAAAAGTGGGGATCAATCGATTTCGTTTTGCATTCTCTTGCCTATTCCGACAAGGAAGAGTTAAAGGGCAAGTATGTTGCGACATCACGGGCTAATTTTTTGAATTCCTTAGATATTTCTTGCTATTCCTTTACGGAGGTATGCCGCGAAGCATCCAAGTATATGCCGAACGGCGGTGCTTTTTTAACCCTGACGTACTATGGGGCGGAACGGGTTATGCCGCATTATAATGTTATGGGCGTAGCAAAGGCAGCACTGGAGGCCAGTGTGCGGTACCTAGCTGTTGATTTAGGAGGACAGAATATTCGTGTGAATGCTCTGTCAGCGGGTCCTGCTAAGACTTTGGCATCTTCCGGCATTGGGGACTTTAGGTATATCTTGAAATGGAACCAGTACAATTCCCCCCTAAAACGCAACATTACATTGGAAGATGTGGGCGGGGCTGGATTATACCTGTTAAGTCAGCTTTCAAGCGGTGTGACGGGTGAAGTTCACCACGTGGATGCGGGATACCACGTGGTTGGAATGAAGGCCGTTGATGCCCCCGATATTTCGGTTGTTTAGGGCTTAAAACGCATAGGACACCTTAACCAAGGCTTCCAGCGACTTTTCGTGTTTTTTGACTTTACCGGTGACAAGGGTAGAGATGGATATGTTATTGGTGAACATGGCAGCGCATCCAATCGTGGCGGTGGCATAGGTTTTTATTTGGGTTGAAATGGGCACAGCGAAGCTGTTGCCGGAATCTGAAAAACTGATATTCGCGTTGGCTGCCTTACTGACAGGGTGTTCCCTTAAAACGGATAGACCAATTAAGGGTTTGACTAGAACGTCATTCACCACCATGGTTTGCTGAAACTTGGCCCCAATTTCAAGAGTGGCTGTTTTGTTTTGTGAAGAGGGTATGGTCAGGTTAAACGGATACGCATTCGTTTCCTGATAGGAATTCTGATAGGAATACCGGTAACCGGCAGCAACGAAGGGATTCACGGATAGGGAATCGTAATAGGCTTTGTATCCGACTTGTACCCTGGTTGATGCATCCCATCCCTTGTGACTGTTTTTGGCAATCAGGCCCAGGGCGTTGATGTTCCGTTCAGCTGTATAACGGCTTTGTCCGTAGATGACTGATCCATCCACATTTAAACCACCCTCTGGTTTTGAATAGCCGCCGTAGATACCAAGATAGGCATTATCAATAGTACCCGTTCCACTGGATTGGTCCTGGGCATAACTGCTGATGGCCCCGCCAGTCAGGACGCCTAGAATGATGGTGTCAGAAACATAATGCCCGACCCCAAAAGCTGTTCCCCCTGTTTTGAAGGACAAGCCTGTGACCTGGTCATAGGATTCTAGGCGCTGCAGGCCGCCGTAGGGTTGAATCCAAACATGACTTTTCTCGTTTGCCAAGAAAACGGGTTTCAGGGTGATTTTGGGTTGCTCAAAGGGCGTTGCCTGGGTTGCATAATTCACAGGGACCTGAATGGGTTCGGCCAGGGACTGAACTGACTGGAACTGCAAGAACGGCAATTGCTGGGTCAATTGCGTAAACTTTTGTTTTTGGATGGGGGTGAAGGAATGAAAAGCAGCAGAACGATTTGCATTCTGGGCGTCAAACGCGCCACCCAAAACAGTGTTTGCAATCGTAGCAGCAGGACTGCCCCCAAAGTTTGTTATCTGGGACATAGGCATCATCGCCTTCACGGTTGAGGATGCGACGTTTTGAACGGCTGATGGGGGCGCGGCTACCAAGATAGCATTGCGCGGCCCTTGCATAAAAGTTTCCACCATTTGGGCCGCATCGCCAGAAGGCATGAATGTTCCTAGTGTCTGGGAAATCATCTGCTGAGCAGCAAATGGATACCGAATTAAAAAGATTTGAACATTGTTGTTGTCACCATCCACAACATAAAGAAACTGACCGTCTTGGCTGATGGAAATAAATTGAGGAAGATTAAATTCACCTTGCCCCTGGATTCCTGTTGTTCCAATTGTCGTAATTTTTGTTCCAGTACTTATGTTATAGACATCGACCGTTTTGTTGGTGTCATTCCCACCATATAGAAAACCATAGTTGTCAACAACCAGGCCAAAGTTAATGGTATTAATCGCTGTCATTGAGGAGACAGGAGATGTATTTTGTGGATTACTACCTGCTGCCATAAAAGAAACAGAGGTCCCGTCACTCACCACGTAGATATCTCCATTGTTATCAGAGGTCAATCCAAAGGAACCACTAATACCATTATTGCTTCCCCACTGAGTAATATCTGGAGCAATTACAGTGGTCTTGGGAGTGCCAGGAGAGCTGTACAGACTGGCTTGAAGAAAAACGGAAATGTTTCCGTTTTCATCAGACACATATAGGTTGCCAGTTCTATCAAAAGCCAACCCTCCTGGAGCAGCAGAAAATCCACTTAAAGTACCGTTACTTGTGGTTGGGTTGCTCAATAAAGTATTTTTGTTAAAAACAACAACGTTGCTGTTAGCCTGATTTGCTGCATAGAGATTACCACTTTTATCAAAGGCCAAACCAGCAGGAGAAGAAAGCCCAGATAAGGTAGACACTGATGTTGCACCAGTCGACGGATTGGGTCCAGAAAAGACTGAAATGCCGGCGTAATAATTTGACACACACAAGTTCCCATCGGGGTCAAAAGCTAAACCAAAAGCACCATTAAAACCCACGATACTTCCAGAGTATCGTATACGTCGGCGTCCCTGCAAGGGCTGTGCTTGCCAAAAGGCATAAAATAGAAACTGTTTTTCTAAGTGCCACAATAAATTCCTTTGTTTCTGCTTGGTCGTTCCGGCTTCAACCCCCACCTTCGTCATTGCGAGCGAAGCGCAGCAATCCAGAAAAAATACAACTGGATCGCGTCGTCCCTTGGGTCCTCGAGATGACGAGAGTTCTTGCCCTTACAATAATCATCACATAGTTAAAATTTTATTAAAAGCATCTTTTGTGCACAAATAAGGGAAGGGGATAGGATGCGCAAACTTGGTAAAGGTTTTGTGTCCAAGCCTTGGATATGCTAATACGAACCTATGGTTTTTTCATAAGATGAGGATATCAAATGGCGGTTGTTGAAATATATACAACAAAAACATGCCCTTATTGCGTACGTGCTAAAAAGCTGTTGGATGCGAAAGGGGTTTCCTATCAAGAAATTGACGTCAGTAAAGACCAAAACTTAAGACAATTTATGGTTGAAAAAGCTGGTGGGCGCACAAGTGTGCCCCAGATTTTTATCAATGATCGCCCTATGGGGGGATGTGATGATCTGCATGCGCTTGATAAAGCAGGTGAGTTGGACCCGTTGCTTGGCTAGCTCTTGTCAGTAGGGCTGGATATGAGATAAAAAGAGACTTCTGTTACGAAAATTGGGAAGAAATCATGCAGAATAAAGTGTTATTAGTTGGCCATGGGGCAATGGGTTCAGCCCTTGCCGCGGTGTGGAAAAAGAAACATAAGCTGACCGTTGTTGATCCCCTCCAGGACGGCTGCTTAAAGTCCATAAACGATGTCCGAGAGAACTATTGTCCTGAGGTTGTGGTTCTGGCAGTTGACCCTGATACTATTACTGACGTTATGACCCATTATAGTACGCGCTTTGATGACCCTTGTACCCTATGGGTCAGTGTTGTTCCCGGAATACCGCTTTCTTTCTTTCGTCCCTATTTTAAGTCTGGTCAAACGGTTATTCGGGTTATGTCGAACCTTCCCGCCCGTTTTCAAAAGGGGATAAGCGGTATGGTTAGTAGTCATATTCATGCAGCTCTTGCTGAGGACTTATTTTCAGCCGTTGGTGAAATTATTTGGTTGCAAAACGAAGCCCAGATTGATGCCATGACCGCAATTGCGGGCAGCGGCCTTGCGTATTTTTACCTAATGGTTGAGGAACTTGAAAAAATAGCTGTTGAACTGGGTATACCCGTGGATATTGCAGGGCTTTTGGTTCGCCAGACAGCAATTGGTGTCGGGGCGATTTTGGATAACACAATCGATTCTCCTGAGGTACTTCGGCAACAGGTGACAAGCCAGAATGGAACGACGGCCGCCGCAGTGTCCGTTTTAATGAATGGGTCCAGCCATAATTTGGGTAAATCTTTGCAGGCAGCAAGTCGGGCGGCACGGGATTTGTCTGTTCAAATGGCGCAGAGTGCCTAAAAGATGAAAGAAAAAACCCCTTATGTGTCGGTTGTGATTCCTGTTTATAACGAGGAAGGCAACTTAAAAAACCTAATAGATCGCCTGATTAAAAGCCTAGATTCCCTTAAAAAATCTTATGAAATTATTTTCACAAACGATGGCAGTCAAGACCGGTCCCTTGAAATGCTTTCAGCGTTTCATAAAGCCCACCCAGATAAAGTAAAAGTGATTGATTTTCAAGGGAATTTTGGCCAGCACATGGCTATCATTGCGGCCTTTGAAATTAGCCGAGGTGACGTTGTTGTGACATTGGATGCTGACCTTCAAAACCCGCCAGAGGAAATCGGAAAACTGCTTTCTAAAATAGAAGAAGGGTATGATTGCGTTGGAAGCTATAGGGACCACCGCCAAGATACCCTTTTTAGGACCTATGTTTCGAAGTTTGTGAATTTTGTCAGGGAAAGAATCACCGATATTCATATGCGTGACCAGGGGTGCATGCTTCGGGCCTATAAAAAGTCTATTGTCGATCAGATCGTTGCCTCAGAAGAAAGGTCTACGTTTATTCCTGCCCTTGCGTATAAGTTTTCATCAAACCCAACAGAGATCGAGGTTCATCATGATGCAAGGGCAGCAGGGACTTCTAAGTACAATCTTTATAAGCTTATACGGCTCAATTTTGACCTGATCACAGGGTTTTCTTTGGTTCCTTTGCAGTTATTTACATTGTTTGGGATGGTTGTTTCTTTTTTAAGCGCCCTTTTGGTTGTTTATATGGTCGTGCGACGGCTGTTAGTTGGCCCTGAGGTTGAGGGGGTCTTTACCCTTTTCGCCATTTTGTTTTTCCTAATTAGCGTCGTGATTGTTGGGATTGGCCTTGTGGGTGAGTATTTAGGGCGCATTTTTCAGGCGATTAGCCACCGGCCGCGCTTTGTTGTCAAAAAGATCATAGAGACAAAATGAGGATTATCGTCTTTGCCTATAGTCAGCTGGGCCACGACTGTTTAAAGGTTTTGCTGAATGCGGGGGAAGAGGTCGTTTGTGTCTTTACCCATACCGATTCACCAACCGAACATAGATGGTTTGAATCCGTGGAGGGTCTGGCAAGGTCCCATCAAATTCCCGTTTACACCCCGTCCAGCCCCAATACACCTGAAATTATTCAGGAAATTCGGCGATTAAAGCCAGATATTATTTTTTCATTTTATTACAGGCATATGATTTGCCAAGAAATTCTTGATATTCCCCCTTTGGGCGCCTTGAATATGCATGGGTCCTTGCTGCCAAAGTATCGCGGACGGTGCCCTTTGAACTGGGCAATTATTGGGGGGGAGGATAAAACAGGCGCCACCCTTCATTACATGGTCAAGGCTGCGGATGCGGGGGATATCGTGGACCAAGAAGCAGTCAGCATTGAAAAGACAGAGACGGCTGGCGCTGTTATGGCAAAGGTTAATGAAGCAGCGCAAGCTGTTTTAAGGCGTCAATTGGGCCCCTTGAAAACGGGAACAGCCTTGCGGTATGTTCAGGACCATTCTCTGTCTTCCTATTTTGGGGGCAGGGGACCCAAAGATGGTGAAATTCATTGGGGGCAGTCTGCTTTTCAAATCCATAACCTTATTCGTGCCCTGCAGCCCTATCCCCAGTATCCGCCCGCCTTTACGGTTTTGGGTAATGAGCAAGTTTGGGTTATGGAAAGTCTGGTTCCTGATTCCGCGAGGTTCGCACCCCTTGACCCCGGTTATATCGTCAGTCTTGATGGCGGTATTATGGAGGTTGCCTGCGGTGACACCGGGGCAGAGCGACTTTTGATCACAAAGGCCTGCTTTAAGGGTGACGAAAGTGCTGATGTTTTTTCAAAGGTGGCAGTGGGGCAGGTTTTGGGATTGGTCCTGAATTAGGGCCCCAAATTTAATGCGTAACATTAACCATGCTTTCTGCTAGGGCGAATAATAACTCGTCAAACGAATTATGCTTGCTTTGTTTTGCTGACCATTTTAAAAACGATAGTGCAACCTTAACAGAAATAGATTAGGGGAAAATGACAAAGTTCCTAGAGTTTGAGCGTCCTATTGCTGATTTGGAAGGCAAAATTGAAGAGCTTCGGCACCTTTCCAATACAGGTGACCTGAACATTGCTGAAGAAGTTTCAAGACTTCAGACAAAGGCGGATCGCTTGCTGCATCAGGCCTATAGCAGTTTAACGCCCTGGCAAAAGGTTCAAGTGGCCCGCCATCCTGACCGTCCAAAATTTTTTGATTACTTGGATGTTTTAGTTCAGGATTTTATGCCGCTTGCGGGGGATCGCTTTTTTGGCGAAGACTGCGCAATCGTTGGTGGGTTTGGGCGCTTTATGGGCCGCACGGTTGTTGTGATGGGGCAACAAAAGGGGCACGATACAGAAAGCCGCATTAAACACAATTTTGGCATGCCAAAACCAGAGGGTTACAGAAAGGCCAGGCGTTTGATGGAACTGGCTGACCGTTTTGGATTTCCAGTAATCAGCTTTATCGACACAGCGGGTGCCTATCCTGGCATAGAGGCGGAGGAACGCGGCCAGGCTGAGGCGATTGCGAAATGTATTGAAACCTGCCTGAAGATAAAAGTTCCCCTGATCAGCATTGTGATTGGAGAAGGTGGATCTGGCGGCGCTATTGCTATTGCTGCTGCCAATGCTGTTTTGATGCTGGAACATTCGATCTATTCCGTTATCTCCCCTGAAGGATGTGCATCTATCCTTTGGCGCAGCGCAACCAAAGCTGCGGAGGCCGCCGAAGCCCAGCGCCTAACCGCGCAAGAGCTTCATAAGCTTGGGATTATTGATAAAATCATCCAAGAGCCTGTTGGGGGTGCCCATCGTTTCAAAAAAGTTATGACTCAGCAAGTGAAGGAAGAAATAGAGCAAACCCTAAAGCTGTTTTTGTCAATGGATGGCGCAAAGATTTTGTCATCCAGGCGCGAGAAGTTCATTAAAATGGGTAATAAGTCGCTTTGAGAGAAGGCAACAATCAGAAACTGAGTGGAGTTCCTTTAGGGTTCCAGCCCTTTGTTCTGAATGACCTATACAGCCAGCACAAGAAATCCCTTCTTTTTATAAGCGCCACAGAGAGCCATCTATACGCCCTTCAACGCCAGCTGACTCTTTTAAACCCAGAGCTTTCAACCTTTATTTTTCCGGCCTGGGATTGCCTGCCCTATGACCGGGTGTCGCCCAGTCTTGATGTGGTGACAACGCGCCTTGAAACCCTGATGCAGCTTTTAGAAGATAAAGGTCCTGTTTGTGTTTTGACAAGTGTGTCGGCCCTGACGCAGCGATTGTCCCCAAGGCTATCTTTACTGGGAGAATCCTTAACCCTTGGCACTGGGATGTCGTTTTCCCGTGAAACCCTTTTGATGGTGCTCACAGGCAAGGGATATATCCGAAGGGAAACGGTTTACGAAGCCGGTGACTATGCGGTTCGGGGCAGCATTGTTGATCTTTTCCCAACCGGTGCTGCATATCCCATTCGCCTTGATTTTTTTGGTGACACCATTGAAACACTTCGCACGTTCGATCCACTCAGCCAAAAAACGATCGAGACAACCCAAAAGGTTGACCTGAAGCCCGTTCACGAAATTCTTTTAAACCCAGGGACCATCAATCATTTTAGAGGCCGATACCGAGAACTTTTTGGTGCAAGCCGCGATGGTGTTTATAAGGACCCGCTTTTTGAATCGGTGTCCGAGGGCAGACCTTATGCAGGTATGGAACATTGGCTTCCCCTGTTTTACGAAACCACTGAAACCCTTTTGGATTATGTGCCACACTCTTTGTGCGTGTTCGATCATCAGGCAGAGGAAGCCTTTCAGCACCGCCTCGATTCCATTCGTGATTATTACCTGGCACGGTTGAACCCTATCACGGGTGATAGTCATTACCGCCCCCTACCGCCTGAGCTTCTTTATTGGACAAAGGAAGAATGGACAGGCTTTCAAAATCGGGAAGAGTCTGTCTTTTTGTCCCCCTATGTTTCCCCAGATTCAAAAGATAAAGGTGGGCGCCTTTCCCCTGATTTTTCAGCCGTCCGGTACGCAGCCCAAGAAAAACTATTTGATGCTGTTCAGAGCAGTATTGCGGATCATCAAAGTCAGGGCAGAACGGTCATTCTTGCAAGTTCAACAGACGGTTCCCGCCAAAGGCTGGAAAGGGTTTTAGAAGAGCACGGCCTTAAAAACATTTTACCCGTTTCAAAGTGGCCCGACCCCAAGGCCAGCCCCAAGAAGGTTTATTCCCTGACTTTCCCCCTTGATCAGGGATTTTTAACGCCCGAGTGGTTGGTTTTAACCGAACAGGATATTTTGGGTGACCGCATTAGTCGCCCAGCGCACAAGAAAAAGAAAAGCGATACTTTTTTCCTGGAAGCTAATCAACTGGCCACCAATGACCTGATTGTTCACCGTGAGCACGGAATTGGTCGTTATCTTGGTCTTGAGACTTTGACAATCAACAGCAATGCCCACGACTGCTTGTGCCTGCTTTACGAAGGGGGGGATAAACTTTTCCTGCCTGTTGAGAATATTGACGCGATTACGCGCTATGGAAACGAAGATAATCTGGCAAGCCTAGACAGACTAGGATCAGCTGCATGGCAAAACCGAAAGGCCAGGGTTAAAAAGCGCATTCGGGTGATTGCTGAATACCTGATTCGCCTTGCTGCTGAACGGGCCCTGCACCAGGGGGTTGTGCTTGAAAAAACCACGAATGAATTTGATGAATTTTGTGCACGGTTCCCCTATGCAGAAACGGACGACCAATTGCGTGCTATTGCTGAAACGCTTGAGGATATGGCATCTGGAAAACCGATGGACCGATTGGTTTGCGGTGACGTTGGCTTTGGCAAGACGGAGGTTGCCTTAAGGGCCGCCTATATCGCTGTGGCCAATGGAAAACAAGTTGCTGTGATTGTCCCAACCACCCTTTTGTGCCGTCAGCATTTCCACACGTTTCGCCAGCGCTTTCAGGGATTTCCTTATAGGGTTGAACAGCTTTCCCGTCTTGTTAGCGCAAAGGACGCAGCTGCTATTCGAAAAGACCTTTCAGAGGGGAAGGTTGATATTATCATTGCAACCCATTCTTTGTTGTCAGATAAAACAAAATTCACCGATTTGGGGCTTTTGATTGTCGATGAAGAACAGCATTTTGGCGTTAAGCAAAAGGAAAAACTGAAAACTCTGCAATCGGATGTTCATGTTTTAACCCTGACGGCAACGCCTATTCCGCGGACCCTTCAATTGGCCCTAAGCGGCGTTCGGGAAATGAGTTTGATCACAACGCCGCCCATTGATCGCCTTGCGGTTAGGACCTTTGTGATGCCCTTTGACCCCGTCGTTGTGAAGGAAGCGATTTTGCGCGAACATCACAGGGGCGGTCAGATTTTCTATGTTTCCCCGCGCATTGAAGATCTTTTGGCCCTGGAGCAGCAAATTAAGATCCTGGTTCCCGATGTTAAGGTGATCACGGCCCATGGACAAATGCCTGTGAGTCAGTTGGAGGAGGTTATGACGGCCTTTTATGACCGCGAATACGATCTTTTGCTATCAACCCATATTATTGAATCAGGTATTGATATTCCAACGGCCAACACTATGATTATTCATCGTGCGGATTTGTTTGGCCTGGCCCAATTGTACCAATTACGCGGGCGCATCGGGCGTTCAAAAACGCAAGGGTACGCGTATTTGACAACAGTGACTGGTCAGCCTCTGTCAAGTGTGTCAGAGCAGCGCCTTCATGTGATGCAAAGTTTGGATACGCTCGGCGCCGGTTTCACCCTGGCCAGTCACGATATGGACATACGGGGCGCTGGGAATATTGTTGGCGAAGAACAATCTGGTCACATTCGGGAAGTGGGGGTTGAGCTGTACCAACACCTGTTGCAGGAAGCAATCATCATGGCCCGCGCTGAACAAGCAAACCTGGAGGAGGGCGTAGAGCTAACATCAGATTGGACGCCGCAGATTAATCTTGGGACAGCTGTTTTGATTCCAGAGACCTATGTGGCTGATTTGGGACTTAGGCTTAGTCTTTATAGGCGGATTGCCCACCTTGAAACCAGGCCCCAAATTGATGAGTTCGCAGCCGAGATGATCGACCGTTTTGGTCCCTTGCCGGTGGAGGTTGTCAATCTTTTCGAAGTGATTGAGTTAAAGGGGCTCTGCAGGCGCGCCCATATTGAAAAGCTGGACACTGGGCCCAAGGGGCTTGTGATTTCCTTTAGAAATAATCACTTTGCTAACCATCATGGGTTGATTGAATATCTTCAATCACCAGACACTAACAAGGCGGGGCATTCCAAAATTAGGCCAGATCAGAAGCTGGTATTTATGCGCGAATGGCCTGGTGATTCGAACCGGTTAAGGGGTACCAAACAAATTATTAAGAATTTGGTGGTATTAGCCGAAAGGGAAAAGCGCGGGTAGTTCCTCCATTCTCGTCATCGGATGATCCAGTTTTTCTCCACCCTGCGGACCCGCCGCATGGCTACTGTGGGAGGGCGAAAGGTTTTGTCACCCCTGTAGGTCTTACGAACCCAATTATAACTTTGGATCGTTAGATAGCTTGACTTTTAATACTCATGAAAATGTTTCACACTAACCCCATCAAACCTTTCCTTATAAGGCAACTCAGCTCTTTCTTCTGATGGCGACTGTAAATCTCTTCAAATCTTGCTCTCATAATGTCCTCTTTTAGTCTTGTTTCCATTCGCATGTACTCCCTCTTTCCCTGGTACACACATCCTAAAATCGGACAACTCCCTTGGTAACTAAACAAGACATACCCCTTGTTACTGACAAGCTTCTTTAAAAAAAATTGACTTTCCTTGTAAAATCAGCCTAAAATTAAGCTGTTTTTATATAAGGTTTATTTGTGATTTTACATCCGTTCATAAAATTTCATTCCTTTCGAAAGGCCCCCTAGGGCGCCTTCATATCCTCTTTTATCTATAGCTTTTCTTTATATTCACATCCCTCAAATAATTTAAGAGGATTTAAAAATGTCACGTAAAATTGGTTTTTGGGCTGTCTTTGCCCTGGTCACTGGCAGCCAGATTGGCACGGGTGTCTTCATGCTGCCTTCAAGCTTGGCTCCTTATGGAATTGCAAGCCTATGGGGGTGGGGAATTTCGTCCCTGGGTGCTATTGCCCTTTCTTTTGTTTTCGCATCTTTGTGTTCCCGTTTTCCAAGAACGGGGGGCCCCCATGTTTATGTTGAAAAGGCTTTTGGTCCTTCTGCGGCATTTTTTACTGGTTGGACCTATTGGATTATTTCCTGGGTTAGCACAACTGCTGTTGTGGTTTCAAGTGTTGGGTATTTAACGCCCTTGATTGGAACCTATTCCTCAGGTGTTTACTTAATTCTTGAAATTGCTTTGCTTGCTATTATTGCGATTATTAACCTAAAGGGCGTTCGGGCAGCTGGGCGTGCTGAATTCTTCTTAACGTTTTTAAAATTTATTCCCCTTATTATCCTTCCCGTAGCAGCCTTGTGGATGTTTGATATAAATAACTTTATTGTTGATTCCAGTGTTTCTTCTTTGCCCACCTCTCAGGTGCTCTCTCAGGTAACTTTGTTGACCTTGTGGGGATTCATTGGCCTTGAATCAGCGACTACGCCAGCCGGGGCTGTTCAGAATCCTGAAAAAACAATTCCAAGGGCCGTTGTGCTTGGGACAATTTCTGTTGCAATTCTTTACATGATCAACAGCTTTGGGGTAATGGGATTGATACCAGGAAATGTCCTAATGCATTCAAAGGCACCATACGTGGATGTGGCTCAGTCCGTTTTTGGGGGACAGTGGCATTTGATTGTTTCTTTGATTGCTTCGGTTGTTTGCATTGGGACCTTAAATGCTTGGATTCTGACAAGTGGACAAATTGCCCTTGGATTGGCAGAAGATGGATTTGTTCCAGGCTTCTTTAAAAAGAAAAACAAAGCAGACGCACCCCTTTTTGGCCTTTTGGTAAGTTGTGGCGGGATTATTCCTTTGTTGGTTTTAACTTCCAGCGAAAGCATATCTGGTCAAATTACAGCCATTATTGATTTTTCGGTGGTTGCCTTTTTGTTTGTGTATTTAATTTGTTGTATATCGCACATAAAATTGCTGATTCAGGGCAAGGAAAAGCCAAACTTTTTAGTATGGTTTTTTGGATTCATTGCCATGGCGTTTTGTCTTTGGGTTATTTCTGAAACACCCCTTAATACCTTACTGACAGCCAGTTTCTTTACAGTCAGCGGGCTTCCCTTGTATCTGTTTTGGTATAGGCGTCAGCGATCATAGCGTCATCAATGATCAGGGAAACTTTTGTTGATCCATTCCAAGAGTCAAGCTTTAGGGTTCCAGCTATCTGAATCCTTTGGCCCTTGGTTTCCTCAAGATACTTCCCAATGGCTGTATCTTTGGCACGAAAGGCAATGGCTTTTAAATGGTTGCCAGCTTCGTCCGCAATTTGGCACCGTAAATGGTTTTCCCCAACCGTATCCAGGTAAGACACTCTGACTTGGGTAAAGGCAAATCGGGGCGTTGCGTTTCCGTTCCCAAAGGGTTCAAGCCTTTGCAAGGTTTCTAAAAGTTCAAGCGTAGCCCCCTGAACGGACAGGTATCCATCTAGCTTTAGGGTTGGTTTAATTTCTTGGATTTTTTTGCCTAAATGGTCATTTAAGAAGGCGTGAAACTGATCGTATTTGCTTTTATGAACCGTGAACCCTGCGGCCATGGCATGTCCGCCCCCCTTTTCAAGGATGGACCTATGAACAGCCGTGTGCATAGCGGCACCAAGTTCAACGCCAGAAATGGAACGGCCAGAGCCCTTACCAACGTCCGAATCAAATCCAACCACACAAGCTGGACGGTTGTAGCGTTCCTTTAAACGGCTTGCAACAATTCCAATGACACCAGGGTGCCACCCTTCGGCCCCCACCAACAGAACAGGATGATCATGCAGGCGGTGGGTTTCAATTTGTTCAATAGCCTCCTCAAGAACTTGCTTTTCAATTTCTTGACGTTGCAAATTAAACTGGTTCAAACTGTCTGCTATTTTTTGCGCTTCGTTTTTATCTTCTGTTGTCAAAAGGAGGCTTCCAAGGTTAGCCTGTCCAACTCGTCCCCCGGCATTAATTCTGGGGCCAAGGATAAAACCAAGATGATAGGTTGAAACGGCTTCGTCAACGCGCGCTATGTCGGCAAGGGTAGAAAGACCAAGGTTCCCGCGCCCCCTTAAAACCTTGAGGCCCTGGGTTACAAAGGCACGATTAAGGCCCACAAGGGGCATAACATCGCAAACTGTTCCAAGCGCAACAAGATCAAGATAACTTAAAAGATCAGGTTCTGGACAATTCTTAAACCACCCTTTTTGCCGAAGGGCTCTTTGCAAAGCAATAAGAAAAAGAAAGGAAACCCCAGCAGCGCATAGATGACGAAGATAAGAATATGACCCAAGGTCCTGATCCAAACGGTTTGGGTTTATAATGCCAATACCTGGAGGCAGAGAAGGTTGGGCTGTGTGATGATCAAGAACAATCACATCTAGTCCAAGAGTATGGGCATGTTCCAATGGCTCAAAGGCTGTTGTTCCACAATCAACCATCAGAACCAGTTTTTTTCCTTGATGAAAAAGTGATTCTAGGGCTTCAGAATTAGCACCATATCCCTCCTCAATTCGGTCTGGAATATACAAATCGATAGGGTGCCCAATATCCTGAAAATAACGCCGTAAAAGGGCAGAGGCTGTCGCCCCATCCACGTCGTAATCACCATACACAACGATGGGCTCATTATTCTCAAGAGCAAAAATGGTCCTTTGGACCGCTGTATCCATATCCAGAAGAAGGGATGGATCTGGAAGAAGATTTCTTAGGGTTGGCTCAAGGTAATGATCTGCTGTTTCAAGGGTGACCCCCCGATTTACAAGAATTCTTGCTATAATCTCAGGCAAGTTATGGCGCTGTGAAAGGCCCAAAACAAGGCGATCATCGGTCCCTTGAAGGTCCCAAAGTTTTCCTGTTGCTGATAAAAGGGGGGGTGTCGTCATTGGTGACAAAGCATGCGGCCAAAGTCTTCTTTTTTAAGACTAGCGCCACCAACTAAAACGCCCTCTACCCCTGAAAGGGAAAGGATGTCTTTGTAGTTTTCATGGGTTACTGATCCGCCGTAAAGAAGGGGGACAAGGGGACCAAGCTCCTTACGAAGGAAAAGATGAACTTCCTCTATGTCCCTTAAAGACGCTGCTTTTCCAGTACCAATGGCCCATAAGGGTTCATAGGCAATAAGAAATTCTTTGTTCAAGGAGGGTAGAGACTCTAAAAGTTGTTCTTTTAAAACGTCCAGAGTTTTCCCCTGATTCCTTTCAAAAAGGTTTTCACCAACACAAATGATGGGTTTTATATTAAACTCACAGGCACACTCAGCTTTGGCTTTGACAAGTTCGTTTGCTTCGCCATGGTGAAGGCGGCGTTCGGAATGCCCTAAAATGACATAAGCGCACCCAACCTCTTTTAAATGGGATGCACTGATATCACCTGTGAAGGCCCCAAGCGGTTTTGAATGACAATCTTGCCCACCCAAACTGATTTTTTTTGATCTTATGGATTTGTGTGCTTTGTCTAAAAGGGTAAAGGGGGGGCAAAGAACAAGATCATGGATAAGATGACGAGTTTGCCAATCGGATAAACAGTCATCCAACAAAGGAAAAGAACCGTTCATTTTCCAATTTGCGACAATAAGCTTGGAAGGGATCATTTTGGTAAAAGATGCTTTTGAATTGCTTGGCTGAGTTTATCAGGAGGAAGGTTATGAGGGAAGTGCTCTTGAAAATTTCCAGCCTCATCCATTAAATAAATAAGGGTACTGTGATCGATTAAATAGTCAGATGGGCCTGAGGGTTCTTCTGACCTTTGAGCATAAACGCGGTATAATGTCGACACATCTTTAATGTCTCGTTCACTGCCCGTGAGCATAATAAAATTTGGATCAAAATTTGTGGCATAAAGTTTTAAATGTTCAGATGTATCCCGGCTAGGGTCAACGGTTATAAAAATGGGGACAATACGTTCACGATCCCGTTTCAGCAAACCCAGGGCACCTGTGATATTTTGAAGACCTGTGGGGCAAACGTCCGGGCAAAAGCTATAGCCGAAATAGATCAGCATTAATTTTCCCTTAAATTCGCTGCTTTTTCGCCTTTGGCCGTATTGATCTGTCAATGTAAATGGGCCGCCAATATCAGGAACACCAGTGGGTGATTTATCCTGAACATAAGAAGTGGGGATAGCTTTTAACTGATAAAAAATAAGGGCCGCACAAGCAGTGCAGGTCAGAGTAAACAATAAAAAATAGCGAAAGATCTTATGTTTCATTGCTTAAAAGAGCTGTAGATGATTGTGATAAAATAGATAACTCCGGCGGTCAAAATGATCGTAGGGCCTGAGGGCCAATTAAAGTGAAAAGACAAAAGAAGTCCTATATAGCTTGAGACAATCGCCAAGACAATGCTGATGATAAAAATCGGAAAAAGACGCTTTGATAGAAGACGAGCCGTTACGGCTGGAACCATCATAATGCCAAGGGCCATCAATGTTCCAAGGGTTTGACATCCAGAAACCAGATTGCAAACAATCAGCGTTAAGAAAATCGTATTATAGTAAATGCTTTTTAGCCCGACCGATTGCATGAAAAGGGGATCAAAGCAGTCATAAATAAGGGGACGATACAGTAAAATCAACAAAATAAGGGTGAGGGATGTCATTGAAATAATGAAGAGCAGGGAATTGCTGTCCACTGCCAACACATTTCCAAAAAGCAGATGCAAAAGATTCATATTTCCACCCTTTAGGGAAAGGATCAGAATCCCAATGGCAAGGGCTATGATGTAAAAACTGCTAAAGCTGGCGTCCTCGTTCAGAATCGTTTTGCGTGTGGTTGTATGGCTTAAAAGGGTCACAATCAAGCCCGCTATAATTCCGCCAAAGGTCAATCCGGGCAGCCACATTCCACCCCATAAATAAGCAACGGCAATTCCGGGCAAGATTCCATGGGAAAGAGCTTCACCCATCAAGCTCATTCGCCTTTGGATAAGAATGACCCCCAAGGGGGCGCTGGAAAGAGAAATTCCCAAACACGCAATTAAAGCGTAACGCATAAATACGTAGTCTTGGAACGGTGCGATGACTAAACTTAAAAAGGAATCGATCATTACAGCTCCATAAGGCTGGTTTGTGTCAGCCCATCTGTTGTAAGGACAAGATTTGTTTCCCCGTAAGCAATCGATTTTCTAGCCAAAAGAAGGGTCTGGGGAAAATATTTTCTGACCAGGCTGATATTATGAATGACTGCAATGATAGATTTTCCTTGTTGATGCCACACATGAATAAGCTTTAATAAGTCTTTGGTGGTTGTTTCATCAACTGAGGCAAAAGGCTCGTCAAGCAGCAAAAGATCAGCATCTTGAATAATCATCCTTGCAAATAAAAGCCGTTGAAACTGGCCGCCGCTTAATTCAGATAGCCCTCTTTTCTCAAAGCCTTGAAGCCCCACGCATTCAAGTGCTTGATAAATTTGGACTGTTTTCTCTTGGGAAAGTTTAC
>Ga0208872_1000279_pt1 | contig 43011 bp, 51 predicted proteins | sample CryBogCBH12Aug08_FD_185508 | JGI IMG/M metagenome (GOLD analysis project Ga0208872, IMG submission 185508) | Freshwater microbial communities from Crystal Bog, Wisconsin, USA - CBH12Aug08 (SPAdes) | ecosystem: Environmental > Aquatic > Freshwater > Lake | place: Crystal Bog, Wisconsin, USA...
ATATGTTTACAACAATTCACGAATTCATTCAGCACTTAAAATGTCACCGAATCAATTTGTTAAAAAAGTTTCGCTAACATACAATAATTAATACAAGATTCGTGTGCAGAGAAATGGGTCCAGTACATTCAGAAGAACACAAGCACCTGTCTCTCTACATAGCAGTAGTGGCTATACTGCTCTCTTGGGGGCTATATCTCTTCTCAAAAAATGTATTTGCACTACCATGGTGGATAGAAGCACCTTCGGTGATTGGGTTTTATGGCATTTTGCATAAATGGTTTGAGACAAAATTATGGCGAAATAGATATATTCGTATGTTTTTTGAAATAAAAACACCAATAATTGACGGCGATTGGTCTGGTTCAATAACATCTCATTCTAGTCATGCCAACGGGCAAATACCTATTAAAAAGTTCTGTATCAAACAAACATGGACACATGTAGCTATCTACTTGGAAACAGAAACATCTGAATCTCATAGCTTTGAAGCGTCTATGAATGTTGATGAATTTGGCACAGCAAGAATCCACTACCAATATATGAATAAACCAAAAGATAACGCACCAGAAACTATGCACGTTCATTATGGTTCCGCGTCCGCAAAGCTAGATGATCAAAGAGCGCTTCAAACAGAATACTATTCTGGGAGAGACAGAAACAATACAGGTTCTTTTGAGGTCAAAAAGTTACAGTGAACTGTAACTTTTATGGTCTAATCTGTGTCACTTTTGTCACTTTTTGTCACGCTCGAGACGCGTCGATTTTAAATCTGAAAAAATGCTAGAATGACCTTACAGGGCTTGTCGGTGGTTAGTTCTAACACGACGCTCTCCGCAGTAAGGTTTTTAGTAGAAGCGCGACCCAACTACCTAAAACCTAATATCTAAGTTACAATAATGGTATATGGAAAATAGCGAAGTAAAATTCAAAATACCGAAATCTCCCGGGCAATTACTCTTGGTGTTTTTTATTGTAGTTATGATTGGCGCAACGGTCATACTTTCGTTTGTTAAGAATTCCGCCGGAACTCCTGCTGTGACGATCGCCACATTACTTTTTGGCATTAGCGCACTTTGGCTACTTTGGAGATTTTTTCTGTCACGAAGCATTCTTGTTACAAATGAAGACATAAGGATCAAGTATTCTTTTCTATTTTGGAATAATAAAACATATCCTCTTGCTGATTGCATAGGTTATTTCTTGGATCGTCTTAGCTGGAATAGCAAATATGGTCACGGATGGGTACCGATAGTTTTCATTGGTTTCAAAAACGGCAATATTCTTAAACTGAAGGAAATCGGTGATGGTGCAGATTATAAAAGTAGGAAAATTAACTCCGTTGTGCAAATTTTAAAATCTCACAACATCCAAAATTTGAATTCTGATGTGGGTGATGGTATTGATGAGAAAGGTTACGCAAAAAGAAGTATCTCGGGAGAATTAAAATTAACAAAGGAGGTTGCGGAAATTTTCAAAAAGCAGTCCGGTAGTACCTGACCCGTTGTCCTAAATTAAGTACTGAGAAAAATCTGAAACAGTGCTTAGGGAGCTTGCACTATTGGGTACCATACCCGAGATCCCCGCCTTGAGTATTTAGTATAGGGTGACTCGAGTACCTTAATTCTTGAGTTTAAGCTAAAATATACAAATATGAGTGAAAAGTTTTTTCAACCAAAAAATCCTGAGCGATTACAGGCACAAACAGAAGTTTTTTCTGATGAAAAACTAAGTAAATTATTTAAAAAAGAAAACGCAGAGATTCTCAAATATTCATTTGAGCTTTCAAAAATTAAAGATTTAAATAACCTTCCGTCTGGTTTACCAGAAGAATTAGTTAATTTAGTTCATGCTCACAAAGATGAGTATATTGCATTTTTACGCGAGGAAAAAAGAATAGAAACATCTTTTATTGAAAATAATATAAAAAATTATAAGGAAAAATTCCAACCAATAATTGCTAATTTAAAATCAAAAATTGGTGAGGATGATTTTAAAAGGATGGGTGGAATTCTAAATATACTTAATAATGGTAATTTTAAAAAATTACCAGAGTATCTTGGTTCCGGAAATATTAGTTCGGCGTTTCGTGTTGAAATGGACGGAAAAAAATTTGCGGCAAAAATTACCCCCGATGCCTCAATGGTAGGTTTTGAGATAAAACCATTGATTCGTGCTAAAGGTATACCTCACACAGCCCAGCTTGAAGCGTACTCCATGGAAGATCATGTTGTTATTATGAATCTATTGCCTGGTTCTAGTATTTTGGAAGTTTCTTCACAGGAAATTCCAGAATATCCTAAAGAGCATATATCTCAATTGATTGATACCATGTGTGCTCTTTCCAAACGTGGTCTTAAGGTTGACTACAATCTCTCAAACTATATGTATGACAAAGAAAAAGGATTTTCTATTCTTGATTATTCCCTGTATGGATACAATAGTCTCTATGTTGACATTTTAAGTTTAGTTAAAGTATTGGCGGTAAGAAAAAAAGAAAATAAGAATCAGTCTACTGTAGACAGCGAAAAAGATTATGATAAGAGATATCTTCGTGGTCTTATTGAAATCATTGATATCCTAAAAGATAAACATCCTGAAATTCTTTCTGAGTATAAGCAAGCCCAAGATAAATTAGAAGCTTCTGGTAAAGAAAGAATGAATTTTATTCAACCTTACATTAAAAAAGATGCTCATTTTAATGACCCAGAAATTGAAAAATATGTAAAAAAACTATCTGATATGGGTTTTTAATTTATACATAACGACTCACATACCCCAGTTTAGTTTTTGAAAATTTTCAAAGAAACCCTTGTGGTGATTGAACCTGAAAGTTTGAATCCCGAGTGGCCCGCAGAACTTGACAAAAACGTCATCATATTGTATTCAATAAATCAAAATCTGACTGGTATACTGCACATAGGATACATATAATCCCCCTACGGCAACCATGACACCTCGCAAATTTCAACAAACTATCCGCGAATATTACAAAGAAAACAAAAGAAATTTTCCTTGGAGAAAAACTCGTGACCCATACAAAATATTAGTTTCAGAAATTATGCTCCAGCAAACACAAGCACTACGAGTAATTCCAAAATACACATCGTTTATACAAAAATTTCCAAACACATATGCATTAGCACACGCAGAACTCAAAGAAGTACTTCTGGAATGGCAAGGACTTGGATATAATCGCAGGGCGTTGTTTCTCAAAACATGCGCCGAAAAAATTGAGGCTGACTTCAACGGAAAATTTCCAAAAGATTTCAAACTTCTCTGTTCACTTCCGGGCATCGGCCCTGCAACTGCGGGAGACATCCTGGCATTTGCCTGGAATATACCAACGGTTGTGGTTGAAACAAATATTCGTTCAGTTTTTATCCATTTCTTTTTTAAAGAGAAAGAACACGTGCATGACAAAGAACTTATTCCGCTGATTGAAAAAACTCTCGACAGAGAAAATCCACGCGAATGGTATTCTGCGCTTTTTGATTATGGAGCATATCTAAAACAAACATCTAATCCGAGCCGGCGCAGTGCGCATCATAGCAAACAAACCGCATTCGCCGGTTCGGATCGCCAAAAACGTGCCCATGTATTGCGAATTATTTTGCAAAAACCCTGCACTGAAAAAGAAATCCAAACAATCACATTATACAAAGCTCACATGATTACAAAAATAATCACGGAATTAACAAAAGAAGGATTCATCAAAAAAATCAAACGTGGTCTGTACACAGTGGTGTAATAAAAAATCCCAGCATAGCGCCAGGGTTTGGTATCATGTTTTTGTGTGTATGATATAATTAATTAAGGACATTTCTATATATGCAAAACAACCTCCACAAAACATTTTTTTCTATCTTTGCAACTCTCATCTTGTTGATGGTAATGGTTCCACACAATACATTTGCAGCACATGGACGACTACGAAAAGGTGTCATCGGCAAAGTAATTTCAATCGACCACGGCAGACAATCATTAATTGTTGCGGACGCATCGAGCACTCATTACGCGATTGATTATTCTGGTGCCACATTTTATAGCGGACAGTCTCACCTCACACTTACTCCTAGCGGTGTTCATACAGGAGATATTGTCACAATCACTGGAAATTTCTTTGAGGGAGCAAGACGATTTTCTGCAACAAAAATATCAGATATAACATTTGTTCAACACACTGTTTTTAGCGGTACGGTTGCTCTTGTATTATTTTCAGACTCTGGTTCCTCAACCTTCACCTTATTAGGTGCTGATGGCAATATATACTCTGTTGATGCAAGTAGTGCAACAATCACACAAGGAATTGGCGCACACACAACGGATGCATTATTTAGTGATATTCAACGAGGAGACAACGTAACAGTTATTGGAACGGTTATTACCGGAGGAAAATATCTCACAATTACGGCAGACTTTATAAACGACCGAACACCGGGTTCTAGCAGTGGTGGAGGTGGTGGAAGAGGAACTTGCGGAGCAATTGGATGTCTCCGTACAGGAGGAGGAATTTAAATCCTATCTCAAATACTTACTAATATTCGCATTTTGCTGAGTGTTTGTCACAGCACAATGGATATTTCGTGATGAGTCATGAATATAATACACACATTTTGTTGAAGCAGAATTCACTGCTGCCGATATTGCGTCAAGACCAGGATTACAAATCGGATGCGGAGGAAGTCCTTTGTACATATATGTATTATACGGAGAATCAATACTTTCATCGTCATGTTTGATTGGTGCCCACCATCCGACACCTGTATCACCTCTCGCGTATGCAACAGTCGCATCAATTTGTAATTTCATATTTTGATCAAGACGATTCCAGATAATTCCAGCAATAACCGGCATATCGGCCTTGCTTCCCGCCTCGCGTTGCACAAGTGATGCAACTTTGAGTACGGTAGTCCACTTCATGTTTTGCTTGGCCGCAATTTTTGCGTATGGAGCAAACTTTTCTTCAAAGTGAGCACGAAGACGCTTCGCAACATTTATTGGAGTTTCGTTTTTTGGAATAAGATACGTATCAGGAAAATATACACCTTCAAAATAATCTGGGGACATGTTAGTCTCATTCAAGAATTCTTGCTCTTGCCACTTTGTCCAACCAAACGTATCGGCAATAATCTTGGCAATTTCTTCTTTGCGTAAACCAGGAGGAAAGTATACGAGATATTCACTCGGTGCACCTTCAAATACTGAAACCATTTGCCACACGTTCATTGATTTTGAAATCGTATATGTACCGACGGGAATATCGCCAGAAACTTTTTTGTCCAACAAATAATCAAAAACAGACATTTTGCGGATATATCCTTGCGATTTGAGTTCATAACCCAAATCACTCACAGACATGTGTGAGGTAATAACAAACCTGTCATTTGTAGCATGAAAAGCAAGAGCTGCAAAAAAGATATGATACACAATAGCAAGTACACCGAGAAAAATAGCACCTCCTGTGCCGATAATAAGCATCTTCTTTTTGTTTACACGCCCATCGGGCAAATATTCATCCATATCTTTATATTCAGTGTCAATTATACTACGAAATATACCCACCAAGTGGTGCAAAAGAAGTATTATTTGAATTTCTGAATCGTAGCAGAAACTAATTCTACAACCCCTGTATCAAACATAGTTGGGAGAATTTTTTGTGGAGACAAGTCTGTCACATAATCAGCCACAGCAGCAGCTATCGCACTAAACATTTCAATGTTGAATTGAGAGATATTGGCTTCAAGCATTCCCTTGAAAGCTCCAGGAAACACAAGCGAATTGTTGATTTGATTTGGAAAGTCACTTCGGCCTGTGGCAACAATATATGCGCCTGCTGACAATGCTTCATCCGGCATAATTTCCGGTGTTGGATTTGCAAGTCCAAAAATAACTGGTTTGGATGCCATAGTTTTGACCATATCTTGTGAGAGTACACCCGGCTTTGAAAGGCCAATAAATATATTGGCGTCTTTGATCGCATCAACCAATGTTCCCGATTGAGGCTTGAGATTACTTGCCTGCAATAATTCCTTTTTTTCTTTTGTTAAGTCTGTACGTGATTCGCATATGATACCAGTACTATCACAGAAAATAATATTTTTTATTCCGTACACCAAAAGAAGTCGCGCGGTTGCAACACCTGCAGCACCAATACCACTAATAACGACTCGGACATTTTCTTTTGTGTTGCCTGTTAATTTGAGTGCATTAATACACGCAGACAATGTCACCGTCGCAGCACCCCATTGATCATCGTGCATTACAGGAATAGAAAGTTCTTTGCGGAGACGTTCTTCAATTTCAAAACATCGTGGAGCAGAAATATCTTCAAGATTAATTCCTCCAAACACTGGTGCTATTTGTTTGACTGCTTTGATTATTTCTTCGGTGTCTTGTGTATCGAGACAAATCGGAAACGCATCCACTCCGGCAAATTCTTTGAATATCGCTGCCTTACCTTCCATCACGGGGATTGCAGCAAGTGCACCAAGATTACCAAGACCAAGTATTGCAGAACCATCAGAAACAACGGCAATCGTATTTCGTTTGAGTGTGTATTCACGAACAAGAAGTGGATCACGCGCGATTTCGCGAGACACCTCAGCCACACCTGGACTGTAAGCCAGTGAAAGATTTTCTTTTGAATCAAGTCGAACCTTGCTCATGGTTTCGAGCTTGCCATGATGCTCTTTGTGCAAAGCAAGCGATTGTGCGTATATGTCATTATTCATGAATGTAAGTCTACACCAATACAAACATAATCAAAAGTTAAAATCGTAGTATAATGTCAGGTATATGAAAAAAGCGTTATACATAACAATCATCACATTATTATTAACAAGTGCACTCCCCCCCATTACAAAAGCTGAAACAGAAACAACCACAACCTCTCATACAGTACAAATATGTAACACAATCTCAAACCTTGATGAATTCCCCGACATCATTGTTGTCGAACGGACTCATGGACCAAAGAGCAATGCCTCAAAAGGAACATTAGTTGCGACCGAAAAATGTTTTGGTTCAAATACCGACAAGCAAAGTATTCTTGATATCGTATATTGGACAACGAATAATTTTAAATTGATTAATCTCGACAACCTCGAAGCAAATCATGGAACTCCGCTTGCGTTCAATATTCCGTTTGTGGGAGATACAGTGTCTGACAACACACATCTCATACGACAAGATATTGAATACTCAATTGGTACAGCGACAGACGGAACACTTTCTTTGTACAAATCAAAAGTTACATCAGAATACGACAACGGCCAGCCAAATCAAATCGAAACAATCGCAAATCCAGCAAATGTAAAAAAAATTATTCCCGTTATTGATGACTCGACCGCAACCCAAACAACCGCCACAGACAATCCGTTCCCAACTCCCGCTCCAGTCGAAACACCCGTTCAAAAAAACTTATGGCAAAAGATTATGTGCGTCTTTGGAATCGGAAGTAATTGTTAGTACAAAATATGTCAAAATGCCCCGCAAACCGAAGGTTTGCGGGGCATTTTGTATATGTATTATTTCAAATCAAGTTTTTTCAACAGCACCATAATCTCATCTTTTGAGAGCGTGCGAAATGTGCCGGTTTTCAAATTACCAAGTGGAATATTTTCAACTCGCAAGCGCACAAGGTCAACAACCTTATCTCCACTCGCCTCCACCATTTTTCGTATCTGGCGGTTTTTGCCTTCAGTCAAAATAATACGAAACGTTGAGTTCCCTTCCGGAATTATCGTCGTCGGTTTGGTTTGATGTCCATCAATCTTGATTCCCGCATCCATCTTACTCAAAAAATTACGATTGATATTCTTTTCAATTGTCACACGATATTCTTTTTCATGTTCAAATTTTGGATCAAGCAGTCGGTGTGTAATACGTCTATCGTTCGTGAGCAAGATAAGCCCGTGCGAATCTTTATCGAGACGTCCAAGCGGAAATACCTTATGCGGAAATTTTGTATATGACAAAATTTCTTCTTCCTCTCCTTGCGCGCCAGTTGTCACAATTCCTACTGGCTTGTTGTATGCATAATATGCAAAAGATTTTTTGTCCGCACGAATTTCGATTGTGTCTTTGTCCGAATCAATCTGCATTCCCGATTCAGCACGCTTGCCATTTACAAAAACAACACCGGTTGCAATCATTTCATCAGCCTCCCGACGAGACGCCAGACCTAGATCGGCCATGCGTTTATTGATACGTACTGTTTGTTTGTTTTTCTGAGACGGCACAGGTTTTGCTTTCTTCATACGAGTATCATGACATATTATCGTAAATAGTGCATACAATTGATATAATACACATGCAATATGGAACACCTCAAAAACACAAACGAATTTGCACCTTCAATCGTTGTAACACCTGACCCAATGGAATCACTTTTCTCTCCTGGAAATAATACCTCACCCTGGCCACAACAAATCAAAGAAAACAAACTACTCAAACACCAAGCAGAATTAAGAACAAGCCTCAATTCAAAACTAGGCGCAGTATTTGCAGCAGTTCCACAAGCAACCACAGATATTCGTGAAGCGATTGAATCAAAAAAAATACAAAGCATCGATGCAGCAGAAATGTATGAAGCTTTTTCAGATGTATTTCAATCTGATCCACTCAATGCACGACTCGCATTATATATCCCATTTGAATTACTACCCGACAAAACATGGGAACCGGATTCTGAGGAGCTCAACCTTACCGCAAAAAAATTTGGAAACATATACATGAAAGCATGGCATACTCTATTGAACGAACGCGACATTAGAGCAAATTTTGCTGATGGAGATATTCCTGAACGTGCATTTCGAAAAGGACCACTCCCGGAAGTAATCAAAGCCGCTCACCTCATACCTGTTCTTGTTCAAAAAAATTTACTCTCAATTTCCGAGGTCATACAACTCGCAGAACACAGCAAAGACGACGTATTAAAAAACAGTATCGCCGACACACTTCCCATACTTGCTGATATGAATCTTTTGAAAGAATCCGATATGCAACGCTTGAGTGACTCTTCCGATCAGCTCCTATCCAATATGGCAATTATCATCAAAAGCACTCCACCAAAAACAGAGGAAACAAAAAACCAAGAAGAAGAAAATCTTGATAAAGCCTGGCTCAAAAATATTATTCCCGATATCAAAAAATCTTTTGAGCAAATTGAAAACAAGCAACAAGCAAAACAAAGTGGAATAACAGACGCACGAGTAAAATGGCTTATTGAAATTCAAGAGAAAAAGATACTCGACACATACTCAAAAAAAATCGTTCAAGCCCTTTCACAAAAAACACTTCGCACGGAAGATATCCACGAACTCCTGGTCGAAAGTCGCGACCAACATCTTGTGGCACTTGCAACACAGAGTATTAGACACGCGGATGATCATACAACCAAACAAAATCCCTTTGATATACCGTTTGAATCAAAACAAAACAAAATAGAATCCGAGCTTGGTGAAGTCAAAGATATTGCAAACATAATCGAATCAAATGAAGAGCTTTCGAAGTTTTTGTATCCAGTATCAATCATGTACGGTTCAAAAATAAAGGGATACAGTTCAGAAAAATCCGACATTGATATCGCCGTATTTGTAAAACCAAATACAGATATACAAGACCGCAAACATATCAAAGATTTGTTTGCACAACTTCTCGTCACCCAACATATCAAAGACAAGCCTTTGGAATTTTGGCTCGAACAAAACGGAGACACATTAAGAATAAAAGATTTTACATCGGCAGATAAATCACTCGGCAATAGTGCAATTGCATATGTACTTCTCCATGGAGCCTGGTGTGGAAAGAATGAGACAATCAAAGAATTGTATGCCAAACTTCTTTCAGAATATTTGTATTCAAAAAACAAAAAAATCTTTGACGAAGACGCTCGCAAAGTATATCTACTCGAATTGGAACGTGATGCATTGCAATATCGTCTGATGCACAAAGGCTATGCACGGCACTACCCCGAACAAGGCGGTATCAAGACGGCCAACGCAAGTGGTATTGATCCAGACAGCATGTTTTGGGATTCGGGATACCGCAGAGTTGCAACAAAATTATTTTTGAAAAAAGTTTTTTTACCTCAATTAGAAAAATAGAAAATGAAAAACCCGTTCAAACTTTTAAAAAGTTTGAACGGGTTTGATATTACTAAAAACAAATGAATTACAGCTTTTTGCTGATGCCTACGCCGTCAGCAAGCTTATCCCAGGATATCTGGGAGCCCAGTTGGATAAGGGCAGCCAGGTACGCATACTCTTCGTTAGGCACGGTGATCTTTGGAAATTCCATGATCGCCAGAACATAGCGAGTAAGGTTGCGTTCCAGGCGCACATAGTCAGCACCCACAGAAAGTTTCAGGCCTTTAAGCATCATTTCCTTGGTGGTAAAACCTGTAGCCGCAGGCAAACCTGCATTATCGAGCACACCTTTGATGCGGGTAGCATCATACGCAAGTGCCTTGGCCACAGCAATACCAACACCGCCAAAAACTTTGTTGACGTTGTTGATCACCGCTTCTGCTTCATCGTGCAAACCTGAAGTTTCCGGAGGGTTTATCATATTAGGAGGCATAATGCTGCCAGACTTTGCACTCTGGCCCATCATAACGTAAGCCAGTACAGCACCAGGATTGGTACCAGCAGTCCATGTGTCATACCAGGCCTGCAGTTGCTTTTGGAAACCTGCAAGTGCCGGCCACATATATGTGTCAACCTTGGCCAGAAAAGCCTTCGATTTTGCCGGGCTCATAAAGCTGCCTTCGATACCCATAGCGCTTAATACTTCAGCATAGCTGCGGCTGGTAACCAGTTTTTGAAGTTTGAAATAATCTTCACCAACCGGCTCGCTCTGGTCTTCAGAAAACGTTTCCATACGGTCTTTTAATATACCCGGCACGTCGTACAAGCCAAGCTTATTAGCCATGGCCGCCTTTACCGACGAAAGTACCGCTGTAGTGTCCACCTTCAGTACCCCGCCCACTTTCAATGAGTCCAGGAACGTTGAGTCTTCGGGCACAGTAGGCAGAATGTTGTCATAACCGGTTCCGGCTGTAACAGCTTTTTCATCAACCACCGGAGCAGGGCCGCGCAGGATATGCAAATGTTTGTTCAACACTCCGCTCGGTATGCCAAGCGACTGCAATGCTTCTTTGATTGTTGTGTCCGGTACGGCGGCAGCATCAGAAAGAACTTCCAACGCGTCGTCTCCAGGTTCGCCAACATGCGGCGTTAACAATTTTGTAATTTCAGCAGAATCTTTTTTTACTGCTGCTGCAAATTCGCCTAAGCGTTTTTCCCACGCTTCTGTGAGGTTAACTGACATAATGTCCTCCTTTTTTTGTTTTGTTATAAAATAATTGGTTAAAACTAAATTGTTACTTACTTATTCAGAGTATACACCATATTGAGTCCAATGTCAATAGAAATATGTGTATAACTTACACTATGTAAAAATACACAAAAAACCCTGAAAATATAAGCATTTTCAGGGTTTGGGTTATTTAGAATTCGATATTAAATACATATTTGTTTCTCCTCGGTTGCACCGAAAGAAATCAATCGTACAGGCACATGAAGCTTACTTTCGAACACCTCACTGCAGAGCTGTATCGCCTCTTGTTGATTCATGTCCTGTATTCCAGAATACGAAGTTATAATCGGGCGAACAGTATTGAGCAAATTACCCAATTCTTCTTGGTGTTTGAGTTGAGCCAAATCGTTTCCATGACGTACTTTGATATTTCCGTCTGGTGCAAAGAATTGCGGGTTGTTTGCGCCGGTATACCCATCGCAAATCTTCCAATCCCCACACAGCTGAATCTGATCAAACCACGTCAAAGCAATCCCATCAAAAAATTCCGGACCACCACATGCTTGTACGGCATATCGCAGTGCAACAAAATCCAACGGACCAACTCGCACTTTTCCCTGCCAGCGATTTTCATTCTTGCTGCTACCGGGCAAAAGCTTGTCGAGAAGTTCGTCTGATTGCGTCGGCATCGGGCCTGCACCATGACGAATTTGATATGCGCGTGTAACACCGAGTTTGAAGATGTCTCCATCATACCCGCACTCATTGAGAAGTTCGATTGTGCGAATAGGCATTGTGCGCAATTGCGTTGTGTGCGGATGAAACCCATAATATTTGTCAGTCAGCACTCCGTGCGAACTTTCAACCACAATGGTTCCATCAACATCAAGGATATTCTTTTTGAAATATTCCTTGTCAACGATTTTGACACGACGACCCATTTCATTGAATTCTTGTACGACCCGAGCAATGAAGTTCGGATTTTTGAAAAACTCAATGTTCTCACGTGCGATCTGTATATCAGCGGGAAAAAGTTCTGAAACGTTTTCAATAATATGCGCGAGGTCTTTTATTTTTTGTTCCCAAACAGCAACGAGTTTGTCGTGCAAATTGGGACTCAAAAGATCTTTGGCATATATTGCAAGTTCAGAATGAAGTTCAGCATCGCGTTTTGCTTCGCCAATCCCCACACCTACAGTTCCCTTTGGCTTGTCTTTGCGAGCAAGCTCACGAAGCTGCGAAGCGAATGTATGAAATGGTGTAACACATAGAGCATTCTCGTCTACAGTTATGTAGCTAAAAATATTCTTGATACCCCATTCATTTATCAACCGTTCTGCTTCATCAAGAAGTCGGTAAGGTTCGATAACCATCAACTCGGTAATATGGGTTTTGATTCCCTCAAACGTTCCACAACCAAATTGGCTGAAATTAAACAATTGACCGAATGCAGTCCGAACACCATGACTCCCTTGTGCACCGCCGACTTTCAAAACAGTATGCGCATTTTTCTGGAGGCAGATTTTGTGAACCACGCCTCCCTTTCCTCCATCACCGCCACCAAGATCAGTGACGGTAAAAATTTGATTTGCCATAACTAATCTTAATTTTGTTTGAGTGAAAAAAGTGGGGTGACTTTTTTAAGGCCACCCCGTTTTATTATTTGGATTACTAATCCCACATTGCCTTTTTCTTCTCTTTGGTTTTGTCTTTTTCTTTTTCAGGCGCAGGTTTTTCGCCGGCATTTTCCGTAGGCCACAAGTCGTCTTTTTTCGCAAACATCGCACCTTTCAGTGGAATTTTGTCGAAACCAGGCAAAGCCATTTGGGCACCGATCGGGATATGAGCCACAGCACGTTTGATTGTTTCTGCTTCATGGCTGGTAAGTCCTGCGTCTTTCGTCAGGAATTTTTCCAGAGTACTGAGCGTCAGGTTGCCTTCGGTCAAACCGATAATCGCAGCTTCGGTCTCGGCAAGGAGACGGGCGTCTTCAAGAAGAATAACATGTTGTTTTCCATAAAAATCCTGCCAGAACGAATGTGCCTCGCTACCAATACAAATGAGGAATGCATGCGCGCGCTTTTTCAGATCTTTTACCATCTGTGTAAGTTCGGGCAAATCATTTTCATTCATCTCAAAGCCGTTTTCTTTCAGCCGTGCGAACACTTCTGGGCCAAACACGCGACGTAAACCATCAGGGCTTACTTTTTCGCGTGAGTCTGCATCAGTAGTCGTAAAGTCATAGCTCTTCAGTCCGTACTGGTTGATTGTAGCTGCAGTCAAATATGCCGCTGAAAATATGCCATATTGTGGATCTTCGGTATAATCACCGCCACCACGCTCAGGCACCATCATAGTCATCTGTTCTGCAATCTTATTATTCATCTCAGCTTGTGAACGCTGCAAAATATATTTGTCCACCCGGTCGCCGAATATAGCTGTGATTATCTGGGTGTCATAACGACCCAGTACAGCGTGATCACCTTCTGCCAACAAGTGGTAACTTTTTGGCAGAGAATCGAACGCAAGATCAACACTATTTCCCATCGAACTGGTAGTATCAAACCTGCTTTCTTTAAGCATGGCAATACCACACGCAAGAACAAGCATATTCCCGCTTTCGGTAAAGCGATTTTTAGATCGCCGAGTAGCATTGAACCCTGCGGGGTCAACAAGTTCATTGAGGGGCTTACCCTCTTTGTGGCGCTGTTCTGCTTTTTTTGTGGCGCCGCCATCTTTTGCTGTTTCTTCACGCGTGCGCGTGTAAGACGTACTTGAGAAACGATCATCTCCCATGATAACCTCCTTTGTTTTTAATTGTTAGAAAAAATTGTTTGATTAGAAAAAAAATTATTGTTTACTTTTTTGTTGTTTAGATCCGGCACGTTGTGAAAGGATAATATTCACGGGGCCAGATAGACCAGATGCATTCGTAGAATTTTGTATGGGCTTCTTTTGCAGTAGCGAATTGTTCATTTATGAGGTCGCCCAAAAGTGCTACATACTTACCATCAGCAAGCTGTTCATCTTCGGGAAACTTCATCGTATCAACATCGCCACCCATCGCTTCGATAACCGCAAGCGTAACTTTCCGGATTTCTTCATGGATAGTTTTGACATCCAATTCATTTTCCATAATCGCCGCACTCCAATCAAAGATTGAGATGTAGTGATTTTTGGGATGAATCAAAATGTTGTCACTCTCCAGATTCCCAACGGAAATGTTTAGATTGTGCGCAAAGTCGAGCATTTTGAGAAGTTTACCCAAAACCCATGCAGATGTGCGCGGGTCGATACGCAAACTCTTTTTTGTCATCAAATTTGAGAGCGGAACGAGCTCGCCAAGTTTGTTAGCGATTTCGCTCATGCAAACAATGTTTACACGGCGATTGTCCTGCTCTTTGTAGATGAAACTCTCCACCAAATTAGGAAAGCAAAACTGATAGTTAAGCTTTACATTGGTGTCGCCTTTGACTGCCGCAAATTCTTTTTCGGTTTCTTCAGCTTCTTTGCGAAGCACATCCAGAATGTACGCTTCTCTGTCGAGAACGCCATTGTGCTCAAGCGCGCGAGCGATTTTTAAAATCGCCACACGTTTGTCGGACAAAATGCATTCGTATAAATTGAATACATCAGTACCTCCAAGCTTGTCACCAAGCTGGTAATTGCCACCACTGGGACTTACGATTCTTTCCATATGTATCTATTTTTTAAGTAATTTTTGTGAATATTACTCACTTTATACCAAAAATAGAACCAAATGTCAATACAAGTATGCGTATAACTTACACTATTAGTTCAGCTAACAAAAAACCCTTATATACAAGGGTTTTTTGTTAGCTTTTTGGTATTATTGAGTCTTATTTAAAAAGAATGGAATTACAAACTGAGAATTGGTCGAAGTTGCTGTCGCAGAGGATGAAGGAGGTGTTATAAACGAAGATGGAGGAAGAGGCAACGTGTTTGCACCAGTAAATGGATTTATAGCGTGTTGAATCGAAGAAAGAGGTGACTTTTGAACTGGGGTTTGAGCATTCATTTGTGACGGATCCTGAGTGATATTTTGCAAAGTGTTTTTTGAAACCGCATTTGTTGTCATATCGACTGTTGATGTAGCAGCATCTCCCCCAGCACAATCAATCGCTTGAATTTTTGCAGTAGTCAACGGCCCAACGTATCCGGTCGGCAAAAGACCAACAGCAGACTGAAATGCTTCTACGGCCTTGAGTGTTGCTTTACCAAAAAAACCATTTGGATTTGATGTAAGATACCCATTCGTATTGAGAAAATCTTGCAACATGTATACATCAATAGAACCTCCACCATCATGTGAACCATAATGAAGTCCGCTTGAAATCATTGCACATGTGACGTATGAGTTTGCGTTTGGATCGATATCTCCCACCTGTGCGGCAAATGAATACATTGGAAGAACAAGCAACGAGAACGTAATTAATATTCCAGAAAGTTTTTTCATAGTAGATTTAAGCGCAATGCGCATTACGATATTGCGACACTTACAATTATAATCCCCAGAGAGAGATTATCAAAACAAATTTTACCCAACAGTCTGTTTGAAAAAATGGTAAAAATACTTGATTGTGATTTTCAAAAATCCTTCTTTTTTAAATCGACGTGCAGATGTTTTCATCACACACTGTGGATGAAAAACGATTTTGCCTTTGCTTGATACACGCTTTGCAGTATTTGTATCTTCACCATAAAAAAGAATACTCGTATCATATCCGCCAATATCAGCAAGCACGCTCGCACGAATCATGTTGTTGCCACCAATAAGGACTCCACCTTTGTGAGTATAATTCAAAATTTTATTCAAAAATACATATGTGGTTTTTTGAATGAGTAGAGAGCTAAATCGAAAAAATCGTGTTCCATCAAAATAATCATATGGACCCGAAACGGCTGCAACATGAGAGTCAGAAAAATATGGAACATTTTTTGAAAGCCAATTTTTGCTTGGCAAACAATCAGCATCAACGTTAGCAATGATCTCACCTGTCGCTGCCTGTCTGCCACGTTCACGAGCAAAGAGAAGACCTTTGCGGTCTTCACGAACAACTGTCACTGGAAACGTACGCGCAATTTCACCTGTTTTGTCAGAACTCGCATTATCAACAACAATCACTTCAAAATCCGGATACTCAAGAGCGCAAACCGCCCCCAGAGTGCTTGCGATTGATTCTTCTTCGTTATGGGCAGGTATGACGATTGATACTTTCATAAAAGTTAAAAATATAAAGACTATAGTATCATACGAGACACATATATAGAAGCTCGTATTTAGTGGGCAATTGTCAGTGCGTAGACCTTGGTAAATCCGTCTTTTTTGAATACCTGACGAAGATCGGAGAGAGTTGCACCTGTTGTCGTCACATCATCAACAAGAATAATAATTTCATTTCTTTTTTTAGAGTGAGGCAAAAGTGCAAAACAATCATGCTGGCTCTGCAGACGAATAGATTTCTTTTTTATTTCTGCTTGAGGTGGAGTATCTTTGATTTTGGTGGCAATTTTTCTCTCCAGAGAAAAATTGCCACCAGGAAGAACTTTCAACATTTCTTGTATCACGATTTCGGATTGATTGTATCCCCTATGTCGCAAACGCCTTTTTGAAAGTGGTACCGGCACAAGAAGAACTGGCGCATCTCCATGAAATAATTTTTCTTCACCCAAAAATTCAGTGAGAGCAGACGCAAGATATGGAGCAAAAAATGTGGCGACATATCGTCCATTTTCGTACTTAAGCATATGAATGAGTCGTCTCACCGATGGAGTACCATAACCAAACACGCTTGTTATAAAATCAAACTCGGGAGCATGTGCGGGTGGAAGTTTGTTTGCACAACCATCACAAATCAAATATCCTCGTATGCCGCACCCAACACACGTTTGCGGAAAGATAACACCCCAGATTTTCTTGACCCAATCCATGTACTACTTCTTTTTAAAAACATGTTTTGCAATGTATATAATACGCGGAATATTCCACCATCTAAGTAATGTTGCACGATCAATAACAAATCCGCTTGCGCCAAGTTTGGCAAAATCAATTATGTCTTTTGGAACAAGAATTCCTCCCCCGATAATAATAGGCTTGTTTGGAGAGTACTTCTTGGCTTGGCGCAACCATTCAAGAGAAAAGGTTTTTACATATTTTCCAAAAACAAAACCTCCATGCGGAACAGAAAAGGGAGATTTTTTTATTCTAAAAAATACTTTTTGGGCATCACTTGGCATTTGATCCCACGTGATACATGGGCGCACAAAAATTGCGAAGCAATTTTTGTGCGCCGAAATTTCAGCAATCATATCAGGAGGAAACGACAATGAAATTGAAACAATAATCGATGTACCAGTATCCAAAATTTTCAGTATTTCATGTACAAGAAATTCATAATCATCATCTTCCGGATCGGCAAAAGAGTATACGGTTCCAAAGTCAGTGCTGTATGCATGTTGTACAAAAGATTTTTGTGACAACACAACACCCGCCCCGATTCGTACAATGCTGCCCTTGCGCCAAAAAAAATTTTTTATTATTATTTTCCAGGCAGAATATTCAAAAATGTCATATTCATAAAAAACAGCGCCTTGTATTTCCTTCTGAGGTTTCATACACCTAGTATCTCATATTACATGCTGGATTGAATAGATATTGTCTATTTTTCTTTTGTATATATGTGGTACAATATTTTGAGTATGCAGAGCAAAAAAGAACCTCGAATTTCTTGGCAGGTTGAAGAATATTCACATCGCGAAAAAACTCCCGATTGGTATTGGGCACTTGGAGTTATTGCAATCGCCGGAGCGATTATTGCTGGTATCTATCATGATATTCTTTTTTCGATACTTATCGTCATGAGTGCACTCATTATGGGATATTATGCCGCACGTCGACCCGAAGTCATTGATATATCAATCAGTGAAGACGGCATCATGATGCGAGACGTGCTCTATCCATTCGAAAAAATTCAAGGCTTTGCCATCGAAGAACACATTATGGGCAACAAGCTTCTCATTGAATCCAGTCGTGCAATTGTTCCAATCCAATCAATTCCCCTTCCGGAAAATCTCGACACCGAAGGCCTACACGAACTTCTCAAAACAAAACTCAAAGAAAAACCTCTCAAAGTTCCCACTGCGCATCGCATCATCGAACATATTGGTTTTTAAAAATAAAAACTGCCGGCACATTGTGCAAGCAGTTTTTTGTATATATTATTTTTTTTGAGAAAGAGACAGAGTAAGTGCCTCAATAAAATCTTCCCAGCGCGCATCGGGGTTAAGCGATTCGAGAATGAGAATGACTTTGGAATTAAAAATATTTTGCAATCGGTGATGAAGACCTTTATAAAATTTTTGCCATGAAGGATACTCTCCCAGATACATAGTTATATTGGTGTTTTCATCAATATTACTTTGATCGGCAAAATCCCAAACGGCGGTATCATCTAATGCAAGTTTACATCTTGATTTGCCAAGACCATCTCCATTCATAATGCGAAGAATATCGCATTGTGAAATAGGCGCATACACAACAATTGGGTTTTTGTTGTAATCGGCTTCGGTATTTCGAGAAGCGGTAACAAAAGGTATCGTGTTGAGTAAATCAATCCACGCTTGTATGTTTGTTTCAAACAAAGCAGGTGCAAGTGATTCATGTATCCGTTCTGGAAATTCATTCAACTCAACGAGATATCCTTTGCTCATCGTAATGACATTAAACCATTCCTGGTTTCTCTGATTCATATTTACTTATTTTTGGTGTTGTGAAAAAATATTTTGACTTACATCATATCATACAGAACGAATATGTCAATAAAATACCCACCGTGTTGGTGGGTATTTTATTGACTCAAACAAATTACAATCGTTGAACTTCAGCCTCAGCTGTTTGGTTATTGCGATAGTAATATCTAAACCCCTGACGAATAAACAAAAACAAAATCCAAAGAAATTCTGCTGTAAACGGAGAAATAAATGCTACAAAAATTGTTACAATAAAAAGAATCGGAGTACTCAAACTATACGAAGTAAAAATTTGAAGAGAATGCGGCTCCATTGCATTATCGTTAATCAACAAATTGTGAGTATACACGTGTCGTCCAATAAGATATTCAATGATACCAATGGCAGCAAAACATGAAGCATACATGATAGTTGCATCTCTGTTTCCAAAATGGTTTCCAAAAACAACTGCAACAAACGGAAAGAGTGTGATAAAAAAGAGAAGTGCAACATTCAAATCAATAACCCGTCTATCGTATTCTCGAATCAGAGCAAACAATCGCGTATGTGAGATCCAAAATCTCGATACAATCAAAAACGTAAGTGTATACGTAACAAAGATAGAAGCATGTTTCATAATATCAGGAAGAAGAGGTCTATCACCCGACGGTAGATATGTCTCCATGATGTTCAACACCAACAGCGTAATCGCAAAGGCAAACACACTATCGGTAAAATTCGCCAATCGTTCTTTTGGCCATCTCACTTGTCTCACTGGATTTATTTCTGGAATCATATAAAGTAATTTTTATTATTAATTAATAACGACAGTATAACATTTCTACTTTGTTAGATTACTTTGTTTGAACAATATGTCAACAATTACGAGTAAAGCCAAAAGTGGTATACTGCCCCCTGTATGAAAAAAATTCTCAAAAGCTACAATACTCACTTCAGAGACAAGATATTTTTGTCATCACTTGTATCGTCCTTGTTATATCTGGGTGCAAGTATAACAATCAATTTCTATGCTGCGCAGTATGCCACAATCAGCGCAAGTAATTCTGTTACTGATATTATTTTGAGTAATACACGAGTCTATGATGTCGGAGATTTCTTTGTGTTTGGAGGATTGGCGCTATTCGTCCTTATCGGCATCACATGTATTCTTCGACCACACAGCATACCGTTCGCACTCAAGACAATTGCATTGTTTGTTATTGTACGTTCAATATTCATCAGTCTTACACACGTTGGCCCATTTCCCACCCAAGTCACGTTTGACCGATCAACAATCCACTTCGCAAAAGAAATCATTGGACACAACGGATTTAATGCATTCTTTTCTGGAAACGACCTCTTTTTTTCTGGACATACTGGATTACCATTCCTTATGGCATTTGTGTGCTGGGACAACAAATGGCTTCGATACACATTTCTCACCCTCTCTGTTGTTTTTGGAATCATAGTTCTTCTTGGACATCTTCACTATTCAATCGATGTCCTTGCTGCATTCTTCATTACTGCGTCAATCTTTAATTTGTCTAAAATATTTTTCAAAGAAGACTACAAAAGAGCAATTCCATAACAAAATCCCAATTATGATTTCTCATAATCGGGATTATTTTTATACAAATATAATCAATCACATGGTACGACACTCAAAAGATAATCTCCCTTGTAGCATCCGTTAATAAAATAACCAAGACAAAGCTCATACATACTGGCACTCCTACGTACACCAGGCACGCGTGTGTGTCCATCTTCGTCGACCCACAAATGATTTTCTTCATCAAGTGAAAGAACTCGCCCTTCAGGGAAATATCCTTTTATTAATGACAAAAGCAGTGCGAGACCATGAGCACCAACCAAAATTGATTTGAGCTCTTTATGAAACATAAAACATTCATCGATACATACAGGTGTTTTGACCATAAAAAATCTCGCGATATATCTCCTTCCCGGCTGAAGCTTTCCGCTTGAAGTCTTAAAATTCTGCGCCGTAAAGCCCGGATTAATATCCGAAAATGATTCAGTCTGACTCAAAAGATTTTTGATAGACTCTGCTGGATTGAAATCATCTGGAACAGTGAACTCAAATTTCAATTCAGGACCAAAACATTTTTTGATACATACCAGTGTTCGCAAAGAAGAAGAATCCGCAACAGGAACAACAATTTTAGAGACAATCGTCTCTGTAACTTCCACTATTTCTGGTTGAATTTCGGGTTCTTTTGCTTCAGGTGGTTTGGACAAGTCAGCCATCTTTTTTTCAATACGTGCATTGTGTTCAACCGTAATATCTAATTTGTAGAAGAATTCAAGTCCAGTTGGAACAACAGATATTCGTCCGTCAAATTTTTTTTCAGCTTGTAACAGTTCAGTAAATTGTTCTATGACTGCAGTCTTTTTGAGACGCAAGCCAATATACTGTAAGTTTACTTTGTCTATCAGGAAAAACCTTTTTAAATTACTCCCCGCGAGCATTATTCGCAAGTCCTCCCGAATGGCTTTCACCACAGAGAAGTCGTATGTTTGTGCAACACCCTTTGGTACTTTTTGTAATAGTTCCATTTTGTTTTCAATTTTGCCCTAAAAGTAACATTAAACACACAAAGTGTCAAAGATAATATATCTCATTTCAAAACACAAAAGGCCATCAATAATGATGACCTTTTGTAGTAAAACAAAAATTACAAATGTATTCCAAGCAAACGTACAACCATACCAGCAACAGGGTCTGCAGTAAGTCCATATACCATTACCCCTCCAAGAAGACCCGTAACAGAAATTGCAATTAATCCCAAAACTGCAAGTGCATTTGATACAAAACGATTACAAAGTATTTTTTCTAAGATTGTCAGAATTTTTTGAACGACGGGAATAGTAATCAAATTCCAATATGTTGATTTTATAACTGAAAGAATTTCACCCGCAAGAAGTGCACCGTACAAAAATGTTGCAATACCCGCAAAGGTTGAGTGCATTTCAACAAGCTGACGATTTGGATGAGCTATGTGTTCTGCAATATCACCTGTTGCATCTGCGGCAAAGGCACCGAGAACTCCAAACACAAGTAATGCACGTTCAATATCTCTCCATGCAACTTTTGGAAACCATTTTTTAAGTGGAAGAATTTTTATAATGGAATAAACAAAAAGCAACGCAACTGGGAAATGAACAAGAAGTGGATGAATATTGTACATATATGATTATCTTCCGATAGCAAGCTCGTGCAAAATCCGACATGGTTCGACAATGCGCGGATCAATTATATTGTAATAGCCGTTAAGCCCCTCTCTGCGAACAGTAACAAGGTGCGCATGACGCAACAATGCCAAATGTTGAGAGACGTTTGCCTTTGAAACTCCAAGCGTACGAACAAGCTCTTCACACGACATTTCTTGTTCACGCAAAAGGTTCAAAATCTCAAGACGCTTTGAATTGGCAAGGATTTTGTACGTCTCTGCGTTTTTGCGATATGCAGTGCGAGGAAGTGGTTGTTTGATTTTTTTTGCAGACTTCATAGTTTCGAAATTATGCAACTTTTCAAGGGAAAATGCAACAATCAAAAAACTATATAAATAATTTTCTCGCAAAAAATCCAAACAATGAAATTCCCCCAATCGCACCAACAACAACAAGCGGTTTGTCTCCCATAGTTGGAATTCCATTCTGCACAACATTTGCAACAAGAGAAGATGAAGCAGTCTCAGTACTGGTTGCAACAACCGGAGTTACTGCCGTGTCTTGTGTATAGATTTTTTTTGACATAATAACAGGAATTGATTTTTCTTGAGAAGGTTCTGGTGTGATTGTCACAACAACCGGTGAAGAACTCGCAACAACCACAGGAACAGAGCTAGTCGCTACAACAGGAATAGCTACATCGGGAACAACTACAACGGTAGTAGTTGCTACAATATTTTGTTTTGTTGTATCAGCACTTTCTCCTCCAGAGACAACAACAGGTGCCGGTTTTGAAACTGCGTGCATAATCGTAGTCCATGGTTTTGCGAGACCGGCAGGAACAGCATAGCTTGTAGCCCATATTCTATTTTGAACTGATTCAGTATTTGCCAATGCGGCACCGTCCACCGCCTGAATATTTGCCAAATAATCTTCCGGACTTTTGCCATTTTTAATCCAATGAGCTCCAAGAGCATTCATTGCTTGAATCGCCCAACTCGACGATGAAACATTTCCCCATCCGCCATCTAATCCCTGTGATGTTTGTAAATACGTACTAGCTTTTGAAAGCGCATCAGACACACCAGAAACGGAACTAAATATCGAAAGTGCTTGCACTCCAGCAGATGTCATATCAACATTTTCATCCCACGAACCATCGGAATTTTGTTTGGAAATGATAAATTGAATATCTTTGGAAACGATATCATCACTTGCAGAATATCCTGACGCTGAAAGTGGAATAAGTGCAAAAATATCATCACTCACAAGAGTTGGGTCACCAAACTGTGTACCATCAAAACTCTGCGTTATTGCATTAATGTAGTTCGTTCCGGAAAATGAATATGGATTTTGTCCAAGAGCAAGCAACGCGATTGCTCTACGTTCATTATCGGTTGCAAGAGAACTTGTTGCAGCATGAGCACTCATATATGAAATCAGAGAATCACGTGAACTATCTGTAACACCATATGCTCCATATGCAATTCCTGCCCAATCTGTATACATATTTGAATCCGCAAACGAACCATCACCGGATTGAACACTCTGCAAATATGCGATTGCATGTTGATTGTCAAAAGTTTGGGATTGTAATTGTCCTCCACCCCCACCCGACGTTTGATTTGAAACAACAATACTTACCGGAGCAGAAGGAACGTATAATGATTTGCTGCCAATTGCCTGAAATGAGCCCGCAGTATCAACAGCAATTGAACATGTTCCATCACTCACTGTTGTACAAGATTGAGCACCGAGAGTTATTGTCACATTTTGAGAAGGAGTCCAGAGCATGTCTGACCAAGTGTCGTTAAATGTACTTTCTTCTTCCGCTGTAAATGTTATTTGGTCACCAACCGTTGCAGTACTTGTCGAAACTGAAATACGAAGTGGGTGTGCATTATACGTTAATAGCAATTCATCTCCAGACGAAAGATGATGTTGATTAAGTGAACTGGAGCCATATTGCAAATTACTAAACCAACCCCAGTAATAATTATTAGTATAATCACTTGAAACACCACCAAATTGATCCAAAAATCCATCCGTCTTTTTGCCATCGCCATCAAAGTCATACCACAACCATGCATTAGATAATTGAGATTGTTCAACGGCACACTTACCATTAACAGTTATAGGTGCATCAACCTCTGGTGATTCAGCGCATGCAGATACAGTTTCAGGACCATCAAAAAGAACTGTATCGCCAGAATATACCTTTAATATAATACTTACAGGGTCAGGAACGGTTGAGGTAGCAGTAGAAATATCAGTAGTTGTTGCAGTAGAAGTGGATGTATCGATGATAGTATCGCTTGTGGTAGCAGTAACATCAGTCGATGTAGCAACAACATCTGTTGATGTTGAAGTATCGTCAGCAAACACAAAACCGGCAAACGAAATTCCAAACAATACTGTCACAACCAACACAACATGCAATATAAAATTATTTTTTTTCATATAATTATTCTAATTTCCAAGTAATAATATCTCCGTTCTGAGGCATATATGATGAAACACCAACATCAGCTTCTTTTCCATTTACATAATAAATAAGATTCTTTCCACCGCCGCCATGCAATGATCCAATATCCGTAACAAAAAATCCAAGCTCCGGATATGTCTTACCAGAAAAAATAATTTGTCCATTATTTTTTGCAAGAGTAAGAGCATCATAGAGAGATGATTGTTGTGGCAAAGAGATACTACCAGAAAAGTCGCCCGCAACAATTGTAATTGATTGCGTTTTTTCTGAAACAACTTTGTTTTGAGAAGAAGTGGCAATCGGCACCTCTGTTTTTGACACAGTTGTTTTTGTTTCTGTTTTTGTCAGACCAGCAGATACATCAGTCGAACTTGAATCAACGTTTATATCAGATATTTGATTTGCAACAATTTCCGTAGATACAGGCGCCGGTGCTTTTTCTTTTGTTACAAAAACACCAACACACACAAGAATCAATGCGAGTATCAGCCCTGCAAATATTTTTTGTTTTTTCTTCATATCGATACTATCCATTAAAAATAAAAAAACTCCTTCCAAGGAGGAGTCATTACGACAGCGCAAACATTGCGCATATGATTCCTGCTCGGGACGACACATCGGATTGGCATTCGGACTTTCCTTTGTTTTTAGAACATAGGATTACCGTAGCGGCACTGTGGAGGATTTACACCTCACTTCCCCAATCACGAAACACATTAATTTTATTTACCCATAATTCGGTTTACGTTCAGTAAAACCTTCTTGATAATTCGCAAACCTTGCAAGCGCATACAACGTACTCGAAAGCCGATTCAAAAACTGCATCGTAATATCAGAAATTTTTTCTGGGTCTTTTTCTGAAGCAATAATCACCGATCGTTCCGCTCTACGTGCAACGGTTCGACACACATCAAGATAGGCTCCTGTTTCCCCGCCCCCGCATACAATAAAAGAATGTATCGGAGGCAACAACGTTTCAATTTCATCAACAACACGTTCAGCAAAAAGAAGATCGTCATCTGTTGGGTGCTTACCCGCACCACTCAACTCAGCCTGTATGACAAAAAGAATATTTTGCAAACGTTCAATAATAGACACATACGAAGTTTTCTTTCCCAAAATTCCAACAGTATCACGAGATTTTACGGCAAGGGTTTTAGCATATCCAAGTGAACAATTAAGTTCATCCAATGTTCCAAGCGCACTAAATACTGCTTCACTTTTTTTCATTCGCACACCCTGCGGACAATCAAAAAGTTTTGTTGTTCCTTTGTCTCCTTTTCGAGTGTAGAGCATATATTTTTACAATATCTATTAAGCGATATCACACACGCCCGCAACACACGCAAGTTCACGTTTTACTTCTGTTTCGTCGTCGACCTCGTACGTGACAATTTTTGAAAAATCTAAATCGCCGATATTTTTGAGCATTGCTTCATACTTTTCTTTTGTGATCGTTTCGTATGGAGCAAGTTGATACACATGATTCGATCGAGGCAAAAACGAAAGTCCTCCAACAATATCCCAGTTTTGATAGACCCAATTTCCAACTTGTATCCACTCATCCTCTCCAACAGAAATCGTTACAGATGGATTGTGTTCAGTGTAATTTTCTTTAACAAGTTTCCAGTGTTCAAGCTGACGTATCGCATCTACATCATCTTTACAAATTGCTCCGTGTGGCGCCTTCATTGGAAATTCAAAAACGAAGGTTGAAGCATTTTCAAAGGTTTGACCAACTTCAGGCAAATACGGTACACCCTGATCTCGCAACATTTTAAAGAGAGCATCCGTTGCCGAAATACGTATACGACGGATGTAATATGGTGCGTGACGTGGATGCATACCACTCGCGCAATCAACAGTCTGTGAAACAGTACCTGATGGCTTCACACATGTAACACATACTGATTGACTCACACCGAGTCGAGCTGCAAGCTTTTTGTTGACCTCAACAGCGGCTGTTTTCATTTTTTTCAATACTTCAGGATCGCGTGCAACAGTTGAATCCCATTGACCAGTAATAGAAACTCCGAGCAATCGTTCCTTCTCACAATTCCTTTTCCATTCATGAGAAAGGTATGGGAAATACGTAAGTGTTGATTGATATGTTCCAAGTATTGTTGCAACACGAACTTTTTTCAAAAGAGTTTCTTCTGTATCATCAGCTCGTGCAACAACCTCACTTAGGTTACAAAACTGTTTTGATTGCAAAATAATTTCACCGCATGGATTTGTACCCCACGATGGATACACACCTCCTTTGAATTGAGCGAGGCGACGCTTTGGCAATGTCTTTGCAAGTCCCCCACGATTAAATATACCGCGTTCACCTGAACCACTTTTCATAAGGGCGACCCATTCCTCCAAAAATTCTTCTGTGCTTGGTTTTTGAAGATATACAGCAGAATTATTTGCGAGCATACGCTGTCCTTCGTTCATATAAAACTGACCTTTTTTGGAATCACGAATTGCTTCATCATCAAGATCAGAAAGTGAAATCATTGCACTTCGACGTACGCCACCGGCTACAACACATTCACCGATTTTGCAGATAATATCGTGAGCATCCAAATTAGAAAGGTGTCGTCCTTGTTTTCGCAAAATTCTTTCACGAGTAAATTCCAATAGCGAACGAAGTGGTTCTGGTCCAGAACTTTTACCACCCATTGTTTTTAGTCGAGAACCAGCAGGACGAATCAAAGAATAATCAAAATTAATATCACCACCCTCAAACCATGTCTTCATTCCAAGAGCAAAAGAATCCGCCCATCCTTCTTTGCTGTCAGGAATTATATGCGTATGAGCTTTTTTGCCAATTTGTTTTTCAATTTGAGGAAGCGCTTGAATGTTTTCACTTTCGGCACTCCAGCCTACACCGGTACCACACATTGAGATATACATAATCTCAGCAAAATCTTGAAAGGTGCGTGGTGCAATAAACGAACAATTGTATGCACATACATTTGTACGACGAGCTGCTTTGCCAGCAAACTGCAACAAACGCATTGATGGCATTGATTCTTGTTTGAGTATTGCCTCTCTAACTTCAGCGTATTCTTTTTCAGAAAGTCCGGAACCAAGATTTTCTTTCATAAAACTCATATATCGATCAACCGTCTCAACCCATGTTTCGCGACGACCTTCTTCGGGGATCCATTTTGAATACGAACGATAATATACAAACTCAGCGAGAGGATTGCGGAAATATTTTTTACTTTCTGTTGCAAGCTCTTTTACTTTTTCTGGAACAAACCCAACTTTTTCTCGAACAAGAGATCGTTCTTTGCGATAGATAATATATGACTTTGCAGTCTGTGAAAAATTCGATGAGATGAGCGCGTTCTCAACAACATCTTGAATTGTTTCAACATTGGGAATAAAGTTTTTTATTTTATGATTAAGTTTAAGAGTACATAATGCATCAACAACTTTGTCGGCAATCTTTTTTGCTTCTGCCTCTCCTCCCTCAGCAACAGCACTCATCGCTCGAGAGATTGCTCGCTGAATTCTCTTTTCATCAAAAGGGACAATCATTCCGTCGCGCTTTTGTATTTTTACAATTCCATTTTTTTTCTTCATACAATTAATTGGTTATTGGTTTTGTTGATAAAGCAAACGTAGAAGGAGCCTCCCTTAATTTTTGATGTTTTAACAAAAATGTATATATCGCAGGACTAACCAACAATGAAAATATGATGTTTCCAAAAAGGTGTAGTGCAGTAAACGGAATTTGTCCAATCAAGGCAACAACAAAAGATTGATGAAAAAGAATTGGTCCAATCGTAAATCCGGTCACAGCGTCATAAAATAATGTACCAATGACGGCAAGTATAAAGAAATTTTTGCGAGAAGCTTCACGGTTTTTCAAAAAATACGCAGAAAACAAACCAAGAGTTCCATATGCAACTCCGGTTACAAGTGTCCACATTCCCCCCGTACCAGTTAGAAGATCATAGACAACGATACTCGAGAAACCAAACAAAAAACCAATAAATCCTCCGTATGCTTTTGCAAAAGGCATTTGTGTTGCAAAAATCGGTTCAACATTCGGAGCACGAAACGGAACAAGTCGCATCGCGAGACAGACCGCCATACCGGTCGACAAGAATCTCCAATTTGTTTCTCGGTTTGTTTTTTTCATAATTATTTTCCACTTATTGCTTATTTGTTGAGGACGAAAACAGGTGTATAATTTCCTTTGTATCAAACTAATTGCATAGTTTCGCAACTACTAAACAGTATACGCGCGGAGAGTCACCGCGCGCAACAGTGCATAACATGTTCCGCAACAAAAATATGAATAATACAAATTTCCTCGTGCAAAAAGTGTCCAATTTCCTATTTTCCGATAAACGTTCTGCAATTTTGTGGCTCCCCGTCCGGTTGTATGTCGGATGGCAATGGCTAGAGGCTGGCTGGGAAAAATTTGGATCTCCCGCTTGGACAGGACCTGGAGCAGGTACTGCAATACAAGGGTTTTTGAATGGAGCACTCACAAAAACAGCAGGAGCACATGCCGACGTGTCACTCTGGTATGCATGGTTCATCAATCACATCGTTTTACCTCACGTATATATGTTTTCATATCTAGTAACATACGGAGAACTCCTTGTTGGAATAGCGCTTATTCTTGGAATCTTTACTGGAATTTCTGCGGGCATTGGAGCATTTATGAATTTTAATTATTTATTTGCAGGAACAGTCAGTATTAATCCAGAATTATTACTTATTCAACTTTTTATTATCAAAGGACGCAAAGTCGCAGGATATATCGGGCTCGACAAATTTATTAAAGACAAAGTAGCCAAAAATTAATTCATCCATGTTACTATATTGATAATTATGGCAAAAATAAAATCACTCACAGCGCGAGAAATTATTGATTCAAGAGGAAATCCAACGATTGAGGTGCATATAGTAGTAGACAATACAAAAGCATCTGCATCAGTACCATCAGGAGCAAGTACTGGCACTCACGAAGCGTGGGAATTACGCGATGGTGATACCACTCGTTACAATGGCAAGGGTGTGTTACAGGCAGTCAAAAACTGTAACGAAGAAATCGCACAAGCAATCATCGAAAAAGAATTCAACCAAACAGAGCTCGATAATTTTTTGATTATGCTCGACGGAACAGAAAACAAAAAACGTTTGGGCAGTAATACAATACTCGGTGTGTCATTGGCATTTGCACGTGCAATGGCGCAAATTCAGAATGTTGAGCTATATCAATATCTTGGATCACTCGGAAACAATTCGAACTTCCAACTCCCCAACCCGATGTTTAATATCATCAATGGAGGCTTACACGCAGACAGCGGACTCGATATTCAAGAATTCATGATTGGACCGATTGGCATTCAAGGCTTTAGCAAAAAAGTTCAAGCTGCATCAGAAATCATCGCCTCACTTCGTACTCTTCTCAAAAAAGATGGTTACACAATCGGTCTTGGAGACGAGGGTGGCTTTGCACCAAAACTTGCATCAAACGAATCAGTATTTGAATATTTGGAAATGGCAATTACAAATGCTGGATACACAACAGACACCATCAAAATCGGCATCGATGCGGCAGCTTCAAGTTTTTATAAAAACGGAGCATACAACCTAAAAATAGACAGCAAAGCATCAACTCTAACAGAAGATGAATTGATAGCATGGTACACCCAACTCGTACACACCAAGCCAATCATAAGTATTGAGGATGGACTCTCCGAAGAAAGCTGGCAAGGTTTTGCAAAATTAACACAGGCACTTGGAAACAAAGTGGACATAATCGGAGATGATTTGTTGGTGACAAATGTATCGCGAATGGAGATAGCAAAACAAAACAAATCAATAACATCTGCCCTCATAAAACCAAACCAAATTGGCACACTAACCGAAACAATCAATGCAATACTTTTTGCAAAAAAGAATGGATGGAAGACGTTCATCTCTCACCGATCAGGAGAAACAACCGATACATTTATTGCAGACTTGGCTGTCGGACTATCGTGTGAATACGCAAAGTTTGGTTCGCTCGCTCGAGGTGAACGTGTCTGCAAATACAATAGATTAATGGAAATAGAAACAATACTCACACATGAATAATAATTCAAAGAATCAAGTAAAGGTCGTTGCAACAATTGGCCCAGCATCATCTACCCCAGAAATATTTTTTGCAATGGTAGAAAAAGGACTTGATATCGTACGATTTAATTTTGCATGGGGTGACAACGAAACACGAATCAAATTTATTACAATGATTCGTACCGCCGAAGAAAAATTTGGTAAAAAAATTCCAATGATGGCCGACTTGCCGGGCCCACGTATTCAACTCGAAGATTCACACACATACGATGCGCATGCAGGCGGAGCACTCGAAACGGAAGACAAAAAACATATCGCATTCGCGATTGAACATAAGTATGAATATATCGCCGCATCGTTTGTTGGAACAGCAAGTGATGTTGAAACATACCGCGCTGCAATACGAGAGCTCGGCGGCAATCAAAAATTAATTGCAAAAATAGAAAGAAAGATTGCAATAGAAAATGCAGATGAAATTATTTTGGCCGCAGATGGAATCATGATTGCTCGAGGAGACATGGGCAACGAAATCCCTCTCGAAAAAATTCCATTCGTTCAAGAATCTCTTATTCAAAAAACAAACAAAGCAGGTAAACCGGTAATTACGGCAACACAAATGCTCCTCTCAATGACCCAAAGCCCTGTTCCCGAACGAGCAGAGGTAAGTGATATTTCACATGCTGTTACCGACGGCACTAGTGCAGTTATGCTCTCAGAAGAATCCGCATCAGGCAAATATCCGGTACAAGCGGTAGAAATGATGAAAAAAATAGTTACTGAGGCACAATCTCATCCAACAAGATTACCGACCGTATTTATGGAAGAGGGTGACAAAAAAAACCAACCGGCTAGCGGTAAACTTTTTTTGGTTAGACATCAAGAATCAGAATGGAACGAAAAAGGATTGTGGACAGGATCACGTGATGTACATCTAACCCAAGAAGGATTCAAAGAATCAGAAGAAATGGGAATCCTCATGAAAGACCTCACATATGATTATGCATTCGCATCAATGCAAGTACGATCAATCGAAACTCTCACGTGTATTCTCGACAAAGATTGCCAATATGACATTCCGACCGAACACGTAAGTGCACTTAATGAACGAAGCTATGGTGATTATACTGGCAAAAACAAATGGGATGTCGAAAAGGAAGTCGGAGAAGAAACATTTGAAAAGATTCGACGTGAATGGGATTACCCTGTTCCCCACGGAGAAACTCTCAAGATGGTATACGAACGCTCAGTTCCATTCTTTCTCGAAAAAGTATTACCGCTTTTACTAAAAGGCAAAAATGTTTTGATTGTCTCACATGGCAACACGATACGGTCACTCATGAAATACATCGAAGAAATTCCTGACAACAAAATATCACAAGTTGAAATGCTCTTCAGTAGTGTACTCATATATGATCTAAACGAACAAGGTCATATGGTTCACAAAGAAATTCGATCGCTTCCAAAAAATTAATTTAATAAAAACATATGAGTAAAAAAATCTATATCACAAGAAAAATACCAGAGACGGCAATGACGATGCTTACTGAAAAAGGTTTCGAAGTTGATGTCTACCAAAAAGAACTCGCTCCATCACACAAATTTTTAATCAAACAACTCAAAAAAGGAAAGTATGATGGGATAATCAGTCTTTTGACGGATGCTATTGATGAAAAGGTTCTTACTGCATCTCCAAACCTAAAGATTGTCGCCAACTACGCAGTGGGATATAACAATATCGATATTCAAAAAACAAAAGACCTTGGCATCTGTGTCACCAATACACCAGGAGTATCATCTGTTGCTGTTGCCGAACATACAATGGCACTCATGCTTGCTCTCACCACACGCATAGTCGAAGGAGATTTTTTTATCACTCGACTTGGCAAATTCAAAGGTTGGACCCCAATGAATTTGTTGGGCACTGACCTTTCTGGCAAAACAGTTGGACTTATCGGACTCGGAAATATCGGCAGTCGCGTTGCAGAAATGGTACATTTCGGATTTAACGCAAAAATCATTTACCACGACGTCTCAAAAAACGAAGCAGTCGAACAAAAATGTAACGCAACATATATTGAATCTCTTTCGGATTTGCTCGCGCAAGCTGATATTGTTAGTCTTCATGTTCCTCTACTCGACTCAACTCACCACCTCATCAACGAAAAGACACTCAAACAGATGAAACCATCTGCGTTTCTCATCAATACATCTCGTGGACCTGTCGTCGATGAAAAAGCACTCGTCTCTGCACTAAAAAATAAGGTTATCTGTGGAGCCGGCCTTGACGTATTTGAGTTCGAGCCCAAACTCACACCAGGACTCAAAAATTTAAAAAATATTGTACTCACTCCCCATATTGCATCTGCGCGTATTTCAGTTCGTGAAGACATGGCAAAAATCGCAGCACAAAGTATTATAGATTTTTTTGACGGCAAAGTTCCAGGAGCACAAGTAAACAAATAATTTCAAAAGAAAAGTGATACAATCAACATCATGAAAGAATCAGTTGCAATCATCGCTTCCCTCCTCGCCATCGTCGGAAACGTCCCCTATCTTATCGACATTATAAAAAAGAGAGTTCAGCCGCATCCATATACATGGCTCGTATGGACAATCGTTTCGTGTGCTATATTTTTTGGCCAAGTTGCAAAAGGTGCAGGCATTGGCGCACTTCCAACAGCAGCGAGCGAAATCTTTACAGTCATAATATTTTTTCTATCTTTGCGATATGGATTCAAACACATCCGCAAGGTTGATACGATTTTTCTCGTTATATCACTTCTTGGAATTATTCCGTGGATGCTTACAAAAGATCCAACACTCTCAGTCATTATTGCCGTCAGTATCGACCTCACGGCGTTTGTTCCAACAATCAAAAAAACTTGGAAACATCCTGAAACCGAAACCCCACTTCTCTATAGTATGAATGTCTGTCGCCACATCCTCATGCTTGTATCACTTCAAGCATATAATGTTGCAACTACCCTTCACTCAATCGCAATGATTACAACAAACTCATTAATGACTGGACTCATTTTGCGCAAGAATAAAAAATCAATTAAACGTTAACTTGACTAAAAAAAACTAACGTGCTATTGTGATATAAATTTAAAAAATATATTACATGCTAAAAATTATCGAGGAAATTACGGTAAAGAAGTACTCAGAGCACTTCACCGGAAGCAGAGAACAACTTCAAGCATTATGGAAAGAAGTTATCATTTCTGAAGAAGCAAAGGGTAACCAAAGACCTTTTATTTCTGCCGAAGTGAGTGGAAAAAATTTCGATTTATTTCCATGGTATGGAAAAACTTTTTCTCAAATGACCGAAGACAGAGTTGTCGGAATATATAACACTGAAAAAGAATTCATATCAGTATCAAAAACCCGCACTCAATGCGAAAAACCAATGACGATTTTTGAGGCACTATGTACAACCCGAAACATTGCACTAAATTTTGATAAAATATCTGGGCAGATTATCATCTTTTTTGGAGAAGAAGGCATCAACGACGAATATATCAACCAAGGATATGTTGTTATACAAAGAGTCGAAGGTGTTCTCAACATTATTGTTTTTTCATACGTAGAAAACATGCACTGGCTCGGAACCAATTTTTTTCTTTGTTATTAACAATCCAAAATAATTCAAACGACTCATCAATACTTTTGATGAGTTTTTTATTACCCCCCCCGTCTTTATTTCAATCAACAAAAGAAACCTTATCAAAAAATGCCTTTATATTTTTTTGATGTCCTACAAAAATATTTTTAGGTAAAGCATTTACATCAAACCATTTCCATTCATAACATTTATCTGGTTCCATAACCTTCACCTCCCCATCAAAACCATCTGCCAAAAAACTCAAATGTAAATAATGATAATCTAAATTTGGATCATTAACCATATTCAAAAATTTTAGATTTTTTGCAGTTATTCCAGCTTCTTCTTGAAGTTCGCGATTTGCACCAAAAATTAACGATTCCCCAAATTCCAAATGTCCACCCGGTAAACCCCAGTCTCCATCACCTGAGGTGTTTTTTCTCTGACCCAAGAGTAATTTGCCATCCTTTATCACAAAAACATTTACTCCGATTTTTGGACGTTGTTTTTCCATGTGTATGGAAGTATAGACCTCTGGTAACCCATAGTCAAAATTGATTATGGTATTATATGAATATGGAAAAATCAATCTTCATGCTCAAGCCAGAGGCAATAAAACACAAAGAGGAGATATTGTCATATATCGAAAAAAATGGTTTAAAAATCACTCGATTTCGTACGATGTTACTCACCGAAGACGAACTTAGAAAGATCTATCATGATACGCACGGACCACTTTGGGAAAAAACAAAGGAGCATTTCCTTAACAAAGAAGTTCTCGCAGCAGAAGTTGAAAACGAAAATGCAATTGAAAATTTAAAGAAAATCTGCGGAACAAAAACCGACCCTGCTGTATGTGAAATAGATTCTGTAAGAAATATGTTTAAAGACCTTGCAGAAAGAGACACATTCAAATACCACAAAAACATAATCCATAGAGCAATGGACAAAAAAGAGGTGGATGACCAAACAATCATTTTCTTTCCAGAAAGAAAGAATAATTTCCAATGAATTTAGATATCAAATTTGAATTAAACAAAGAATTGGACAAGCAAATGGCTTTTGTTTTTATCAACAAAACCAACAAAATTGGCGGGGTTGATTTTTCCAAGAACGTTACGAATTTTCACCCTGAATTAGAAAAGGCAAAGGATTTAGAAGAAAACGATACAAAAAGAACTATCGGAGAATATTTTGATACATATTACAACGATAACAAAGATGAGTTAGAAAAATATCTACTAAATTTCCAAACCGATTGGTCAAAAGTTGAAAATACATTTACAAATCAATTAAACAAAATCTTTAAGAATCCCATCAAACCTGAGGGTAAATGGATTGGATATTTGTCGGTAATCAATTGCAATCCGAGATTTCTCGACAGCAAAACGTTTCAGATTTTTTATAAACACAAAAATGGTTCTAACGATATCGCAATTCACGAGATATTACACTTCTTTTTTTATGATTATGCTGTAAAAAAATTTCCAGAAATTTTTGAAAAATTAGAAAAAAATACAGGCATCTTTTGGACGCTAGCGGAATTATTTAATGATGTAATTCAAACACTACCCGAGTTTACTGAAATGCAAGGAAATATAGAAAGTTTTGGTTATCCTGACCACAAAAAACATCAAGAGTATCTCAGAAAACTTTGGTTGGAAAACCGAGATATCGATACATGGATTCCAAAAGCATACATCTATTTGGCTCAGAATTAATTTAGCAATATAGCACTCTCGTGTTTTTTTTAAGACTGCGAATCAATTTTGCACCGACATAGCTACTTGCTCCAACGATTAGGATTTTCATAATTTAAATATATTTAAGGACTTCATCAACCAGAACTTTGTTCTCTCGACACCATTCTGATTTTTCATATTCATCTTTTAAAAGCCATACTCTACCGTGAGTATCTTCATTTCCGTCGAAATCTTTTTCTTCTACGACTTCACAAAGATAAAATAACATATAACCTTCTGGGTATGGGTATTTCCAATCGCTTGGTTTTTCATCCTGAATTATTATTTTTTTATACGCAATGAATTTTGAAACTTTTACAACAACACCAGTTTCTTCAAAAACTTCTCTAACAATTGATTCTTCTGGATGTTCACCCAAATCAACATGACCACCTGGAATATCGAGCTGTCTGCTAGGTCTTTCGCCCTCTCGTAAGTCTGTTTGGAGTAATGCTCCATTTTTAAAAACAAATGCGTAGGCAGACGCACACAGCTCAACAGGTGGCATTTCATCTGAGATATATGTCTCAACAATGGTATTTTCTGGAAGATACCAAACTTTTTTGTCTTCGGATAAAATTAATTTTTTCATAAATTAATTTTCTATTGAATAAATATCATACGCAACCTCTTCGTATGGATGTACTGCTTTCATTTTTTCAATCACTTCATTCAAGATTTTTCTTGGAATAACAACTTCGATTCGTTCTTCTTCAACGGATTCAAGATTTCCTGCTTTTCCGATTGTTGGATTTGAATATTCGTTTCCCTTAAAACGTCCGATTCCACGAGTTGAAAATGAGCAAAATTCATAATTACCAATTTTTCCCGCACCTGCTTTTCCTAATTCTTCACGAATAATATCTGCGTGAGAAAGTGGAACAAATACAACAAGTTTTACATTAATAGATTCCATGAATTGAGTTTATCACAATACCAATAAAAAAGAGCCCACTCGTGGGCTCTTTTTTCTACGCGTGGTCCTGGCAGGAATCGAACCTGCATTTCTCCCTTCGCAGGGGAGTGTCCTATCCATTGAACGACAAGACCAAAAAATACCAATAGAATATACGTTATTTTTACGATTTTGTAAAGAAACAGAGATTATTTACCCTCTGACCAATTTTTGAGTTCTTCATATGAAGTTTCTCCACAAATAGATCCGCCGGTTTCGGTGTTGTAAAAAAATGGAACACCCCCGCAAGAATTTTTGTCATACGATTCAAGAAGTTTTGCATTCTCGGCATCGTGCCAGACTTCCCTTTCTTCAACAGATACACCTGTCTCTGTTTTTAGTTTTTCAACAAGCTCCGCCATGCGGATACAATGTGGACACTCTTTTCCATAAAAATTTATAAGCATACGTATAGTATATACCTGTTTTCATATTCTGTGCGCAAAAAAATTCTCCGCCAGCTGGCGGAGAATTTTTTTGCGCACAGAATATTTATTTAACGATACGAGAAAGTCGAGACTTCTTGCGAGCAGCGGTATTCTTTTTGATGATTCCGCGCTTTGCAGCTTTGTCGACTGCAGCGAATGCGATTGGGAGAATCTTGAGAGCTTCTTCTTTGTTTCCTGCCTTGAGAGTTTTTTCAATCTTTTTGACTGATTCTTTCATCGCCTTTTCGCGACGATCATTGATAAGCTTCTTACGTTTTGAAACACGAATCGCCTTTTTTGCTGAACTTGTGATTGCCATGTGATTTTCTAAATTAGGTTAATGTTTATAGTACAAAGATTATTCCCGTAAATAGCTGAGACACAGCCAAGAACAAGACTTCCACACTATACCAGAAAATACTTTTTTTGCAATCTCTCCCACCAATAGGCCTGCCGCTTTGAGCTTTCATATTTGCACCGTATACTGTCATATATGATTTCACGACTCACGGGGACAATAATCGACATTTCAGAAAAATACGTCGTTATTGATGTTGGCGGTGTTGGGTACAAGGTATATTGTGCGTCTGACACACTCGCCTCCCTCTCCCAAGACACACAGGTTTCAATGTATACATATCTTGCCGTTCGTGAAGACGCTCTAGATTTGTATGGTTTCGGGTCAATGCAAGAAAAAAACTTTTTTGAAATGCTCATTTCTGTTTCTGGCATCGGTCCAAAATCAGCACTTGGAATTCTAAGCACCACAAGCACAGACACTCTCGCTCAAGCAATCGGTACGGGAGATACAAGCTATCTCACCAAAGTTTCCGGCATTGGTAGAAAAACAGCAGAAAAGATCGTACTCGAACTTCGCGACAAAATGCGCGCAAATGTTGATACAAAAAAAGACAATTCTGGAACACTTCGTGCCGAAAGCGATATTATCGAAGCACTCAAAGCACTTGGCTATTCACAAAACGAAGCTCGCGAAACACTCAAAGAAATTCCTCAAACAATCACTGGTACCAACGAACGCATTCGTGAAGCGCTCAAAATTTTGGGAAAAAAATAAGTTGCAAATCAAAAATGAAATGCGACTTAATTATCTTGTATGATTAACTCTAACCAAAAATTTTTCACCAGGGTGAAGTTTTTCGGTAAAATCAATTTCTCTGTCGGTCAACGTCCTTTCTCCGTTGTTGGAGATTAGAAATTTAGGCAAAAGAAAACCATTCGTTCGCTCAAATTCCCTCGTCAAAACCTTGAAAATAATGCTCTCATGAAACATAAAAGCTTTGTAGCAGCCTTCTTCAAGAGTGGCAAAATCCAACGAAGGATGAGTAAAAATTTCTGATAACAATTCAGAAAAAGAAACATTTTGTAGACCAAGTCGTTCAGGAGTAACAATAGCATCAAAAAATTCGTACGAACCAGCTGACTGAGTCCAGATTACCTTTTCGAGATAGCGATCAATCCAACTAGATTCAATTACAATTTTCTTTTTTATATTATTGTATGGATGGGACAACGAGCCTATCAAAACGTTACTTTCGGTGCCAGTATATGCGTGTGTTGTCATAAGAAGTATATTTGTTTTTGATTTTAGTACATAAACTATTTTTCTCAAAATACTATATAATCCCCCATATGCCAGAAATGCCCGAAGTACAAACAACCGTCAACGGACTGCGTGACACAATCACCGACCTTACAATCAAGGACGTATGGACAGATCTTTCCAAAAAGACGGTTTCTCGACCGGACTATCGTGACACAATCAAATATCTTCCCTTTTTTGAAACATTCAAAAAAGCAGTCAGCGGCAAAAGAGTTATTTCAACAACCCGTCGCGCAAAAAATATTTTGATTGAAATCGAAGGTGGTCACACAATATTGGTTCATCTCAAAATGACCGGGCATTTGCTCTATGGAATATATGAATACAATCAAAAGCAAAATATGTGGCATATATCTCCCAAAGAAAAGAATGACGCACTTCGAGATCCATACAATCGTTTTATTCATGTTGTATTTACTTTCGACAATGGCAGACATCTAGCGTTGTGTGACTCACGAAAGTTTGGAAAAGTTACGCTTGTCAAAACCGAACACATTCACACAAGCAAACATACACAAAATCTCGGACCAGAAATATTGGAGCAATCGTTTACTCTCCAGACATTCGTTCATCAGTTGTCCAAGAAACCAAACGGAAAAATCAAAACCATTCTTATGGACCAAACAGTCATGGCTGGGATTGGCAATATTTATTCTGACGAAGCATTGTGGCTCACAGATATTCACCCGAATTCAATTGTCACAAAAATTCCAAAAAATGAGATGCCCAAACTTTTTCTAGCAGTCAAAAAAGTATTAAACAACGGTATTGATTTTGGTGGTGATTCGATGAGTGATTATCGTCGTATTGATGGAACGCCGGGACAGTTCCAGCTCAAACACAACGCGTATCGCCTCACCAAAGAAAAATGCAAGAAACCACGCTGCAAAGGTGATATAATAAAAACAGTGATTGGTGGTAGAAGCGCGCATTTTTGTGACACACACCAAAAGTTGTACATGTAATTTTATTAGATTAAATAATTAATTCAATTTATTTATGTCAGGAGGTGGACACGGGGGCGGAGGTGCAAGCTGGAAACCATTAATAGAAATCGGTGGTGTCATAGTTGCCATATGGGTACTATGGTATTTTACCGGCGGACCACAACGTGCAGCGCAACAAGGTGACATGCCATTTATGAATGCACCAGAACCAATACAAAACGGAAACGTCTATGATCTCAACGGCAACGCAATACCCCAAGGACAACAGGATTGGAAACAATAAGCTCCTATTTATCAAACAGTCGAAAGAGTGCGATTCCACACGACACCGAAACATTCAAAGATTCCTTTTCCCCTCTCATCGGAATCTCGGCGACAATATCACATTTGCGTAATATTTTTTCGGGAATACCGCCGACTTCGTTTCCCAAAATCACAGCAACTTTTGAGTTGGGTGTGATTTTTTTGTAATCAACCGATTTTTTGGATTGTTCAATTGCAATGATTTGAAAACCGTTTTTTTTGAGTTTGGTTATAAGTGGAGTAATAGTCGGTACAGATTCCCACGACATTGTCTTTTCCGAACCAAGTGCAGACTTAGCAATATCACTTCGAACTCGCCCAAATCTATCAAGAGGCGCAGGTGTAATACCCACAAGGTGGATTTTGGAAACCCCAACAGCATCCGCCGTACGAAATATCGCACCAACATTATAGGTGCTTCGGATATCTAAGAGGATTAATTCTATTGAACATGTTGCATCTGGGCCTTTTTTCATACGTACGTGCATACTACACTATAACGTTTTTATTGGACAGTGGTATAATGGCCGTGTCGATTAATTATATAGTTTTATTGGTTTGAATATATAGTATGGAAGAAAACAAAGGAACATGTGGCTGTGAAAACCACGGAATGTGCGGTGCAGGAATGAAAGGTTCAATGTGTTACAAAAAACACATCAGCAAAAAAATCTTTATGATTATTGCATTGATATTTATGTTCTGGGTGGGATTGCAGCTCGGAGAACTTCGTACACTTGTTCGCATGCAAGAATCTCGCGAACATTTTGGAGGAGTTAGAATGATGAATGTTGATGATGGACAAGGATGGGGAGTCCAACCAGATGCGACTCAACCAACAACAACTACACCAAGTACACCCGCAACTAAATAATCTGGGTCACTGACAACATCGCCCCGCAAGCCATAGGCTTGCGGGGCGATGTTTTGTATTGTTCTTATTTTACAAATTTACTATACAATGTAGATATATGAACAAAAAAACTTCACTCTGGATTACAGGTATCGCTTTATTAACTATCGTGCTTTTTTGTATTTACAAATTAAACAAGAACTCGGAAGTGGTCGAACAAACAGGTACACCACTCAATACCGTTTCGTATTCCTGTGATAATGCAAAAAAAATAACTGCCGCATTTTTTGCAGGAAAGGAAACAGCGCAGACCCAATCCCCCGACCAGCCACCAACACCAACCGGCTCAGTCAAACTCACATTTGGTGATGGTAGTACAATGACACTCAACCAAACGATTTCGGCAGATGGTGGCAGATACGCCAACAAAGACGAATCATTTGTTTTTTGGGACAAAGGTAACGGGGCAATGGTTCTCCAAAATGGATCAGAAAAAGATTACACAAATTGTATGATCGTAATGCAAAATCCACCAGGAGAAAATTTGCCTCAAACATTCATCAGCACAAAAAATGGTTTTTCAATTCGACTACCGGAAGGATATACAATCGATGAATCATATTCATATCAAATGACTCCAACAAAAATATTCAGTGGAGTTAAATTTACGATTCCAGAATCTACTGCTACAGGTACAAATCTCGGCAGTGATACATATATAAGTATTGAAAAAAATCCACAAGCAAGTTCCTGTACAGCAAATCTGTTTCTTGACGACCCACATGTAAAAGCAACAAATATCACAGACAACAATACTGATTATTCTGTTGCGTCATCAACGGGAGCTGGCGCCGGCAATAGATATGAAGAAACAGTATACGCAATGCCGGGGACAAACCCATGTACGGCAATTCGATATTTTGTCCATTACGGTGTCTTTGAAAATTACCCAGCTGGTAGTGTAAAAAAATTTGATGAGCAATCTCTCTTGAGCGAATTCGATGCAATCCGCCACACCCTTACAATCAAATAAATATTGTGAAACAAAAGAAGTGGTAACTTTTACCACAGAGGGCCTACAAACAAAACTTCCACTCAACAAAAAAACCTTATTGAAAAATAAGGTTTTTTTGTTGATATATGTACTGTGAAACAAACTAATTCCATTCAAACCCTCGACCAAAATGTCCCCAGGTACACGTGTCAGCAAAACGGACAGTATCCAATTTGAGATATTCTCGTATACCTTTTGGACTCAAATCATATCCAGTAATTTCACTCTCAACCCCATCAATGACAGCAACCGCCATAACGGGATCCTTCTTGCCAATTGCATATGCAAGTTTGGTAAAGACTTCTCTTGCATTATTTTTTTTGAGTAAATCAACTGCAATTTTGCGCGCCATATATGCACCCGAGCGATCAACTTTTGTATAATCCTTTCCAGAAAACGAACCTCCGCCGATTGTAATTTCCGGACCATAATTGTCGACAATTAATTTTCGGCCGGAAAGTCCAGTGTCAGCATCAAATCCTCCCTGCGTCCACTCACCGGCTGGATTAATAAAATATTCATCGGCAACAATAATGCTTTGGACGAGTTTCAACAACTGGCCCGGACCCCAAAATTTGCACACCAATCTTGTATATAATTAATAATATTAATAACATACAAGCATATGAAAACACACAAAATAGCTCCTGATCTCAAAGAGCAAATAATTAACAGAATAAAAAA